>Ga0114967_10001441_pt1 | contig 19910 bp, 13 predicted proteins | sample M_130628_MF_Meta_FD_92639 | JGI IMG/M metagenome (GOLD analysis project Ga0114967, IMG submission 92639) | Freshwater microbial communities from Lake Montjoie, Canada to study carbon cycling - M_130628_MF_MetaG | ecosystem: Environmental > Aquatic > Freshwater > Lake | place: Lake Montjoie... | reverse complement strand
TTTTGAGTAAAGTTCCATCATCCTGAAAAGGCCACGGTATAAATGCGATGAAGCCTTTGGCCTGTTTGGGCTTTTCTGATTGGACCTGGCGCAACCAAACTAAATGTTCAAAACGTTCTTCTAGTGTTTCTATATGTCCAAACATCATGGTTGCAGAGGTCGTTAGTCCGAGTTGGTGAGCGGCACGCATTACGTCGAGCCACTCTTGACCACCACATTTGCCTTTTGAGATTAAGCGGCGTACACGGTCGTTTAATATTTCTGCTCCAGCTCCAGGTAATGAATCCAGTCCAGCTTGCATCAAAATGCGTAATACTTCAGTGTGATTGATACCCTCCAGCTTGGCAATGTGTGCAATTTCGGGTGGACCAAGTGCATGTAATTTGAGTGTGGGGTATAAAGTTTTTAGTTCTTTGAATAAGTTGGCATAGTATGATAAACCTAAATCGGGATGATGGCCACCTTGTAGCAATAGCTGGTCGCCACCGTATCGAAAAGTTTCTTCTATTTTCTGCTTATAGGTTTCAATATCTGTGGTATAACTCTCGGCATGACCAGGCCTCCGAAAAAAATTACAAAACTTGCAATTAGCGATACACACATTTGTGGTATTTACATTTCTGTCGATGATCCACGTTACTTTGCCGTGTGGAACCTGTTTTTTTCGAAGTTCATTAGCTGTATGCATGAGCTCGGCCGTAGCGGCATGTTTAAATAGAAATACGCCCTCTTCTTGTGTGAGAAAATCAAATTTTGAGGCGCGATGGAGGAGGCTAGAAATATTCATCGAGCGCAAATATAAAGACTTGCAGTCACAAAAATGATCGCGTGATCATAAAGCTAACACTATCATTTTTTATGCTTTTGGTGCCTGTTCGCTTTTATTTTTTATAAGTTGAGCAGTTCCATAAGTAACAGCACCTGCTATAAACCCACTTAAAAAAATAGCAATTCCAGTGAAAATTTTACTTGAGACAAGAGCAGCAATTAAACCTCCTCCTGCAACAATTATTGTTGGAATAACGCCTCCGTCGAGCTTTTTCATTTCGTCTATAGTCATTTGTTGAGCATAGTTCATTTCTAATACTTGTGATAGTTTCATGCTTATAGATATTGTTGGTAAATAATTCCCAGGGATAAAATTCCCAAGCCTACTACCTATTAATGAATATATATACGAATCATGATACTACGAAGTATTATGATTGCGATTTTTAATTTCATATCGGATGTAACTGGAAATAACCATGTCCAAATGGTTTTGATCATTGGGTTTTTCTTATTTTTGTGCCAGCTCATTATAAAGGTTAACGCAGATGTCAGTAGCAGAACAAAATTTAATTAATTCATTAGATAACAATGAATTGGGTTTTGAAGATTTTAAAAAAATTGTGATCCAGGATTATAAAATTGCATTTGAAAGTCGACAGGCTAGTCTACTTGGTCGCAAACAGGTCTTAACCGGGTAGGCCAAATTTGGGATTTTTGGAGATGGAAAGGAAGTGGCTCAGCTAGCAATGGCCAAGACATTTAAACAAGGTGATTGGCGATCTGGTTATTACCGAGATCAGACCTTCATGTTTGCTGCAGGGATGTTGACGATCACGGAGTTTTTTGCACAATTATATGCCAATACAGATGTCAAAGCAGATCCATCTTCGGCTGGTAGGCAGATGAATGCTCATTTTGCTTCGCGAAGCTTAAATGATGATGGAACGTGGAAAAGTCTAACCGAGATGAAGAATTGTTCATCTGATATTTCCCCAACAGGTGGACAAATGGCTCGTTTAGTTGGATTAGGCTTAGCGTCAAAAATATACCGGAACAATCCTGAACTAGAGCACCTAAACGGTTTTTCGCTGAATGGGAATGAAGTTGCCTTTGGTACCATTGGGAATGCATCTACCTCCGAGGGCGTTTTTTTAGAAGCCATCAATGCGATAGGGGTGTTACAAATACCTGTGGCAGTATCCATTTGGGATGATGCTTTTGGGATTTCAGTTCCAGCAGAGTACCAAACGACTAAGCAAGACATTTCGGAAGTTTTAAAAGGGTTTCAACGTGATGAGCATGGTGAAGGATATGATATTTTTAAAGTGAGAGGCTGGGATTACCCAGGGCTCTGCGAAACCTACGAAAAAGCGATTCGTGCTTGTCGTGACAATCACCGCCCAGTGATGATACACGTGACCGAGATGACCCAGCCACAAGGACATTCCACATCAGGATCCCATGAACGCTACAAAACAAAAGAGCGCCTAGCATGGGAAGCAGAACACGATTGTTTGCTACAGATGCGCCAATGGATCATTGATTCTTCGATAGCCGAAGATGAGGAACTGGTAGCTTTAGAAAAAGCAGCAAAAACAGATGTCCGCAATTGCCAAAAAGCAGCTTGGGCAGCATTTAGCTCGAAAATTAAAAAAGATGCGGATCGGGTGGTTGAGCTTTTTATGGCTTGCCCAGAAGAAGAAGTTCAGGCCATCGCTAAAGCACTTCAATCCACTACAGATCCATCCCGTAAGGAGATCGTTAGCGGCCTTCGTCAGGCGATCCGCCTCTTGCGCCATGTGGATTCTGACGCGAAGAGTCAATTAGTAGATTGGTGCAATCAGCATCGTGACGAAAATTACGACTATTATAACTCCAAATTATTTACAGAAACTGCAGAGGCACCTTCAAATATACCCGTGATCGAGGCCATTTTTGACGAAAATGCGAAGCTGGTTGATGGGCGAGAGGTACTCAATGCTTGTTTTGATGCCAATTTTACGCGAGACCCCAGAATACATGCTTTTGGAGAAGATGTGGGTCAGATTGGGGATGTAAATCAAGGTTTCGCCGGATTGCAAGAAAAATTTGGGCTTACCAGAGTAGCCGATACGGGCATTCGAGAAATGACGATTATTGGGCAAGGCATTGGCTTAGCTTTGCGTGGATTAAGGCCCATTGCAGAGATTCAATACGTCGATTATTTGCTGTACGCATTAAATATTTTGAGTGATGATTTAGCCACTTTAAGTTACCGGACCAAAGCTGGTCAGAAAGCACCGCTGATTATCCGCACACGTGGTCATCGTTTGGAAGGGATTTGGCATTCGGGTTCTCCTATCGGGATGCTTTTAAATTCGCTTCGAGGCATCCATATTTGTGTGCCTCGCAACATGGTACAAGCAGCTGGAATGTACAATACGCTGCTTCGTTCGGATGAGCCTGCGCTGGTCATCGAAAGTTTGAATGGTTATCGTCTGAAAGAGAAGCTGCCACTGAATGTGGGTGAATTCACCGTCCCACTAGGTAAAGCTGAAATAGTACGTTTTGGGGCTGATATTACCGTCATTTCCTACGGTTCTACCTTGCGCGTGGTGCTTGAAGCAGCAGCGGAACTCGAGAAACTGGGAATAGATATCGAGGTGATAGATCCCCAAACTATTTTGCCTTTTGACGAAGAACAGGTATGTGTTCAATCCTTAGCCAAAACAAATAAATTATTGGTGGTGGATGAAGATGTTCCAGGTGGTGCATCGGCCTATATTTTACAACAGGTGGTCGAAGTGCAAAAAGGATATTATCACCTCGATGCACAACCGCGAACACTCAGTGCAAAAGCACATCGCCCACCGTATGGATCGGATGGCGATTATTTTACCAAACCGTCGGTAGACGACATCATTGAGAAGGTGTATGAAATATTCTACGAAGAGAATCCAGCTAAATTTCCAAAATTACTGTAAAAGCCCCAACAGGCCTTCTCCGTAGGATATTTATGGTGTCCGTAGAGCTGAGTGTTAGTCATATCTACGGATTAAGGAATCAACAGGAGTCTTTTGACTCCTGTGTTATTTAAAAATATCTCGCTCTAAATTTATTTTATGACCAATACTGATATTAAAAAGCACATGGATATGTTGGTTAAAGAACTTAATCAGCATAATTATAAATACTATGTGTTGGCTCAACCTACTATTTCTGATTTTGAGTTTGATAAAAAACTAGCGGAGCTGGTTGAACTTGAAAAAAAACATCCAGAACACCGAGACCCCGAATCACCAACCCAAAAAGTGGGTGGAGATATTACCAAAGAGTTTCGGGTTGTAAAACATAAATGGCCCATGCTGTCGCTGGGTAATACATATAATGAGCAAGATTTAAGAGATTTTGATGAACGAATCAAAAAATCCATTGGCCCTGATTTCGACTACGTTTGCGAACTCAAATTCGACGGATTGTCCATCAGTTTAACCTATGAACATGGACAATTGCTGCGAGCGGTTACCCGAGGTGATGGTACTCAGGGTGATGATGTGACGGCAAATGCGAAAACCATTCGCTCCATTCCTAAACAGTTGACAGGTTTTGGTTATCCCGATCATTTTGAAATACGTGGTGAAGTTTTTATGCATCGTCCTGCGTTCGAACGTCTGAATAATGAACGGGTAGAAAATGGCGATGTGACCTACGCCAATCCACGGAATTTTGCATCTGGTACACTTAAAATGCAAGATTCAGCAGAGGTAAGTCGTCGTCCGCTAGACTGCTTTTTATATTTTTTGTACACCGATAAACTCCTTTACGATACACACTGGGAAAGTCTGCAGGCTGTAAAAAACTGGGGATTCCATACCTGTGAGCATAATCAATGGTGTAAAACGATCGATGATGTGTTGGCATTTATCCATACGTGGCAGGAGCAGCGGTTTAATTTGTCGTACGATATTGATGGAATTGTAATTAAGGTCAATAAGTACACCCAACAACAGGAACTTGGTTTCACGGCAAAGTCGCCTCGTTGGGCTATCGCTTACAAGTATAAAGCCCAGGAGGTCGAAACCGTTTTACATCATGTGAGTTATCAAGTTGGACGTACAGGGGCTGTTACTCCCGTCGCCAATTTAAAGCCTGTATCCTTAGCTGGAACCATTGTAAAAAGAGCCACCTTACATAATGCCAATGAAATTGACCGCCTAGATCTACACGAAGGGGACACGGTTATGGTAGAAAAAGGAGGTGAAATCATTCCCAAAATTATTGCCATCAATGTGGAGAAACGTAAAGAGGGTGCATCAAAAATCAATTATCCCAAAACCTGTTCTGAGTGTGGTACTCGTTTGATACGAGAGGAGGGAGAAGTAGCCTATTATTGCCCCAACGAGGAAGGGTGCCCACCACAAATTATCGGAAAAATACAACACTTTATCGGTCGCAAAGCCATGAATATCGATGGCTTAGGTAATGAAACGATCGAAGCTTTTTATAAAAATGGTTTAATAAAGGGCATTACCGATCTGTATACACTTCACGAAAAAAGTGACGCTTTAAAGCAATTGGATCGTTTTGGAGAGCGATCGATCGATAAATTGCTAGCGGGTATCGAAAAATCTAAGCAGATGCCTTTTGAGAAACTCCTTTTTGGTTTGGGGATTAGATACGTGGGCGAAACAGTTGCGAAGAAACTGGCGATCTATTTTAAAAATATAGATAAGCTAATGAAGGCCGATTTAGAGGAATTGATATTGGTTGATGAAATTGGGGGTCGAATTGCAGAAAGTGTGATTCATCATTTCGAAGAACCCCAAAACGTACAACAGATAGGGGAACTCCGTCAGTATGGGCTGCAATTTGAGATTGAAGAAAGGTTCGTATTGCTAGAAAGCACCAAGCTAGAAGGGAAAACATTTGTGATATCGGGCGTATTTGAAAACCACAGTCGTGAAGAATTAAAAGAGTTAATCGAAAAAAATAGTGGGAAGATATTGAGTAGCATCTCCGCCAAATTAAACTACCTCTTAGCAGGAGACCATATGGGCCCTGCCAAGCTGGAGAAGGCAAAAAAGTTAAATATTGCTATTATTTCGGAGGAAGAGTTTGTTGAGATGATTCGGTAAATTATTTCATGTGTATTATTTGTTTCTTATGAGCCATGAAGCTACCATGAGCAGAATTTTTCGTGATTTTTTGTTTTTCATGGCACTCAAGAGCCGCTTCGCTAACGTTTTTCACGATCAGTTGTTTTTCAGGGTGTTCAAGAGATCACTCCGCTAAGTTTTTCATTAGGTTTTGCGAACGGTCGCTCATGATGGTTTCATCATGTTATTTTAGCCAGCTATTTGCTCATTCAAGCGATAGCTGGCTTTTTTCACCCCGCAAAAAATCCATCCATCCAAATCTACACCCCCAACCCCAAACATGTTAAAATCCTTCCCCAACGAGCGGCAGCTCGATAGGATGGAAGCGCGTCGTTTGTTTTAAAATGATTTTTTGATCATGTATTTTAATTTAAATTTAATTTTTGTTTAATTATTGATTGTTTTATCATTAAAAAAATCAATAATTATTTTAATGATAAAATTATTTCTCTTAATATTGCGCCCCCATAAAGCAACGATTCCATCAAACACACTTTATTGCTATGAAACAAAAATTTAAAGACCTATTAAAAAAGAAAAACAAGCCAACCTTTGACGAAGCAGCGGCGTATTTCACAGCAATGACTGATGCGCAAAAAGCAGCGAAGAAGGGAGGTGTTACAGATGAGGCATTTCCTATTGGTTTAGAGAGCCCTAATTTCGGAGGTAATGCTGGGCTAATGAATGCTAGTGGGTTTGAACCCAAATTAACCCGAACAAAGAGATGGGGTGATATTAATGGTGGCTGGCTGCCCGAAGTGGTAATTCACGGCAAGACTAAAAAGCCAGAAGACCCATTGACAAAATTGATACGATTAAATAATCCTAATACAATCAGGGATTGGGCGGATGATCTTTCAAATAGGTATCGCCCAAAGGTACAAACCGGTGGAATAAATAGTACGTTGACAGACAAGCCGACGGATTTTTCTTCTAATCCAGCACTGCATTATAGTAATACACAAAGCGGTAATGCTGCTGCTTATAAGACTATAGGGCAGCGTAATGATTACTATAAATGGGTCGATAAGCAAGTAGAGGGTAAAAGTAAATGGTTTAAAGCTGCAGCTGAGGTGACTAGTTGGAGGGCAGTAGGCGCAGCAGCACCCGATCGATTCAATGGCCCATTTTTGAATGATGCAGCCGATAAACTTTTACAAGCAGGCAATAAGGCACTTTTTCCCCATAACATGGAAAATGCGAAAAAAATGATGGCAGGCACCCTAGATCAATTTGGTTATGGTAATTATTTTACAGATGCTAAAGGAGAGATCATTTGGTTTGCAGGGAAGAAAGGAAAGGATTTCGATTATGCATTAGTTCGGTTCGAACAAACAAAGGTGCAGGAATTTCTCACTCAGTATAGGATGGGTAATCCTAGTGAAGAGGTAAATAGTGCGATAGAGTCGATTAATAGCTCTATGGGTATGCCAGGTTCCCCGCAGAATGTAAGGGATGTGATAAAAGAACAGTTTAATGAAGAAAGAGGACAAAAAGCTTTTGACTTCAACAGCTATAATGATAAGGTAAAATTAGGTCAAGGAATAATTGATAAACTGCACAATAGGTAATGAAAGGTGTACTGAAATATATTCTTTCCTTACTTGTAATTGAATTTATCTTGTGTGTTATTTTTTTTAAACTAGAAAGCTTAATGCTATACAAGTCGTATTACTGGTCAATCAAGGGAAGTCTTAAAGATGCATATGATGTCAACATACTGAGGGTGATGTTTTATTACCCTTTTTATATAATTGCCTTTATTTTTCTAGTAAACCCAAAGACATGGCAAGGTCGCGTTATACGAGCAATAATAATTCGTTCATTAAGAAAAATAGCTCCAAGAAATCAAGTAATGCAATTAGCATTCCTTAATTCTGGTGGGTACATATTTCTATGTCTGCTGTATGGTTTTATTCTCATGCCAAGCACAAAGGAGTACTTTATTGAATCCTTTTTCTATTATTCTATTATAGCAACTTTCTCAAGTCCTTTTATCCTAAACACGATACCTTATTATAAAAGACTTGTAAAAGAGCTATAGTGAGCAACTGTCCTTAGAATGATCAACTTCATTCTAGAGGTGGTTTTCAAAACAAAACAATGAAGATTTCTAGAATAAATAGGTATAACAACTCTAAATCAAACAATACGCACACCATGAGACATCGTTTAACGCTATCCATTTTTACAGCAATTCTATTACTAACATTGCCTACTGCAGCTAATACTAAAAGATTTGTTATTCAGCAACAAGTAACACAAATCGGTCAGATCAATACCCTAAGCGAAACATCGAAATCATTCGCTGATTCTGGATTAGTGAAAATTAAAGCTACGATTGAAAAACATATCAGGGCTGCGGAGGGGCGTGAGCGTTTCATTCAATCCAATAATAATACCGAAGGTGTCATGATGGCAATTTCAATGATGGATGCTACGGCTTCAGTAATCCGAGAAGGACTTAATACTGGAAATAAGGAAACAATAGCACTTACTAAAGAATTAGAAAAAAAGGCTATTATTTCCCAAGAGGCTAGTCTGCCTGAGCTTAGAGCGATATATGGAAACTTTCTAAAAGAGAAGCTAGGAGAACACAATTTTATTGTTGCATTATCAGGTGAGAAAAGGGATGTTTTATCTTTTATCGGTCATGATTTTGCAGACAATAAGAACATCGAAATGTTCCAGGATAATCTATCCAACATGTTGCATCTAATGAGATTTAAACAAATAAAATATCGGTGGTCACTACAAGGTGACGATTACAAATGTTATACACTTGATACACCACCCGATGATAAAGTAGTATATCATCTGAAACATGGTGACAATTACAGATACTACTGATATGCTGCCCGATGATTAAGCAGTACATTGTCTTAAAACTTGTTTAAAAATCCAACGTTTTTTACAGCCAAAAATAGAAATAAGAATAAAGTAAAATAAATTTTAAACAGGCTCTTAATCCCCCGCAATTAATTCCATCGATCCTAAATCCATCCCCAACAAAACATGAATACTTGCCTAACTTTTCTCCGAGTGCAATTAAAAAAGTCATGAATGACAAATTTGATGGTGGCAAATCTTTTGATTTTGGCAGTTATGATGATAAGGTTAAATTGGGCCAAGGACTAGTTGATGAGCGTTATAAAAACTGATAAATGAAGCTAATATTTAAGTGTATTTTGTATAGTTTATCTCTTGTCTTAACAGAAACAATGATTTGCATCATTTTATTTGCAATAACACTTCCCTTTAGTCAATATCTAAAAAAAATATACGAATTAAGATTAGAGTCAATTGGGGCTTCATTGGGATTAAATGCAATAAGGCTGCTTTTTTATTATCCAATATATATAACTGTATTCATTTATTTAATGAAGCATTTAAATGTAGAAAATCGAGTAGTGCAAATAGCTTTTATCAATTGTGGCTTGTATATTTTTATTTCCCTATTATATGGGTTTATATTTATGCCAGGTACTAAAGAATTTTTCGGTGCTGATTTTTTCTATTTTTTAATAATAGCCACCTTTTCAAGTCCTTTTATCTTAAATAGGATACCTTATTGTAAAAAACTTGTAAAAGAATTGTAAACAACTAAGTGCTTATCAAGCAGTGTATTTACTCTCACCAGAGGTAAATGCACTGCCTTCTACCCCCGTAACCAAATCCACCCATCCCAATCTACACCCCCAACCTAAAACATGTTAAAATCCTTCCCCAACGAGCGGCAGCTCGATATGATGGACTGCGGTGCCGCTTGCCTGAAAATGATTGCCAAACACTTTGGTAAATACTATTCCCTGCAGTTTTTTCGAGATAAATGTGGTGTCACCAAAGAAGGTGCTTCCATGCTCGATTTGAGTTGTGCGGCCGAAAGTGTGGGTTTGCGTACCCTTTCCATCACGTGCACGATGGAGGAATTGCTGAATAGGGTGCCCTTTCCAGCGATTATTCATTGGAACAACGACCATTATATCGTGGTTTACAAAGTCTCGAAAACCATGGTGTATGCCTCCGATCCTGCCAAAGGACATGTAAGCTATACCATTGGCGAGTTTGATAAAAAATGGCGCAAAAATGAGGAAGGCAAAGGCACCTTAATGACCGTAGCGCCTCAGGCCGACTTTAAACAACGCGAAGGCAGCGAGCGACTCGAGCGCAAAAAAACGTTTGAAAACATGTTGGGCTATTTTACGCCCTATAAAAAAAGCTTCATCAATTTATTCGTGGTCATGCTGATTGTGACCGCGCTGGAAGCTTTGTTGCCCTTTATTTCCAAGGCGGTGATTGATGTGGGTATTCAAACGCAGGATCTCGATTTTATCAACATTGTACTGATAGCGAACATTGCCATCATCGTCAGCATTACCCTGTCGGATATTGTGCGCGATTGGATTATGTTGCATCTGGCATCGCGCATTAACATTGCCTTGATTTCCGACTACCTCATCAAACTGATGCGATTGCCCATCACATTCTTCGAAACCAAGATGACGGGTGATATCCTGCAGCGTGCCAATGACCACGAGCGTATTCGCAGTTTTATCATGAACAATTCAATGAGCGTGATCTTTTCGACCATCACTTTTGTGGTGTTTGGGGTGATTCTGCTCATTTATAATAAACTCGTTTTCTCTATTTTCCTGACGGGGAGTGTTTTGTATGTGCTTTGGGTGTTCGCTTTTCTTCGAGTCCGCAAAAAGCTGGATTGGGAGTATTTCGAAATCGAATCGAAAAATCAAAGCTATTGGGTCGAGACCGTGGGTAGTATTCAGGATATTAAACTAAACAACTACGAAAAATCGAAGCGTTGGAAATGGGAAGGCATCCAAGCGCGCTTGTTTAAAGTGAACTTGAAAGTGTTAAACATCAACAATTTTCAAAACTCGGGAGCCCAGTTTATCGATCAACTCAAAAACTTATTGATCACTTTCTTTTGCGCACGTGCGGTCATTGCGGGCGAGATTACTTTTGGGGTGATGATTTCTACCCAGTTTATTATTGGGATGTTGAATGGTCCAGTGGTGCAGTTTATACAGTTTATTATTGCGGGTCAGTTTGCACGGATTAGCTTTTTACGCCTCAACGAAATTCATCAACTCGAAGATGAAGACGAAAACATGGGTATGGGTAGCATCGAAATGCCGAGCAACAAGGATTTGATTTTGGATAATATCGTGTTCCAATATTCACCCAATGCATCACCCGTACTGAAAGGTGTTCGCCTAGTCATCCCCGAAGGGAAAGTAACGGCCATTGTGGGCGATAGTGGAAGTGGTAAATCGACCTTGTTGAAACTGATTTTGCGTTTGTATAAACCCTCATACGGACAACTACTAATCGGCGGGATGAATGTGAACAACATTAGTTTACGCCAATGGCGCGATCGCTGTGGTGCGGTGATGCAAGATGGGAAAATGTTTAACGACACCATTTTAAACAACATTGTACTCGACGATGAGCGTATCGACTACCAGCGACTGAAACATGCAGTAGAAACAGCGAACATCGCTTTCGAAATCGAGCAATTGCCCTTGGGCTATCAAACGATTATGGGCGAACAAGGTCGTGGTTTAAGTGGGGGACAAAAACAGCGTATCCTGATTGCGCGCGCATTGTATAAAAATCCTGATTTTTTAATTTTTGATGAAGCCACTAACTCGTTGGATACCATCAACGAACAAAAAATCGTATCGGCATTGGAAGACGTATTTCGCGATAAAACAGTGATTGTAGTGGCGCATCGCTTGAGCACCATCCGTAAAGCCGATCAAATTGTGGTGATGCGCGACGGCATGGTAGCCGAAATAGGGAACCATGAATCGCTGATGATGCAGCAGGGGCGATATTATCAATTGGTACAATCGCAGGTTGATTTATTGTCAACCGTGGAGCTTTTAACAGAACATCAAACCGCATTAAACTAATGGAAGCCATCAAGAATAGATTTCATAAAACAGAACGTACCGAGGAAATACAGGACATCATCGACCGGATGCCGACTAGCTTTGCCAAATGGATATCCATTATTGTGGGATGTTTATTTATCATCCTGTTGGTGCTTGGCTGGTTGATCCGCTATCCCGATATCGTCACAGGGCAAGTAACCATCAATGCCAATAAATCGCCCATCAAATTGGTTGCGAATAGCAATGGCAAGTTGCATTTGCTCGCTCAATCGCATCAAAATATCAAAGAAAACGACTACGTAGCGTACATTGAAAGTTCAGCCAATGTGGACGATATCAAAAAGGTAAGTGAGTTGATTCGTCATTTCAATATCAACTCAAAAAATAGCGTCGACAAGCTGATTCTTTTTCCAAAAGAGATTTCATTGGGCGAGTTGAATGTGAAGTATTTTGCCTTCATCAATGCCTTGCAACAACTGGCTAATTATCGTCAGGAAAATGTATTTGCCAAACAGCGCGAAATATTTGAACAAATACTGATTAAGCAGCGCGAAATACTACAAGCATCTAAACAAAAACTGTTTTTGAATAAAGAAAGCTCCATCCTGGTCAAAAAAAATTATACGCGCGACTCCACTTTATTAAATCAAAGGGTATTAGCACATGCTGACTTTGACAAGAGTGAAATGGGTTACCTGAACGCGAAAGACAGCTATCAAAGCATGCTGCGCGAAATCAGTCAGCATAGCCAACAGATCCAGGAAACAGAAAACAAGCTACAACAAACCAATATACAAGAGCACGAAAAACAGAAACAAATGAATTTGGACTTAGCTTCATCTTACACTGATTTGGCGGATCATTTGCAAAGTTGGGAGCAGAAATATGTTTTTAAATCGCCGATGGATGGTAAAGTTCAGTATTTAAAATTTTGGGTCGACAATCATTTTTTACAAGCTGGCGAAGCTATTTTTACCATCGTACCCAACGATGCAAAAATGATGGGACAAGTGAATTTACCTGCCTCGGGTGCAGGCAAAGTAAAAGTAGGGCAGGAGGTGATCCTTAAACTGGAAAACTATCCGTATGTCGAATACGGATCGATCAGAGGCAAAGTACTTAACATATCGCTCACCACGAATGCCATTCAAACACCCCAAGGCAGTGTTGAAAACTATTTGATCGCCGTTGATTTACCACATCAACTAAAAACCAATTACGGATCGCAATTGGATGCCAAATTTGAGATTAAAGGTCTAGCCGAAATTATTACGAAGGACAGACGACTGATCGAACGTTTGTTTGATAATCTGAAATATGCTGTGGTGAAATAGCTGAAAAAGTATCCCAATTAAACTCGCCAAGGATAGTTCATGATAAAAAAAATAATTAAACACATGAAAATCAAAAAATCCTACTAGCTTCGACGATTATTTGCTGTAGTTTCGAAATTAATTATTTTCAAAATTAAAAGAAGTTACTCGGCTTATTCGTTTAAAAAATCATCAATGTCAAACAATTAAAACAAAACTGTATCAACTAAATTCAAGAACTATGTGTACGATTTTCACTCGTTTAGTCTGTTTCATCAGTCTAATTTTACTAACAAATCAAATGACATTTGCACAAAACATAACCATATCGGGTACTGTTACAGATAAAACAACCAGTGAGCCCTTGGTTGGTGTTGCTATCACCGTGAAGGGCAAAGCTAGAGGGACCTTGTCTAATGAAAATGGAATTTTTAAGCTAACCACAACTGAAAAAACTCCCTTGACTATCGTGCTAACGTATGTAGGATATCAACCTTTGGAGCAAACGGTCAATGGTTCTACAAGCGATTTGAAAATACAGTTGGATGTACAGGCTTTATTGGGTCAAGAGGTGGTTGTTGCGGCTTCGCGTACTCCCGAAAAAATATTGGAATCCCCCGTTTCTATTGAGCGTGTAGGTGCCACCGCTGTTAGAGAGTCAGCTGCTCCATCTTTTTACGACGCTTTGGTCAATTTGAAAGGAGTTGAATCTAGTACCCAAAGTTTAACCTTCCGCTCATTGAACACTAGAGGTTTTAATGCCAATGGCAACGTTCGTTTTAATCAATTTATTGATGGGATGGATAACCAAGCCCCTGGTTTAAACTTTTCGGTAGGTAACATCGTGGGTATATCTGATCTGGATATAGAAAGTGCTGAATTATTACCCGGAGCATCTTCTGCATTGTATGGTGCTGGAGGTACGAATGGTACCTTAATCATGAACTCAAAAAGTCCATTCACGTACCCCGGTTTGAGTTTTAGCTATAAAATGGGTACAAACCATGTCGACTGCTATGAACGTAGGATATCTCCATTTGAGGATATGTCATTACGTTTTGCGAAAGCGTGGAATAATAAATTTGCCTTCAAAACCAATATCTCTTACCTAGAGGCAAACGATTGGCAAGCACAAAACTATTCGGACATGAATCGACTAGGTGGTACCCGTTCCAATGATCCTGCTTATGATGGTGTGAACGTGTATGGCGATGAACCGAATTCTTCTTTACCTCAAGTTGGTGGCCAAGTAGTTACTCGTACAGGATATAATGAGCGTGATCTAGTGGACTATGGTACTAAATCATTTAAAACATCTAATGCACTACATTATAAATTTGGTAGAGGATTTGAAGCCATTGCACAAGCCAACTGGGGTACAGGAACCTCTGTTTATACGGGTACAGCACGTTATTCTTTACGCAATTTTATAGTAGGACAATACAAACTAGAATTAAAAGGGGACAATTTTTTTGTACGAGGATATACGATCCGGGAGAACTCTGGTGACACTTTTCAGGCATCAGCATTAGCCTCATACATCAACGAAGGTTGGAAGCCCTCTAGTACTTGGATTGGTGAATACAAATCTGCTTATGATAATTACGTAAAATTTACCAGCGCTGCCGATGCTCATAATATGGCCAGAACCCGAGCTGACAATGGCCGTCCAGAACCTGGAAGTGCGCAATTTGAAACGCTTAAAAAAGGGCTTGTTACTAAGCCTATTGGAGTTAACCCAGGTGCAAAGTTCAATGATAAGTCAAATTTATACCATTATGAAGGGATGTATAATTTCACCAATATGCTCAACAATGCAGTTGAAGTTTTGGCTGGAGCATCCTATCGCAGGTTTAATTTAGATTCAGAAGGAACACTTTTCGATGATTTAAAGGGAAAGATTACGATCAATGAATACGGAGGATATGTACAAGCAGCTAAAAAAGTATTGCAAGAGAAGTTGAAGCTAACCGCATCTGCTCGTTACGATAAAAGCCAAAATTTTGATGGCCGTGTTACACCACGATTCTCTGCAGTTTATACAGTAGCTCGTAATAATAATATTCGTGCTTCTTATCAGACGGGTTTCCGTAATCCAACCAATCAGGATCAATACATCGATTTAGAGGTTAGACCTAACCAACGTTTGATTGCGAGTTTACCTGAAATGTTAGATAAATATAAGTTAAGAACAAGGCTTGCTTATACCAAGGCTAGTGTTGATCAGTTTAAGGCATCAGGTAATCCCGCTGTTTTGAAAACCTATACGTTCACTGATCTTAAGCCAGAGAGCGTACAAGCCTATGAACTAGGTTATAAAGGATTAGTCACTAATAGATTGTTAGTTGATGTCTCTGGTTATTATAATTTTTATAAAGATTTTATAAATCAAGAAACAGTTATTCAGACTGATCCGAATATTACAGTTGGTCCAGCTGGCTTAGTATCTCCTACTAATCCGCCTAGAGGGTTTGTAACTTATGTTAACAATCCAGACAAAGTAGAGTCATATGGGATAGCTTTAGGGATAGATTATAAAGTAGGTAAGTTTAATCTATCCACCAATGGGTCGTATAATGCCTTAAAAACTGCAAGTGCTATGGTAACTGAGTTTAACACTCCAAAATACCGTTTTAATGTAGGTGTAGCTAGTCGCGAAATTGCTAAGAATGTAGGTTTTAGTACAGTTTACAGATGGCAAGATCAATTTACTTGGTCGTCTACTTTTGTTACAGGCTCTGTTCCTGCTTATGGAACGTTGGATGCGCAGGTGAGCTTAAAAATTCCAGCATATAGCTCAACTATTAAGCTTGGAAGTTCAAATTTGCTGAATCAATATTACACTACATCGTATGGAAATCCTGAGGTTGGGGGTATGTACTATGTATCATTGGTGTTTGATCAGTTTATGAGATAGAAACATAATAAAAAATTAAAAGCCCCCATTCCCTGAAGAGAGAGTGGGGGCTTTTAATTTTTACATTCAGACAAGCAATAAATTCATTTACACTAAAGGATATATCAAACACACCATGGAGTTTACAGTTAGCGGAAACATAGTCGATGTAGTCAATCAGGAGATTTTTTCTGGAGAAATCATCGTTAAAAATGGGAAAATCAATCAAATACAAAGGAAAGCGGTTGATAGCGATCGATATATTATTCCAGGTTTTGTAGATGCCCATATCCATATCGAGAGCTCGATGTTGATTCCATCTGAATTTGCTCGGTTGGCGGTGGTGCATGGCACGGTGGCTACTGTTTCTGATCCACACGAAATTGCCAATGTACTGGGAGTTGATGGCGTAAAATACATGATCGAGAACGGGAAAAAAGTTCCGTTTAAATTTTATTTCGGTGCACCTTCCTGCGTTCCTGCTACTAAATTTGAAACGGCTGGTGCCGAAATAGGAGTAAATGAAATTGAAGAAATGATGCAATGGCCAGAGATTAAGTATCTGGCAGAGATGATGAATTTTCCAGGTGTTTTGTTTGGCGATGAAGAGGTGATGGTAAAAATAGCATCAGCCAAAAAACAGCATAAACCTGTTGATGGGCATGCGCCTGGCTTGCGTGGTGAAGATGCTCGGAAATATGTGGAAGCTGGAATAAGTACCGATCACGAATGTTTTATCAAGGAGGAAGCACTAGATAAGCTCAAACTCGGGATGAAAATTTTGATCCGAGAAGGAAGTGCAGCCAAAAATTTTGAAGCACTTATTTCTTTATTGGATGAATATCCAGATCGGATGATGTTTTGCTCGGATGATAAACATCCCAACGAGTTGGTGCTTGGCTATTTGAATGAAATTGCAGCTCGGGCGGTAGCAAAAGGCATTGCTCCAATGAAGGTTCTTCGGGCTTTAAGTTATAATCCGGTGAAGCATTATAAGCTAGAGGTGGGCTTACTGCAGCTTGATGATCCCGCAGATTTTATTGAAGTAAATAATCTGCAGGAGTTTCATGTTTTGAGAACATACATCAATGGCGAGCTCGTTGCCAACGGAAAAAGAAGTATGATCGAATCTGTATCCGAAAAAATCGTTAATCAGTTCGATTGTCAATTGATTTCGGAAAAAGATATCGAGGCTCCTGCTGTTTCTAATCAGGTGCGTGTGATCGAGGCAGTTGATGGACAATTAATAACCCACGAATTGCTGAAGGAATTAAAAGTAGCGGATGGCAATCTTCAATCCGATGTTGATCAGGATATTCTTAAACTGGTTGTGGTCAATCGGTATCATTCAGCCAAACCGGCCATTACATTCGTTAAAAACTTCGGTCTAAAAAAAGGAGCTATTGCATCCAGTGTTGCACACGATAGTCATAATATTATTGCTTTGGGAGTGAACGATGCTGAAATTGTAAAGGCAATTAATTTGGTGATCGAGTCAAAGGGTGGCGTTTCGTTCAGTCACGTACTTGATCAACTAATTTTGCCTTTGCCAGTGGCGGGTTTGATGAGTAATAAGGATGGCTATGAAGTCGCAAAAAAGTATGATGATTTAGATCGAAAGTCGAAGGAAGCAGGTTCCACGCTCTCGGCTCCCTATATGACACTTTCCTTTTTGGCTTTATTAGTTATCCCCGAGCTGAAATTAAGCGATAAAGGATTATTTGACGGTAAAAATTTTCGATTTACATCTCTGTGTTTGCCTAAGCAAGTTTTTATTTCGTGATGTATTTCCAGTTTCTAGATTGACCTTATTTTGTTTGGTTTATGCAAGATAGAAGCTTTTCCAAATCCCCCAAAGTAGGGGGATGTTTGAATGCAGTCATTTTTTTCCTTGAAAAGCTTAAACACACGTTCAGTATAAGAAAGGAGTTTTCGCGTTGAGCTCCCTTCTAATACTGCCCATGCGATACAACCTGTAGCAAAAAAGCAATTGGATAGGCTATACTATCTTATATTCTGTTAGCGCCTCGAGTGCGTAACTCTGTGATGTGTTATTTGTTAGATTACTTGTTAGATTACTAAGATTAAAGCGATCCCCCCATTCAAAGAATTCTATTCCTCGTCCTGCTAGGAAATGATCATGTACACGTATAGAAGAATTGGTATCCGCATTGTTCTTGATGACTAAATCATTGGACATTTTTAAAAACGTTACTTTTGGAGTAAGGTCCCTTGGCCTTCCATTTTTCGAGATAGGTATTGAGAATGGTTCTAATCGAATCGTATCAGATCCTCCCCAATCCCAAATTTCATCCTGTCCATCTCCGTTATTAAATACATAAGTACTATCGCCGCCAAGCTGGTTTATACTGCCATCTATGAATTGGTCATTTCCTGTGCCGCCCTCAAACACATCGCGACCACCGCCGCCATAAATTTTATTAGCAGCTTCATTGCCTATGAAGTGTTCATTATTAGCGCTTCCAGTAATATTTTGAATACTTGGTCCTATCCCATTTGTATTACCTATTTTATTACCTAAACCCAGTAGCTGCCAGAGTTTGTCTTTTAGATCAACTTTCAGATCTTGGCTAGTAGCAGAAGGCGTTTTCAGGCGTTCCCATGTACTGAAATCAAGCGTTTCGTTAGTAGAAACATCAATGGTTGGTGATGGGTTGTTTACATCCACCTGAGTCGTGGGTGAGTATCCTACTGTTAACTCATTTATGTTGAAACTCCAATCAGTAGCTTGTGTATTAGTAGAATTCTTTGTCTTTGCCTTGTCAACCAGATCTCTAATTTGAAACGTGTTTCCGTTAGATAACTTTAAATACTCTACTGGCTGAGCTGAGGTAGTACTAAAATAGCCATTCACTCGAATAGAAGACGCTTGTCCGTGCTCGATGAGCAAATCATTACCTTGGCGGCACATGGTTTTAATCTCTACTCCAGCAGTAAATTCGATCGTAACTGTACCGCCACTATCTACAATAGTATCCACTCCATCGTCACCATGGAATCGATAGGTGTCATTTCCTGTGCCCCCATAAAGCTTGTCATTGCCCTGCATACCACTCAACACGCTTTTATCTCCTTCGCTGTACAACGTATTAGCAGAATCATCACCAATAATAATGGCATTGTCGGCAACTCCGATGGCATGATTGATACGATCATCTGTAAGATTGATCAACACCCCAGCTTTCAAAAAGTCGGTCCACTTATACCAATGGTGAAAGTCTTCACCTAGATGTGTAGATACCTGAGCTAAGGCTAGGTCGATAGCTGAAAATGTAGGCCGATACTTCTGGAAGTCATTTAATTGAAGCCCCAACTGCGTACAAGCACTCAAATTGCTGGACGAAAAAATATTTTTTAACACAAAGGTATCTCCTCTATCAGAGATACATAGATCATCCCCATCCTTTTTAAAGGTCGCTTCAGCGCTTAGTGACCACATCCATTCCGAAGCTTTTTCGAGATCGATCATTCCACTATTTTGAAACTCAATACCTGCTATAGATTTTTCTTTGGCAGGATCAAAGTGATCACGGACGGTAACTTGATCTTGATTACCATACTTAATAATAAGATTGTTATCCGATCTTTCGAATGTGTAGGTGTTATTTTGATTGGCTTGTGAAAAGTATATAACATCTATACCATCACCATCGTCGATGATATCATGCCCATCGCCAGCAGTAAACACGTAGAAGTCATCTCCATTCCCGCCGTATAGCTCGTCGTTACCCTCTTCGCCATATAATTCATCTTCGTTATCACCTCCCCATATTTGATCATTTCCCGTGCCTCCATGCAGTGCATCTCTACCTTCATCACCATATAATTTGTCATCATCTTCCTGGCCATATAAGTC
>Ga0114967_10001437_pt1 | contig 19917 bp, 14 predicted proteins | sample M_130628_MF_Meta_FD_92639 | JGI IMG/M metagenome (GOLD analysis project Ga0114967, IMG submission 92639) | Freshwater microbial communities from Lake Montjoie, Canada to study carbon cycling - M_130628_MF_MetaG | ecosystem: Environmental > Aquatic > Freshwater > Lake | place: Lake Montjoie... | reverse complement strand
GGCTCCAGCCCCACGCGCCGTACTCGAGCGACCGGCAGGTCTACGAGGCGGCGCTCCGGTCGGGATTGCCTGTCTCCACCCACCTGGCGGAGCTCCTGGACGAGCACCGGTTCCTGGGCGAGGGGCAGGGCCCGTTCCGGGCGCTGCTCGAGTCCCTCGGCCTCTGGGATGGGGGGTTCGAGCCGGCAGGGCAGCATCCGGTCCGGTGGCTGGCCGACCGGCTCCGGGCCGCACCCGGGACCCGGATCCTCTGCGCACACCTCAACTACGTGGACGACGAAGCACTGGCCGCGGCAGCCACCGCCCCCATCGACGTGGCGTACTGTCCGCGCGCCAGCCACTACTTCGGACACCGGGACCACCGCTACCGGGACATGCGTGCCGCCGGCATCAACGTCTGCCTGGGTACCGACAGCGCGCTGTGCCTGGACACCCCGGATCGGATCAGCACGTTGGACGACCTGCGGTTCCTCATGCGTCGGGACGGCGTGCCGCTTGCCGATGCGCTGGACATGGCGACCGTTGCCGGCGCCCGCGCGCTTGACGTCGATCCATCGTGTTTCGCGTTCGGTGGCGGTCCCGTGGCCGGCGTGCTCGCGGTTCCGCTTGGGGATCACCGGGCTCCCGCACAGTTCGGGGAAACCTCCGCTGCGCCGCGATGGATTCTTGGGCCGATGCCATGAAGTCGGCGCGGCGCAGGCCAAACGGGACTTTTCCTGCGCCGCGCCGGCAAAGGCCGATACATTGGTGCATCGTTCGCTCTCCCTTGGAGGTCCGACTGACGCCATGAGCAAGCATTCGACCACCGCGCGTGCCGCAGAGATCCTGGCCAAGGCCGGGCCTTATCCGTTGGCCGCGTACCAGTTCGTGCAGGAGGGCCTTCGCTACACCGTGCGCCACGTGCACGACGAGCGCATGAACGATCCTGGCCTCCCCGGCGCTGCCGTCTCGGAGCATGTCTCCGGGCAGCAGCTCTGCCTCGGCCTGCGCGACTACGCGATCGACCAGTACGGACTGCTCGCGCGTGCCGTGCTCGGCCACTGGGGCATCCAGCGCACCGACGACTTCGGGCGCATGGTGTTCGCCATGATCGAGGCCGGTGCCATGAGCAAGACCCAGCAGGACACGCCCGAGGACTTCCGCGGCGTGTACGACTTCGCCGAGGCCTTCGCCTGCGAGCACGTGGCCGTGGTGATGCGCACGCCGGTCGGCTGACGCGCCAGACCCTGAATTCACTGGTCCCGGAAACGCCCGTGGGGCGGCTGCCGCTGCGTCTACACTTTGCGTCCCATGTTTGAGCGCCTGAGCGAGTCGTTGAACACCGCCTTCCGGAACCTCTCCGGTCGCGGCCGCATCACCGAGGGCAACGTCCGCGAGGCGATGGCCGACGTGCGGACGGCGCTCCTGGAGGCCGACGTCAACCTGGAGGTGGTCGATCGCTTCTGCGAGGACTGCGTGCAGGACGCGCTGGGCGCCACCGTGACGCAGAGCCTGCAGCCCGGCCAGGAGATGGTTGGCATCGTCCACAAGCGGCTCGTCTCCCTCATGGGACCGGTCGACAGCCACATCACGCTGGTGGAACCGGGGCCGACCATCGTGATGATGTGCGGCCTGCAGGGAAGCGGAAAGACCACCACCTGTGGCAAGCTTGCCGCGTGGTTCAAGAAGCGTGGCCAGAGCGTGATGGTGGCGGCTGCCGACCTGCAGCGCCCCGCCGCGGTGGAGCAGCTGCAGACCGTGATCGAAGGCGTGGCCGCGGGCGCCACCGGCCCCGGGCGCGTGGCGTTCTACGGCGAGCCCGACAAGTGCGCCGAGTACGGCAAGGCCGTGGGCGTGGCGGTCGGCGTCTGCCAGCGCGCGCTTGCCGCGGCGAAGCAGGGCAAGTTCGACGTCCTCATCCTCGACACCGCCGGTCGCCTGCACGTGAACGATGAGCTCATGAAGGAGCTCGAGCAGGTGGACCGCGTCATGCAGCCGCACAACATCCTGCTGGTGGTCGATGCGATGACCGGCCAGGACGCGGTGCTGAGCGCCAAGGCATTCCACGCGCGGATGAAGGTGGACGGCATCGTCCTCACCAAGTTCGACAGCGATACCCGCGGCGGCGCGGCGCTGAGCGTCAAGACCGTCACCGGCGCGCCCGTCAAGTTCGTGGGCACCGGAGAGAAGTTCGATGCGCTGGAGGAGTTCCACCCGGAGCGCGCCGCAGGCCGCATCCTGGGCATGGGCGACGTGGTCAGCCTGGTGGAGCGCGCGCAGCAGGAAGTCAACGAGGAAGAGGCCGCCGAGGCCGCGGAGAAGCTTGCCAAGGGGCAGTTCACGCTCGACGACTTCCTCAAGCAGATGAAGATGATCCGCCGCATGGGCCCGATGAAGCAGCTGCTCGGCATGCTGCCCGGCGTCGGCGGCATGCTCAAGGGCGTGGACATCGACGAGAAGCAGGTGGACCGCATGGAGGCGATCATCCTCTCCATGACGCGCAAGGAGCGCGAGAAGGTCGGCATCATCGACCGCAGCCGCCAGAAGCGCATCGCCGCCGGTTCGGGCGCCAAGGTGGACGATGTCTCGCGCATGGTCAAGCAGTTCGAGATGATGCAGAAGATGACCCAGCAGATGGCCGGCATGGGCGGCATCGGCAAGATGAAGGCCATGCAGGAGATGGCGCGCGCCGTGCCCGGCGGCATGGGCGGCATGGGCGGGATGGGCGGGATGGGCGGGATGCCCGGCTTCCTCGGCCGCGGCTCCACCGCCACCGAGAGCCCGAAGTCGCGCTTCAAGTCGCGCAAGAAGCGCTGAGCCGCACGGGCGGACTCGCGATCCTTATGATTCGGCACATGCGAGCGTCATCCATGGTGGCCGTTGCGCTGGTTTGCCCGATCTGGTTGATTTCGGCGGCGCCGATGCCGTTGGACGCAGCGCAGGCCGATCCGGTGCGACCGTCGCCCCCTGCGGGTGCACAACCATCCGCACCCTGCGTCCTGGTGGGCCGTGTGCCCGTGCTTGCCCGCAAGCCCGCGCCGGCCGTGAAGGACTACGGTCCGCCCCCGGCCTACAAGGTGGAGCAACCCGAACCGGCCACCAGCGCGGTGTGGGTGGGGAGCGGGGCTGCAGCCATCGATCCGTCGAAGGCAGCCCCGGTGCGCATCGAGCAACGCGGGTTCCAGTTCAGGCCGGCGTTGGCGGTGGTGCAGTGCGGTACGCCGGTCGTATTCCCGAACCAGGACCAGCTCTACCACAGCGTCTTCAGCTACTCGCCGGCAAAGCGCTTCGACCTCGGCCGTTTCCGCAGGGGCGAGGAGCCGGATGCAGTGGTGTTCGACAAGCCGGGCCAGGTACAGCTCTTCTGCGAGGTGCACGAGCACATGCGGGCGAACGTGGTGGTGGTTGACACACCGTGGTCCACCTGCACGGATCCGCAGGGTTCGTTCCGCATCGAGGGCATCGCGCCCGGCAGGCACGTGGTCTCGGTGTGGCTCTCGCCCAAGCAGACGGTGACCCGGGAAATCGAGCTGGCCGCGGGCCAGGTGCTCGAGGTGGACTGGAGCGACATCGCTTCCGACAGCGCGAAGGGGTCGTCGAAGTGACCCTTGCCGGCCGCATCGCGCTGGCGATGGCGGTGGTGGTCGTCATTGCGATGGCGGTGGTGGTGGCCACTGCGGGGCCGCTGGTGCGCCGCTCGTACATGTCGGCGCTGCTGGGGGCGCTCGAGGCGCGCGTCGATGCCGTGGCTGCCGAGCAGGGCAGGAGCACCACGGCGGCCCGCGAGGAGCTCGGGCGGCTGGTGCGCTCGCCGCGGCTCCTGGCCGCGATGGCTTCGGGCGATGGCGAGGCGCTGGGACAGACCGCGTGCGACGAGCTGCGCGGTGTGATGGAGCGTGCCGGGGAAGGCGCGGCGTTCGCCTTCGTCTCCCCCAAGGACATCGACGTGGCTTCGCCGGGGATTGCCCCGCAGACGCGCGCCGCCTTGCGGGCCTCGGCCTCTGCACTGTCCGCGGACTTCGACGGTTGCGAGGTGCGTTACGTGGTGATCGGCGAAGTGCCGTTCGAGGTGCTCCTGGCGCCGATCGTCGATCGTGTGGAGGACGAGCGCATCGGCACGCTGGCGTTCGGGAGCCCGGTGCGGTTGCCGGGAACGTCGACGCTGCCGGATGGGACGGTGCTCTCGGCATGCATGGCGCTCGATGGTGCCATCGTGGGAGGAGACCTGACCGGGCCCGAGCGCAATGCCGTGCGGGAGGCGTTCTTCGTCCGCGGCGACGCGGAAGCGGCGTTCGATGCGGGCAGTGCGCCGATGCGTGCCGTCCAGCGTCCGCTCGTGGGCGGTGGAACGGCTTCGCTGGTGGTGCTCGCCGGACTCGGGCCGCTTCGGTCGGCGGAATCATCGCTCCTGGTGCGCGCCGGTGCGGCCACCGTCGTGGCCGTCCTCGCGGGAGCGGTCTTCGCCGGGATCTTTGCGCGGGGGCTGTCCCGCCCGGTGGCGGCCATCGGCAATGCCGCAGGAAGGATCGAGCGCGGCGACTACGCGGTGCGTGTACGCGCCGAGGGCGCGGACGAGATCTCTGTCCTTGGTCGCCGCTTCAACCAGATGGCGGAGGGTCTGGCGCAGCGCGAGAAGTACCGTCGCGTGCTCGATGCCGTGGCCGACCCGACCGTCGCGGCGGAGCTGGTCGAGGGCAAGATCGACCTCGATGGGCGCGAGCAGTCCGTCGGCATCCTGTTCTGCGACATCCGCGGATTCACGTCGCTGACCGAGTCGATGGCCCCCCGGGAGGTCATCGCCATGCTCAACGAGCACATGACGCTCCTGACCGACGTCGCATACGCGCACGGCGGGACCGTGGACAAGTTCGTCGGCGACCTGATCATGGTGACCTTCGGGACGCCGAAGACCGCTGCCGACGATTCCATGCGGATGCTTCGCTGCGCCCGTGCCATGGTGGACGCCCGCGAGCGCGCCAATGCCTCGGCGCAGCGGCCCATCGCGATCGGCATCGGCTGTGCGTACGGTGCCGTGGTGGCCGGCTGCATGGGAAGCGCCCGGCGGCTTGACTACACGGTGCTCGGGGAGCGCGTGAACCTGGCGGCCCGGCTCTGCTCCAAGGCCCCGCCGATGCATGTCTACGTGGACGCCACCGCGCGTGCGTCCGCAACGGGCTGCGCCTTCGCGCCGCTCCCGCCGATCGAGGCGAAGGGGTTCTCCCATCCCGTCGAGGCGTTCGATCTTCTCTCCGTGGAGGAACCCACATGATGCGCACTGCACCGACCGCCTTCGTGGTTGCCGCGCTCCTCGCCTCCGGCGCGCGCGCGGGTGACCCGCTCGACGACATCGCCGACCAGTTCCGCGAGATGACCCGCTGGCAGTCGGAGGACGGCAACGTCTCGTTCGACGTCGACGTCTACCTGACCATGGACAACTGGGTGATGAGCCAGCCGCCGCCCGGGATCATCGAGAACCCCGACGACTACCTCGCGTCCCCGCGCCTGAGCATGCTGGGGCAGGTGGACCTCTACGAGTGGATCACGCTCTTCGCGCTCGGACGCGCGGACCGCGGCTTCGACCCGACCGACGGGGATGCGCAGGCCCGGCCTGACGAGTACTACGCACAGGCCGACCCGTTCGACGGGCTGCTGCGGTTCACGGTGGGCAAGTACGGCACCAGCTACGGGCAGTGGGCCCGCCGCTACCTGGAGTGGGACAACCCGATGGTGAATTCGCCGCTGGCCTACGAGTGGATCACCACCGTGGGGGACGGGGCCAATGCCCCCACGGCCGCGCCTTCACGCGCGGCGTTCCTTGCCCGCAAGGACAAGGTGGCCGACCGCAGCAAGTGGCTCCCCGCGATCTGGGGCCCGAGCTACACGACGGGCTTCCGGTTCGACGGGACCGCGGCCATCTGGGACTACGCGTTCGAGGTCAAGAACAACGCGCTCAGCTCGCGGCCTTCGGAGTGGGATCTCTGGGACCACGGGTTCTACGGCGAGGGGCTCACCTATTCCGGCCGCTGCGGACTGCGGCCGGCGATGGAGTGGAACATGGGCGTCAGCGGCAGTTCGGGCGCGTTCCTCCTTCCCGGTGCCGCCGGCATCCCCGCCGGCCGCAGCTGGACCGACTATCGGCAGCAGGCGGTCGGGCTGGACCTCTCCTGGGCGCACGGCCCGCTCGAATTCTGGGGCGAGGGCCACTGGACGAGCTTCGACATCCCGGGCCAGGTGGGCACCGTCTCGCTGTTCTCGTACTTCGTCGAGGGCAAGTGGAAGTTCACCACCGGCTGGTGGCTCTCCGGCCGATGGAACCAGCAGATGTACGACGACATCCAGGACGGCTCCGGCAACTCGGTGGCGTGGGACAACGACGTCTGGCGCATCGAGGCCTGCGTGGGCTGGCACATCGACCGGACCGCGACGCTCAAGGCGCAGTACAGCTACGCGGACCAGTCCGGACCGATCGCGCAGGGCGAGAACCTGTTCGACCTGCAGCTCGTGTTCGGCTTCTGAGGCGGCGCCGGACCTGCGCGCGGGTGCTCAGCGCTTCGAACGGATCCACGTGGAGAGCGCCGCGCGCGTCCACGTGTTGACGCAGCGCTCGCAGGTCAGCCAGCCGCGGCGGGCCGTGGCGATTCCGTAGGGCAGCTGGTCGAAATCGCCTGCGCCGTGGGCGTCGGTGTCGATGGCCACCAGGCACCCGGCTTCCTTGGCGATTCGCACGTGGGAATCGCGCAGGTCCAGGCGCATGGTGTTCGAGTTCACCTCGAGCGCCACGTTGCGCTGCGCTGCCTCGCGCGCGAGGAGCGCAATGTCCGGCGAGAGGCCCTCGCGGGCATTGACGATGCGGCCGGTGGGGTGGCCGATGATGTGCACCAGCGGATGCCGGATGGCGGCAAGCAGTCGCTCGGTGGCGGTGGCGGCGTCGGCGCGCAGTGCGCTGTGAGGGCTCGCCACCACCACGTCAAGCTCGGCGAGCACGTCGTCCGGGTAGTCGAGCGTGCCGTCGGCCAGGATGTCGACCTCGCTGCCGGAGAGCACGTTGATGCGGTCCGCGTAGGTCCTGGCCACGTCGCGGATCTCGGCGGCGTGCGCGCGCACGCGCTCGATGGACAGCCCGTTCGCCTGCGCCTGCGAGCGGCTGTGGTCGGTGAGCGCAATGGTGTGGAAGCCGCGGCGGATGGCTTCCTCCACCATGCCGGCGATGGAGAGGCTGCCGTCGCTCGCCGTGGTGTGGCAGTGGAGCTCGGCGCGGATGGCGGCCGTGCTCACGAGGTCCGCGGGCGGCGCGTGGTCGAGTTCGCCGTGGTCCTCGCGGAGTTCCGGCGGGATCCACGGGAGGCCGAGCGCTGCGTAGACCTCTTCCTCGGTGCGTGCGGCCACGGGCTTCACGCCGCGCGATTGCGGAGTTCCCTCGGCGTCGGGTTCGTCGGGAAAGAGGCCGTACTCGTTGAGCCGCTGGCCGGCCTTCTGCGCGCGTTCGCGCAGGCGGACGTTGTGTTCCTTGCTGCCGGTGAAGTAGAGGAGGGCGGCGCCGTACTGCGCGTCGTCCACGGTGCGCAGGTCCACCTGCACGCCGTGGTCGGTGCGGATGCTGGTCTTGGTGTCGCCGGAGACGAGCACCTTGGAAACGCCGGGTGCCGTGCGCATGGCGGCGTGGAGCGCGGCGGGATCGGTGCAGCTTGCCACGATGTCCACGTCGCCGATCGTCTCCTTGCCGCGGCGCAGGCTGCCGGCGTGGGAGATTCGCGTGACGCTTCCCGCGGCGCGCAGGTGCGCGATGAACGCGTTGGCGATCTCCATGGCCTCGCCGAGCCGGATGCGGCCGCGCGTGGTGTCGAGGAAGGCGAGCGATTCCTCGATGCCCTTGAGCGTCTTGGGACCCATGCCCGAGAGGCCGGTGAGCGAGCCGTCCGCCAGCTTGGCGCGCAGCGTCTCCACGCCGTCGACGCTGCCTTCCTGCCAGAGCGTGCGGACGCGCTTGGGGCCAAGCCCCGGGATCCGCAGGAGGCCGGGCACGCCCGCCGGGATGGACGCGAGCAGCTCGTCATGCTCCGCCACCTTCCCGGTGCGGATGAACTCCTCGATCTTCTTGGCGCTGCCGTCGCCGATTCCCGGGATCTCGCGCAGGCGCGCCGCGTCGGTGCGCGCGAGCGCGGCCAGGTCCTCGCCGGCTTCCTCGAGCGTGCGCGCCACCTTGCGGTGCGCGTTCACGCGGAACGCGTTGGCGCCGGTCAGGTCCAGGATGTCGGCGATCTCGTTGAAGATGCGCGCCAGTTCCAGGTTGCTGCTCATGTGGCCTCCTCCGTGGTCATGCGCGGCCGCGCAGGGCCTTGGCGACATGCTCGAGCAGCGCCGCGTCCGGCACCGCGTACGGCCGGAACTTCTCGAGGAGCCCCGATTCCTCGTTGGCAAGGAGCGCGCGATGGAAGCCAAGGCGGCTGGCCGCCGGGCTGTCGATCAGCGTGCTCGAATCATTGACGCCCATCTGGAAGAGCACCTTGTTCTCGAGTTCGCGCATCGAGTTGCGGTCCACCGAGCGCTGCAGGTTGGCCACCGTGTCCGCCCACAGGATGGTGTGGATGCCGACGAGCGGTCCTTCCTTCAGGAGGAGCGCAAGCACCTTGTCGGGCTTCGGCGGGCCGTCGTCGGACGAGCTGTAGCTGTAGTCGTCCTCGTTGCGCCGCAGGTTGCGGAAGCGGTGGATGCCATTGATCAGGAGGAACGTGCCCGGTGCGTCGGAGCCGCCGTCGGCGGTGCGGCGCGCGAGTTCCTCGCCAAGCGAGACGATGGCATCGCCCACGTCGCGGAAGGCGGGAATCTGGATGTCATGCGGCAGCGCGGCGCGGACGCCCGCAAGCATGCCGTGCAGGCGATCGTCCGGCGTGGTGCCGTCGAGGACCACGATCCGGGTTCCCTTGACGGGGGTCTGCGCGGCGATCGAGATCATGGCCATCGCCATGAGCGCTGCCGCGCTCTCGTCGCGCTGGCCCACGACGGCCACGTTCGAGCCGCTGCGGCGGACCATGGCCGCGTGCGTGGGTTCCTTGATGCTGACGGCGTCGCCGAGCCAGACCTTCGGCGCGAACGCCGTGCGGCCGGGCTCCGGCACGGAAAGCGCCTGGAGGAGCGGCCCGTTCGACCATGCGTCCGCCGGCTGGTTGCCCTCGAACACGATGGGCTTGGGCCGTGGTGTGGACTGCCGTGCGGTGTCGGTGGCGGTCACCTCGCGCAGCTGCGCGTCGCGTTCCTCGTCGCCGATCCACACCACCTGGAACGGGCTGTTGCCCTCGAGCAGGCCGCCGGCATCGTTGTAGATGGCTTCGCCGGGCCGGGTGAGGAGCCGGGCGGCGGTGTTGTCGTCGGAGAGGATGAGCTGGCTGTCGGTCTCGGTGCACTGGAGCGCGATGCGCACGCCCATCTGGCCCATGGTGCTGCGGGCGATGCTGTACGCGCCGCCGAGCGTCTGGCTGCCGAGGACCACGTGCATGCCGAATGCGCGGCCCTGGCGCACCAGCCGGTCGAGGAGGAGCGAGGAGTCCTGCGACACTTTGTCGTCCTCGATGAAGAGCTCCTGGAACTCGTCGATCACGAGGAGGCAGCGCGGCATCCGCTCGGTGCGGCCGAGGGCGCGCCAGTCGGTGAGGTTCTGGACGTTGGCCGCACGGTAGAGCTCGCCGCGGCGGCGCAGCTCGTCATCCAGGCCCTGGAGGACGCTCAGGCCGAACTCGCGGTCGCTCTCCACGGCCACCGCGCGTGCGTGGGGCAGGCCGCTCGCGGCATAGGCCTTGAATTCGACGCCCTTCTTGAAGTCCACCAGCCAGAACTCCACCTCGTCCGGCGAATACCAGAGCGCGGTGTTCACGATCAGCGCGTTCAGGAGCGAGCTCTTGCCCGAGCCCGTCTTGCCGGCGATGAGCGCGTGCTGGCTGGTGCCCTCGCCGAGCGTCATGTACTGCAGTCGGTTGGCGCCGCTGCGCCCGAGCGGTACGCGGAAAACCTTGGCGGTCGAGAGCGTCCAGCGTTCGTCGGTCCGCGGCGTGACCGCGGAGAAGGGCACCTCGACGCGGTTCGAGTCCTTGGCGGCGCGGCCGACGGCGCGCGTCAGCCTGAGGAGGAACGCGTCGTCCGGCGGGGCATCGGGAATGAACGGGAGCTCTGCCAGCCGACCTTCGTCAAGCGTCCAGCCGTCGGCGCGCCCGGGGCTTGCCGGGCGCCACGTGGCGGTGATGGCGCCGCGGCGCAGGTCGGATTCGTCGAGGCCCGCGGGCAGCGCCGTGCGCAGGTCGCGCAGGAGCAGCACGTGCACGCCGCAACGCGCGCCGCTCTGCAGGATGCTCGCGAAGCGCTTGGCAGCCTGGTCGGAGACGTTCACCGGGAAGTCGGCCATCACCAGGAAGCGGTACGGCTCGGCGATCTCGCCCGCCTGCTCGTTGTACGCCTCGATGGAGGGGTACTCGTTGCGCAGGTACTTCTGGATCACCGTCTCCATGTGCTCGGTGAGGTCGGCCAGGCGCTGCTCGATGTGCTTGGGGTCCGTCCAGATGCGGTCGGTGACCAGGAGCTCCATCTCGTCGGCCAGGTGCATGAATCCGGCAAAGCTCTGGCCGAGTCCCACGGGGTCCACGAACGTGAACCGCGCCTTTCCGGCGGGAATCGAAACCAGGATCCTGCTCACCGCGTTCTGCAGGATCCGCAGGCCGTCGGCGCGGCGATCCGTGGGAGCCTCGATGACGAGCGACATCCGCGTCGGGGCGCCGAGGAAGGCGGGGATCCTCCAGACCGTGTCGGCATCGGCGTTCGGCCAGGCGAGCGCCGGTGCCGTCGGAACGGCATCGGGGACGGAACCAAGGTGGAGGTCCACGGCACCCAGCCGGATCACCGGGAGGCTCTCCACCGGAGGCTTCCATTGGTCCCAGCCTGCGGCATCCCAGGCGAGCGAGTGTGCCCGGTCCGCTTCCTGCAGGCTGCCGATGCCATTGGCGATGTCCGCCTGCGCCTGCTTCCATCGGCTGTGTGCGGCAGCGATGTCCGCGCGCTCCTGCAGGTCGGTTTCCTTCATCACCTCCGCGAACCGCGCATCCTCTTCCGCCAGCGCCTGCGCACGACGGGCCTTGGCCTGCTCCACGAGGCTGTCTCGCACGGAGTCCGCCTGCTCGATCGCCAGCGCCCGCTGCTTCAGCACCTTGCCCTGGTAGTGCGGAACCTTGGCGTCCACCTGCGCCAGCACCTCGGCGAGCTTGCGCTCGATCTCCGCGAGCTGGGGCTTGAACTTGGCATCAGCTGCCGCAAGGTCTGCATCGCGTGCTTGCTTGGCTGCGTTCTCGTGCTCACGGCGCGTTCGTTCCGCCAGCTCGATCGCACCGCGGAGGGCTGCGCGGGCGCCCGCCGCCCGGTTCAGGAACGGCACGTAGGTCGACTTGACCTCGCGTCGGGCGATGCCGTAGAGCACCGCGGTGGCCAGGACGAACAGCAAGGCCCCGCACGCGGCGCCCAGCGCCACGCTCGGCAGCGGCGCTCCCGTGGCCTTCGAGACGTCGATGAGGTGGCCGATGACGGCTCCGGCGGCCGTCAAGATCGCAGCGGGGATCACCAGGATCGGGCCGCGGAAGAGGCCCGCGATGTGGCAGGCCCGGAGCTTGGTGAGCGACTCCGCCAGCACCCCCATGCTCGCCTCGATGTTCGTTGCACCCTCAGGTATCCCGGTCGGTTCAGGAAGGGCGCGTTGGCGGTAGCCGTGCACCGTCTGGGTGGCGGCAGCGGTGAACTCCTCCAGGCGGACCTTCCAGGTCTCGAGCTCCGCCATTCGATTCGTGTGGGCCTTGCGTATCGCAGGCACCGCAGCCTCGTAGACGCTCTCGGCCATCCAGACCTTCTCGTCGTAGGCCCCCCGCGCATCTTCCTCATGCTGGTCGGCCTGATGCGTCGCCTTGGCGCGGATGGCCTTCTCGTCGTGCTTCACCTTCGCGGTGCCGATCTCGGCCGCCGACTCGATCTCCTCGTTTCGGCGCGCGTGCTCGTCGGCAGCCGCCGCCAGCTGCGCCGCCAGGGAGGTCTCGAGCGTGTCGAGCGCGTTGCGGTGCATCCGGTCGTTCAGGGATCGGTTGCGGGCCGCACGTGCCGTCGCCTGCCGTTCCGAATCCGCCCGCTCCATGCTTGCGGACCAGAGCAGATCGACCAAGACGCGCTCGTGATCGAGCGGCGTGGTCCTCTCCTGTGGCTCGTCGTTGGGCACGGCGGGATGATATGCCATGGCGATGGCTGCGGTCAGCCCGGATCGTCGCCGCACTCACGACGGACCCGCTCGAGCACCTCGTTCATCGAATCCAGCGCATTCAGTGCGCCGCGAAGCGTGGACTCCATGGGCTCGATCTGCTTGCGCCAGAGCGCCTGCGACACCGGGTCATCCCATGTCTCCTGTGCGCGGTGCCACGCCACCATCAGCTGGCGATGGGCATCCTTCAGCTTGGCGCGGGAGCCGGGAATGCTCATGGCTGGTCCTCCGTCGGCGCCGGTTCATCGCCTGCGTGTTCCGCCGGTGGGGTGCCGGCCTCGGGCGCGGGCTGTGGATCCGCGTTGGCTTCGTCATCACCCGCACGCCGCATGCCGGCAGCGGTGCCAAGGATCTCGAGCAGCTGCTCGGATTCCTCGCCCCCGCGGAGGTAGTCCTCCAGGTGCTCGGTCATGCGCTTCAGCATGGCATTGATGCGCGGAACGTCGCGTTCGAGCATCACGTGCATGCCGCTGAGGGCGCCCTTGAAGACCACCATCTGGCGGGGGAGCTCGGTGGTCCAGCGCTTGGTGCTGCGGAGCTTTTCCTCGCAGTACTCAAGATCACGCTTGGCGCGGTCGAGCGCCTTGCGTTCGTCGACCACGCTTGGACGCGCCTCGGGCGTGGCCTTGATCTCCTGCTTGCGGTAGAGCGCGCTCTTGCACTCCACCACCTTGTCCTGCCCCTTGCGGATCCGCTTGCGCCAGGTGTCCGGGCGGTCCGCCTCGAGCCACGCGAGCGTGCGCTCGACGTCGCCCTCGGCTTCCTCGAGCGCCAGGCCGAACGTCTCGGCTGCCTGGATCAGCTGCGTCCGGAAGCGCTCGATCGTCTCGACATCGGCAACCTTGACCTGTTCGCTCATGGACGGCTCGCGATCGCGGTGCGATGATCAGCGCGGTTCAGCGCTGGTTGAGGTACGCCTCGGCCGCATCGGCCTTGCGCAGGAGGTAGGGGACGTGCTGTTCCGCGGCCTTGCAGAACTTCTGCAGGACGCGGACCGTGCTGTCGAACTCCTCGCTGAACTTGGCCTGCTCCTGGTCACGCCAGGTCTGCGACAGCGTGGCCATGCGCGCGTTCAGCGCGCCGGTCTGCTGCTGCAGGTCCATGGAGAACTTCTTGAGGTCCTGCGCGAAGCGGCGGAGCTCTCCGGGGTCGACGACTGCCTTTGCCATGGTGCGCTGTCCTTTCGGGCGTGCGTGCTGCGCGGAGAATCGGACCGTCCGTCAGTGAGGATTCGCCGCCGGGGCGGGCGGGGTTGCGGGCTTCTCTGCACTGGCGGCGCTTGGCGTGCCGGTCTCCGCCTGCTCCTTCTCCATGGCCACCACTTCGGCGGTGGAGTCCGGATACACGAGCTTCGCCTGGATGATGCCGTCGCCGATCCCCACGAGCGCCCAGCCTGCAATCAGGCCTGCGCAGACCGCTTCCTTGGAATCGACCCACAGCTTCCAGCCGAACTCGCCGACGCGCTGCAGGTAGCGGTGCTCCATGGCGGTGAAGAACGCGGCGCCGATCCACATCATGACGGTGGATTCGGGCGGCAGCACCGCGCCGAGGCCGATGCCGACGGCCGAGATCGGGAACTTGCCCCGGGTCCGCATGCGCAGGGCCTCGAAGACGATGGCGATGAGCGCGCCGGCCAGCATGGCCCACGCCGCGGACACCGGCAGCACGCCCCACAGCTTGGCGATGCCGTCGACCCCCGTCTGGATGGTGGCGCCGGTCGACTGGCCCATGCCCTCGATCACCTTGGAGATGGCGGCCCACTGGATGGCGCCGGGCACGCCCCAGCTCTGCGTGATGTGCTGCTCGACCGTCACGCCGTCCTGCCGGTTGGAGAGGAACAGCACGTAGAAGAGCGGGGTGGAGGCGAGTGCGCCGGCCACGATGCCGATGCAGTGGCCCCACGCCTGCTGGCGCGGCTTGGCGCCGAGCATGTAGCCCGGCTTGATGTCCATCAGCAGGTTGGACGCGTTGGACGCCACTTCCGTCGTCACGCCCGCGGTCATCAGGTTGGTGCCCGGGTTGGTGGGCTGGATGGCGCCGAAGGTGAACTGCGTGATCTTGGAGAGCGAGCCTGTGGGCGTGGTGGAGGTGAGCGCCGTCGCGTTCGCCGCGATGAGGGTCAGCAGGATGATCATCGGGATCGAGAGCGCGCCGAGCCAGATGCTGACGCCGAACCACTCGTGGTTCAGCCAGATGATGACCGCGGAGACGAGCGGGACGCCCACGAAGCTCACCCAGAGCGGGAGCTCGATGTGCTTCACGCAGTCCTCGCCGTCCTTCTTGCGGCTGAAGATCCCCCCGAACGCCGAGAGCAGGAGCTTGGGCTTCGCGAAGAGCCCGAACATGGAGGCCGTGACCATCATGGAGACGCCCCACCAGAGGCACCACGACTGCGTGAGCCACGCCCGCCCGAAGACCGCCTGCGCCATGTCGTACGAGCCGTCGGCCTGCATGATCTTGGCGAAGTTCTTCGGCACGATCTCGCCGTACTTGATCATGACCGGCGCAAGCACCAGGTAGTTGGCGACCATGCCGATCAGCAGGCTGTTGGCGATGCGCATGCCCATGAGGCCGCCGGCGCCCACCATGGAGAGGTCGAACATGACCTGCATGCCGAGCTTGTTCGCCGAGATCCCGGCGATGTTGGGGAACCAGCCGGTGGCCTTCTCCTCGGCCTTGTAGAGCCAGCCGTCGAGGCGCTCCGGGATCTTCCAGAGGCCGTCCTTCGCCTTGGCGGTGCCGAGCGCGGAGATCTGGAGGATGGACATGTAGCCCTCGGCCACCAGGAGCTGGAGGCCGGCGCCGATGCCCGCGGCCCAGGCGAGCGCCTTCGCCTTGAAGACGCCTTCGCCCACCCCCTTGTCGGTGGCATGGTCGGGATGCGGAATGGGCATCCCGGCCGCGTCCTGGTTGCGTGTACCGCCTGCAGGCGCGTGCGGGTACAGCGAGTCGAGCACCACCGCGCAGGCGCGGCCCTCGGGGAAGGGCTGCTGCTCGTCATTGATGAAGCGGCGCTTCATGGGGAACGCCACCAGCACGCCGAGCACGCTGGCGATGACGTTCCACAGGAGGATCTTGTGCCACTCGAGCACGGTGTCGGTGACGAACATGTACGCCATCAGCGCGCTGATGAGCGGTCCGGTCATGTAGCCGGCGGCGGTGGCCACCGACTGCACGGCGTTGTTCTCCAGGATCGTCATGTCCCTGGAGATCTGCAGCCGCGAGAGTGTCCGGAACATCACGAAGCTCAGGATGACGCTCGTCACGCCCACGCCGAGCGTCCAGCCTGTCTTGGCGCCGATGTACAGGTTGGTGGCGCTCAGGATGCCGCCCAGCATGAATCCGGTGATGGCGGAGCGGATGGTCAGCTGCGGCATGTTCCCGCGGTAGACGTTCTCCAGCCACCAGCGGTCCTTCTCGGCGCGGGTCCAGGTGCGGGTCTGTTCGTCGGTGAGGTGTGGGAGTGCCATGGTGAGGAGGGCGGCATGGTGCCGCGTCGCGGAGGTTAGCGGCGGGGGTAGGCTGCTGCGCATGGAACCGCGTCGCGCAAGCACCCCGCCGACCGCCGCGCTGCCGCTGCGCGCGCCCAGCCCGGCACCGGCCGTGTTCCTGCCTGCGTTCGGCCGGGGATTGGCGGGCCTTCGACATGGCTTCGTGGCGCTCATCCTGGGGGTCACGCTGCTGGTGGCGCTTCGCGTGCCGGGCGAGATGGCGCAGGCGCGCTCCATGCGGCAGATCGAGGAAGTGGTGCGTGTGTTCCAGGAGAACGCAGGCGAGTACGAGCCGGGCGCATCGCGCGGACGGGGGGCTGACCTCGAGGCGCTTGCGGCCGGCGAGGGCGATTTCGTGAGCTCGACTTGCATGCCATGGCTCCTTGAACTCCTGGTGATTGCGCCCATCTTTGCCGGGATTTCCATCGCAGGCGTCCGGGCGGCCGAGGGCCGAGGCGGCCTCGGCGACCTGCTGGCCGGCTTCGCGCGGTGGGCACCGGTGGTGCTGTCGTCCTTCATCATCCTGCTTGCCGGGACGGGGTTGCCGGTGGCGGCGTTCCTCTGCTCGATTGCCGCGAGCGTGGTGGCGTTCTCGCGCCACGTTCCGTCCGATGCGGCCCCGGCGTCCATGCTGGCGGTGGGTGCTTCATGCGGGGGGATCCTGCTGCTGGCGCTGGTGCTGCCCATCCTCTGGATCTCCGCACGCCTTTGGTTCGCGCCGCTGCGCGCCGCGGACATCGAGCGCCCGGCATGCAACGGGCTTGACGCCGTGAAGTGGTCATGGCGGGCCACGGGCCGCGTGCAGTGGCCGCTCTTTGCGCTGGCGGTGGTGGCAGCGGTGGTTGGTTCCGGCGCGGCGTTCGCCGCTGCGGAGATCGCCGCACTCACCGCTCCGCGCGGCGGCGATCCGTCCATCGCCGTGCAGGTGGCGACATCATCGGTGGCCTGGATGCTTGTGCTGCCCGGCTTCGTGGCCGTGATCGGCGCGGCCTACGCCATCGTGGCGGAATCTCACGAGGCGGCCGTGCCGCCGATGCATCCCGGCGCTGCGCCGGGAACTGGAGGAATGGCAGGATGACCGGACCGCTCGGAGACCTCGAACGCGCGAACTACCCGATGGATCCGGCCTCGCTGCGCAAGCGTCGCTTCCTGATCGTGGGCAGCTGGCTCCTCCTCTCCATGTGGGAGGCAGTGCCCATCTACCTGGCGTTCATGAAGCACTCGGACAACCCGAGCCCCGAGGTGGCCACGGCGCTCGCGGCGTCGCTCTGCTGGCTGCCGGTCATCGGCACCGCGGCGGCGGTGATGGCGTCGGTGTGGGCGTGGGGCGTCGCGTGGTGGATGGCGGTGGCCATGTATTTGGGGCCGAAGGTGGTCCTGCTGTTCGCGATCCGCACCATCGTGCGTCGCTCCGTGAAGTCGTGAATGGCAGCGCGCGCCCCGGTGAGGGGCGCGCGCCGTGATGGTGTCGTGATGTTGTCGCACCGTGCAGTGCGCGTCGCGGCTTACTCCTCGCCGCCCTCTTCCTGGTCCAGGAAGCTCTGCAGGCGCTGCCGGCGCACCGGGTGCTGCAGCTTGCGAATGGCCTTGTTCTCCACCTGGCGCACGCGCTCGCGGGTGACCTTGAAGATGCGGCCCACTTCCTCGAGGGTGTAGGTGTAGCCGTCGCCGATGCCGTAGCGGAGCTTCAGGATCTCGCGCTCGCGGTAGGTGAGGGTGCGCAGGACGTCGTTGATCCGCTGGCGCAGGAGCTCGCTGGAGGCGGCCTCGTGCGGGCTGGACTGGCGCTCGTCCTCGATGAAGTCGCCGAAGTGGCTGTCCTCGCTCTCGCCGACCGGGCGGTCGAGCGAGATCGGGTGACGGCTCACCTTCATGACGCGGCGGGTCTCCTCGATCGGCATCTTCGCGCGGAGCGCGATCTCCTCGACCGTGGGCTCGCGACCCAGTTCCTGCAGCAGGTGCTTCTGGATGGTGCGCAGCTTCGACATCGTCTCGATCATGTGCACCGGCACGCGGATGGTGCGGGCATGGTCGGCGATGGCGCGCGTGATGGCCTGGCGGATCCACCACGTGGCGTAGGTGCTGAACTTGTAGCCGCGCTTGTACTCGTACTTGTCCACCGCGCGCATCAGGCCGGTGTTGCCTTCCTGGATGATGTCGAGGAAGGGCAGGCCGCGGTTGCGTTACTTCTTGGCGATGGAGACCACCAGGCGCAGGTTGCCGCCCGAGAGGTCGCGCTTGGCCTGCTCATACTCCAGGAACGCGCGCTCGATGCGGCGCACGCGCCCGTCGAGCGCCTCGGCGTTCTCGAGCACCATGCTGCGCAGGCCGTCCACCTCGTCGTTCATGACCTGGACGTCCTCCGGGTCGAAGCGCTCGGGGTGCTTCTCGGCCTTCTTCAGCTGGTGCTGGATCTCCTTGACCTTCTTGTCGAGGCCCTGGAGCTTGCGCAGGAGCGGCTGGATGCGGCTGGTGCGCAGGCAGCATTCCTCGAGGAGCACCGCCACCTTGCGGCGGTTGTGGTCGAACTCCTTCTGGAGCGTGGCGCGCTTGGCCTCGGCGGGCGTGGTGTCGAGCGCCTCGAAGATCTCGCGGTTGCGGTTGAGCAGGCGCTCGATGGTCGGGAGGTTGGCGGGAATGCGCGCCGCGAGGGTCTCCTTGTGGTTCTCCTCGGCGGTCGAGATGCGCATGGTGCGGTCGAAGGGCAGGGTGCCCGCGTGCACCTGCTTCAGGATCTGCACGGCCATCTGTGCCGCGTAGTCGCTGGCCAGCGTGAGCCGGCGGAAGCACATGCGCGTGGTCTCGATCTTCTTCGCCAGGCGGATCTCTTCCTCACGGGTGAGGAGCGGGATCGTGCCCATCTGCGTGAGGTACATGCGGATCGGGTCGTCGATCCGCTTGGAGCCCTGCTCGTTGAGCGCAGCCTCCACGGCAGCCTGCGTCTCGGCGTCGTCGAGGATCTCCTCCTCGGCGGCCGGCTCCTCGGGCAGGTGCTGCTCGTCCTCGAAGCCGCCGTCGAAGTCGACCGGCGGGCCGTCCTCCTCGTCGATCATCTGGACCTTCGGCGGCTTGTTCGGCTTCTTCTCGTCGCGCTGGAACTTGAGGTTCGTCTGCAGCGGGGCGTCGAACATCTCGCCGCCCTGGCGCTTGCGCTCGCTCTCGTCGATGAGCTCGATGCCGAGCTCCTCGAGGAGGACGATCATCTCGTCGACCTTCTCGGGCTCGACGAACTCGTCGGGCACGCAGCGGATGTACTCCTCGTAGGAGATCCACTTGCGGCCGCGGCCGATCTCGACAAGCTGGCGAAGGACGGGGGTCAGGTCTGAAAGTGCGAGTGACAAGGTGGTGGTCCAGTTCTCAGTTGCTCTGCGGACGCGATGAACGCAAACAGAACAAATCGGTCATCGTTTGGTTAAGGCGCGAAAACGGGCGCTGTGGAATCGTTATTACGCGGAATTTGGGTGACATCCATCAAGGTGATCATCATGAATTGCAATCAGCCCGGTGGCCCTGCAGCACGTTGCCCTGAACTTCCGGGCAAGCGGCCGAAGGCGGTGGGGTCTCGACCGCGGTTTCGGATGGCTTCCAGACGGGCTTCCAGGGCTTCCGGTTCGCCGGAAGTGATTGGGGATACTAGGCTTGCAATTCCTGAACGGGAGAATTCGCGCGCCTGGGCGCGGCGGATCCGCTCAAAGGAGTCGATCGCGACCTGCAATTGCTCGCCGGCAAGATTCTCGGACGGTGCTCGGCGCTCGCCCAGCATGACCAGGTCGACGGCCAAGGACTTGGCGCTCCCCCCTCGGAGCTCGGCCAGCAGCTCTTCGGCCGTGAAGGCGTGGGCATCCTCGAGCCAGACGTGGACCGGCTCGAAGATCTGCCGGCTTTCCGGGTCGAGGAAGCTCTCGGGCGTGATGGCCTCGGTGAGGGGCAGCGACGAACCGTCGTCGAGCTTCACCCGGGAGGTCGAGAGTGTGGGGTGTGCCAGGAGGATCGCCAGGAGCCCGCGCTCCGCATCGCGGCGTGCGCGTGCCTGGGGCGGGGCGAAGCCCTGTTCCTCGAGCGAGGGCCGGTACACGCGTTCGGTGTGGACCGCCACCGGCTCCTCCGGTGCAGGCGCGCGTGGTGTCGGCGACTTGATGGCCTCGAGCGCCGCTTCCAGGTCACGCTCGG
>Ga0114967_10001432_pt1 | contig 19952 bp, 22 predicted proteins | sample M_130628_MF_Meta_FD_92639 | JGI IMG/M metagenome (GOLD analysis project Ga0114967, IMG submission 92639) | Freshwater microbial communities from Lake Montjoie, Canada to study carbon cycling - M_130628_MF_MetaG | ecosystem: Environmental > Aquatic > Freshwater > Lake | place: Lake Montjoie... | reverse complement strand
TGCGTCCCCCGTAGGGCGGGTATGCTATCCTCCACACATCAGAGGCAAAACACGCCGCTCTCCATGACCGCTTGGCAGCCACGAGAAGCATCGGTCTTCCTTTCCGAAGCCCCGCCAACTGGTTGCAATCAGTGTAGGCGTTATCGCCCCGTCGAAATTCGACTTCAGAGTTTCGGATGTCGTTGACGCGGTATTGATAAGAGGTTGCCGATGGCCATGTTTGTCTACCCGAATCAAAGCTTCTACGGCCGAAGGTTCGTCACGCCGATGGCGGGTGGACCTAACGCCATTCGCTGATTTCGTCTTTGTAACCATTCGTGCAGTTTCGCTTACATTCACAACCGAGTAGTTCAATGGTAATCACAGCCCGCCTTGAATCGCTGATCAGTCAATCTCACAACACGCCGTACGCGGTGAATCTGGCGCAGCAGCATCTTGAAAGCATCCATGCTCATTCGCGATTCCTTCATTCCTCGGGGTACTCCGTCGCCCTCGTAGGGCAAAAAGGGGTTGGCAAGTCTTCTCTTCTCGCGGTGCTGACCGACCTGATCATCGGTGAGTGTCCTAAGGATGCTGACCAGATGGCCGAGCGTTGCGTGCCCGCCGTCGGTGCTGGAGGCACGACGGTGTGCGAGGTGCGTGTTCGCCCGTCAACCGCCGCTGACGGCCCTGCGCCCGAGGGTATGCACTACGGCATCGTCATTGAGCCCAGATCAGTAGAGGACGTGGAACGCGAGATAGAGATTTTCGCACTCACGGAAGTGGTGCGGGTACGCGGAGCCGATGGACAAACGACCCGAGCGAACGATCTACAGGACAGCGAGATAGCGCGGGCTATCCGCGGCCTCACCGGATCAGTGCAGGTGCCGATGCGTGACGCGGCTGGCCGATTTCAGGGGCTTACGGACCCGTTGGAAGACATGATCGTTAACAGAATTCATGGCAATGACCATCGGTTAGCTCAGGTCCTGAAGGAGATGGCCCGCCTGGACTCCCGCACGAAAACCCAGTGGTGGTTCGGAGGCCCAAGAGACAAGGCTCTCAAGAACGTCAAGGAGCTTTTTATCAGACTCAATAATGGGACGGAACCTGACGCTACTCTTCCGCATCGCATCACGATCTGGGCGCACCCGACCGGCCAGATGGATTTTGGGGGGCTAGAGGTTAGCTTCGTCGATACTCGCGGATTCGATGGAAATCTAGAGGCCCGTGGCGACCTACAGTCAGTACTGCAGGATGAGCGCACGCTTATCCTAGTGTGCGTCAGCTTTACTGACCACGCCAACGATATGATCCGAGGTTTTTTGCGTGATGTGAAACGCCTTCGATTTCTGAATGTGTCGCACGAACGCGTCCGTATCGTGATCATTGATAAGGGGGAAGCTCAGCGCGAGGCGGCGGCGAACGGAATTCGCGACGTGGGCCAATTCTTGAAAAAGCAGGCCTGCGAACGAACGCTCGTCAATAATGGGCTCGAAGACCTCGTCCACATGAACGAGGAACCAGCTTTTGTAAGCGTGTTCGATAACGTGCGAGATGATTCCACTCAGATGGCCTCGCTCATTCGTACGTCATTCGAGCGAGTTCGTACCGCGAAAAGAGACTCGCTCGAGAGAGCCGAGGCTCAGGCCGTTGCGTTTTTGGACAACATTCATGACGAGGTCCAGACGCGTGCTCGAATGGCGATCGACCGCCGGCTGGCGCAGGTGTTCAACGCGGCCAGGCCGCAGAATGCCTTTCTCCCGCACTGCGTTACCGGGCTAGTCGAACTCGTGGAGTCCAACAGACGATTCGCTTCACGAGTAGCAGCAATGTGCCGCCGCATGGGTGAATACGATACCCTCAACGCATACGATGCCGTGCACACGTTTGTCCAGCAGTCCTTCGACGAATACTGCGGCCCAGTCGACGTCACCATCAACGCCACGTTCCGTGCGCTCGAGCAGGATGCCGAGTTCAGTGATGTAGTTGGCCACATCGGCGAAAAGCGGGACGTGTACGAGCGCCGCAAGGCGAAACTGCGGGCAGAGTTCGCCACCGCCGTGAGGAATGCGGTACGTGCAGAGATGCGGCGTGGTGGCGTGTGGCAAACTGCAGCAAACCGTTGGGGCGGCGGACCGGGCTTCCTCGACGACGTTGTGCGTATCTTCGAGGACTGGTCAACGACAAACAAGACGAACCTGCCTTCGCAAGATCCATTCCGGCCGGTGGATTTCGGTTTGACGGAACTGTCCGAGTGACCGAGCGTGGCCGAGGACTCCTAGGAGGTTAAACGAGATGGCAGTCGGTGAATTTGAGCTCCCGCAAAGCATCGTTCTGACGCGACTGATGCGGGCCGCCCATCCGGGCACCGTGTGGCTCATGGAGCACGACAAGAAGGGCGGGGGGCGGTCTCCACGAAGACTGATCGCGACGGGCGTATTGTTATCAACCTCAAGCACCAGCACACTCGAGAGGCGACATAAACGAGGAAGACAGGCTCCGCTCCGGCACACAGGCGGTGGCACGCATTCTCCGACCCGCAACTCGCGGCGTTGAAAAAGCCAAGCAATTGGGTCACGCTCGTGCGCGGCACGTCTGATCCGAGGCATCAATCCATGAGTTCGCAGTTTTACAAGTAGAATCCAATGGACACGATCAAGAACCCGATCGCTAGCGAGTTCTTCTTCAGAGAGGCCGTGCGAGGCGAGGCCACGCCGATCGTCCGCGAGGCACTAAAGACTTCCGTCGATGTGCGACCACAGAACATCGACGTGGCCACGCGGGCGACGACCCATGTATCCGAGGGCTCCCGTACCCTGGCCGCCGCCGCGTGGCGATGGTTCAGCGGAATCGAGCCTCAGGCCCAAGCCGATGGCAACTGGCTCTCCAGTCGAAACCCGCCTGACACCACCTACCCATACATCGTCATCTTGGACTTCAACACGACGGCTCTGAAGGGGCACCACCAGACATCCGCCGTCGATCAGGGTATGCGTTACAACTTCCCGAGATTCTCTTGGGCCTTCGACACTCGGACGAACGATGCCATTCTAGGGGCGCCTGGGCCCTGAGAACGACGGGGTTCCCTGTCCGAGCGGGCGCGAGCGACCCTGGGCGGATGTGCGAGATGGTTCCACGCTCTCGAAAGTGTGTCGATGAACATCAGCAGGAGGCATTGTGATGAGACTTCTACAGCCTAAATCTTTTTTAAAGCAACTCAATAAACTCGCCCGGCGCGGGGGCATGGCGGATGTTGTGCACCGCGAAGTCTGTGGTGCTATCGAGAGATGGCACGAGGGCGGTGACACTACGATTTCCTTCACCCACCACGGTGAAAGCCGCATAGCGCACGCCGTAAAATACGATCTCAAAGCATACTACCGCCTCGTCACCGTCGAGCATTCGGGCGTGCGCACCCTGCTGTGGGTGGGAACTCATGAAGAGGTTGATACGTGGCTCGAGCGAAACAAAGGATGCGACTTCGCTGTAAATCGAAAGGGAGAGATCCAGTTTACGGCTACCGCCCATTCGACCAGTGACCCAGACGTTTTCAAATCAGAGGAGTCGCAAGCGCCGCGACTCAGGGGGCCGGTACTCGCGAGCCTACCGGAGGAGACGATCGTGCTGCTTGGTCTATCGAAATCCTCCTTGCGTGCACTGAAATTGGTCACGTACGAGGCGTTGGCTGATGACGACGACGTCTGGAATCTCATTCATGACCAGACGTATACAACGGCAGAGCAGCGCGAGGCGACGTTGCAAGTATTTGATTTGCTGAGGCACGGGCGGCTCTCCCAGGCCAAGGCTCGTGCAGAACTCTACGCACACAAGGCGGAGTTGGCAGCCGAAGCGCCAGAGGCTCTCATGATGGCGGTGGATAAGGGGACTGCCACCGATGAGATCTGTGATCTCGGGACGCTTGATGCTAAGGAACTGAAGCACCGTCTAGGAAACGCAAGTTACGCCGATTGGCTCCTGTACCTTCACGCCCAGCAACAGAAGCACGTCGATCCGGAACACAAAGGGGCAGCGCGACTTATCGGGGTGTCAGGTTCCGGCAAAACGTGCGTACTTGTCCATCGGGCAAATACACTGGCGAAGCGGTACCCCGGGGAAAAGATCTTGATACTGGTGCTCAACGCATCGCTCCAGTACCTGATCAAAAACCTTGTTGAAAGACTGTGCCTGCCGGAGCAGCAGAAGCAGATTCAGGTTGAGAGAATTCACAACTTCTGCTACTCCGCGGTGAAACGGTTTCGACCTAAGGCGCAGATCGAGGAATACGACCGATTTAGCCGTGAGGATCTCGCAGATTGCTGGCGCGACTTCTCGCGGAAAGACCATGCGACGCGCATCGCAGAGCCGCTCCTCCACCCGTTACGGCTCCACGACGTCGAGCCCTGGGCGTATCTGCACGACGAACTAATCTGGATTCGAACCGGATTCGGAATGACCGCGGAGAATAGAGAAGCGTATCTCTCGTGCGAGCGTGTGGGCCGAGGAATTCTGTTTCCACGGAGCGATGCGGATTCGACTCGACTCGACCGCTCTCGGACGTCCACGGGTTTCCCGGCGGACACGCGCCGCCGCGTTCTTATGCTACTTGCCGAGTATGAGGAATGGATGCGCGAGGGTGGGCTGCTTGACGAGGACGGCGTCGCTCTTCTCGCCTACGACATAAGGCATCTTATCCCAACCCACAGCGAGCTCAAGGCACGCTGCGTCCTGATCGACGAGGTGCAGGACTGTTCTACAACGCAATTGGCAGTCATTTCCAGCATTCCTACGGATGAACGTGATGGTCTCTTTCTTGTCGGTGATCCGGTGCAGAAGGTTTTTCCTCGACAGCAACACTTACCATCTGCAGGCATCGACATCCGAGGGCGATCTGCCTACCTCACGACGAACTATCGCAACACCAGGCAGATTCTCGAGGCGGCTTACCAGTTCATCGCATCTTTTCGTGGGAAAAGTCCCGTACCGGATGATGAAATTCTCAATCCTGAGTTTGCATACCGCGACGGCCCGCGCCCCAAGCTCGTGCAATGTTCATCAAAGGCCCAACAGTACCAGTGCGTCGAAGCCATGATTCAGTTGATTCGAGCGGATGGCGACGCCACAGTATGCGTCGCCTCTCCAAGTCCAGAGACCGCCAAAGCCAAGAAGCCTCCCAAGGGACAAAAAAGGCCCAAGCCCATCCATCTCGATCACAGCCTTGCGGCAATCTGCAACGAGAACAAATGGCCTGTAAAAAGCTTGGCTGACGACGTAACGCTCGACGACCTTCAGGCAGCCGTGATCGGAGCGCGTTTTGAGGACATGAAAGGCTTTGAGTTCCGCGGTGTCTTTCTGGTTGACCTGATGGACAAAACACTCCTTTCGAACGCCATTCCACGGGATGAAGTGTGGAGAATAGCGTTCCAGTTGTATGTCGCGATGACCCGCGCGCAAGAGGAATTGTGGTTGTTTACCGTCGGAGAGCCGTCGAAGCTGCTTGATCCGCTGTTGCAGCATGTCGATCGGCTTACGCCAGCGGACGTGATAGGCTCCTGATAACCCCGAGGAGTTAGTTGCTTGACCTGGCCCCCGGAAAGCTAGGCCAACTTCGGAACTAACGTCCTCCCCGTTTTTCCTCCACCTCGTCGATCGCCGCCTGGTCGACGCGGCACATCGCGTCGTGGGCGTCCTGCTTCGTAGCAACGCCCATCTCGACGAGCAGCGTGAGCCAGCCGGCCTCATAATCGTGCAATCGGCTCTTCTTTGGACCGTTCATACTGGCCCTCTCTGAAAGTCACTCGCACGTCAGTTGAGTGACGGCCCGATATCCGGACGGCGGCGTTTCTGCATGGCGAGCAACACTCGCAGGCGATTAACGCCGCCGGCACGCCGGGCGATTTCCGCCAACTGATGATCCCGCAAGGCCGTCTCGCAGGGCGTGCTCAGATCGTAGGTGCCCTTGTGCATGGCACTGGTGATCTGCGGATACCAGCCGTCCGCAAAGGCGGGAATCGTGCCCAGCAGCCTGACAACATTGTCCGACGAGATGCCCTCCGTGCCGACAAGGCTGTCGACCCGCAGTTTCACCTCGCCCTGCTGGGGATCGTGCTGGGGCCGGATCAGCGGCGTGAGTGAGGCCGCTCCCAACACGCAGTCGAGCACCGCCTGCTTGTGGGCCGTCTTGCTCGTGTCGAACGCCCAGTGGCTCTCCATCACCAGGCAGTTGTGCTGGCTGTCGAACCGTACGCACACGTCGATGTGGCGTTTGCCCTTCGTGTTGCGGTAGGCCTTGGTGGGAATATTTATCGAGAGAACGTCCTCGCCCATCCGCGTGCAGTTGAATCCCCGGCCCTTGAGCAGCTGTTCCAGTTCCGCGATCGTGGGTGCCATCCGCGTCTCCCTTCGTGGTCGTTCTCCGGCAGGTTCACCATGCCGTCGCAGAGGACTACGCGGGTGTCGCGGCAGCGCTTCGTCGCCGCAACGTTTCGCGGTCTCGCTAGCGGGATGCGACGCCGGCATCGGCGGGCACCAGATGCACGGCCCCGGTGTCCATCGCGGCACGGATTGCGGAATCCCAGCTGTCGAGCAGCTCAGGGATGGCTTTCAGCATGCGAATAAACTGCCGCCTCGTGACGGTGCCATCTTCAATGGGGCATTCAATCGAGCAACGGATCTCGCCGTCGGCTGGATCGCACTCGAAGCGGATCATCTTGCTTCGTTGTGTGATCGCGAGAAGAAGTTTCCTGACGGCATCAGCGTGCCGACACTCCTGGATGTCGTAGAGGCCGGGTGCGATGAACTCGAGGTATTCACCCCGTTCGCCTAACCGCACGGCGATCGCGATGCCCCTTACTCCGCCGGGAGCGACATAGTGTCGGGTCTCGAACCCGACGACGAGGTGACCCTCTTCATGGGTCCGAAATTTCAGACGTTCCGCGAGAAGATACGACTCGAGTCGCTCCATCTTGATCGACATGGTGCATTAATTCCCGGTCTGGCTTGGGCCCGCTTGGCCTGATCTGGCTGGCCTGATCTCGTTGGTCAATGGCGGCCTGGTCGGGGCGGCCGTGGGATGGCCGCCCTTTTCAATTTCTAATCTTAAATACGAGCGATGCCGTCGAGCGCTTCCGTCGTTTTGTGGCGGAGGAAGGCCGATGGCCCTTTTTCGTGCCGGTTCTCGCAATACCAGGGGGCAGCTGCGGAAAATTTTTCTGCTGGGTGAATCGCCTGGGCTGACCTGCCGTAGTGATTCTTCCGCTGGTTCGCCACGCGGCCCAACCCCCCCTTTTTCGTATGGAGACGCCCGCGTTATGGATGACTTCTCCTGCGACCGGCTACTGGCGGGCGTGCGGGTCGAGCCGCGCGACTATCAGAGTCGTGTGGTGAGCCGAGTGATCGAGATGTTTTCCGGCCCCCACATCGATCGCAATACGGAGCTTCCTGAGGCTCGCTCAGTGATCGTCGAGAGCCCCACTGGGAGCGGCAAGACGGTTATGGGCCTGCTTGTGGCTCGCTGGGCACAGGAACAGGGGATGCGGGTGGTCTGGACGGCCATGCGCCGCAACCTGCTTGCGCAGGCGAGCCGGGAGAATCTGGAACGTGGGTTCGGGGTAAATCTGCAGACGGTGTCGATGTTCGACAAAAATCCGCCCCGGGGCGACCTGCTCATCGTCGACGAGGCACAGCACGACGCCACCACGAGCATGGCTTCGCTCCACGCAGCCGTCGACCCCGTGAAGGTGCTCGGTCTCTCGGCAACGCCCTGGCGGGCAGACCGTCTAGGACTGTGTTTCGAGCGGTCGGTTCGTGATGCCGGAATCCGACAACTCGTCCTCGAGGGCTACCTGAGCCCCTTCGCTCACTACACGATTCCCGTTTGGAACCCCGCCGCTGTCGCTGGTACTTGGCTGCGCGAGCCCACCCACTGGGGCCGCTCTCTGATGTTTTTCCGGACGCTCGCCGAGTGCCGGGCCTGTGCGGCAGTGCTTGCCGCCGCGGGCGAGGCCTGTGAGATCGTGACCGCCACGAGCGACCGCGATGCCCAGATTGAACGGTTCGAGCGAGGGGACGTCCGCGTGATGATCGGGGCCGCCGTGCTTACCGAGGGCTTCGATTGCCCTACGCTTCAGACCGTGTTCTGTCGGCCGGCTGGCAAGGGGCCAACCGTGCAGATGGCCGGGCGGGTGCTGCGTCGTGCTGAGGGCATCGCCGTGAAAAACATCGTGCAGTGCAGCCAGACGCGGCATCCCTTCACCGCGACAGCTCCACCATCGACCCAGTTCGTTCGCGTGGAGGAAGGATGGCGATCGATCGGCCTCAATGATCGCGTGGAGGAGATGACCAGTTCCATGCTCGATCTGCTGGTGCGGCTGTCTCGAACGGATCGGGGTAGTTCCGACAGGCGACGCCGTGGTCTCAGCGGCGACCGGAGCGTGATCCGCGGCCCACGGACCGTGAAACCCTGGAATTACAAGCTCGAGGAAGCGCGGGACCGGTTCCGGCGTAACAAAGCACACACAGACACCACACCCAACCCAACTGACGCAGGTTGATGCACCATAAGGGAGCAGCATTATGGACGACACGCACAACAATCCTTTGTTCGACGCTGACTTTGTCGGCATGCCCGACCTCGACATCGTCTCAGACGAGGTGACGTCGTCCCCGGACGACTTCGAGTGGCACACCGCCGCGTCACCGCGGCCGCCCTCGCGGACCACAGCTGCGGCTTCGACCACTGGCACCGAAGTCGTGCGGCTCGAGCAGCGGCTTATGCCGCTGGGCGCGATACGTGTGATGTCGGAGGAGACCCTCCCAGGTGTGGGGGGCGGGCCACTGCCCACCAAGGCCTTGGTCGACCTCGACGGCCAGCACTGCCGGGTGTCGAATCGGTTCTGGAATTCGATCTTCCGTCGCTACCGATTCAGTGCCAGCACGTTCCGCTACTTCCATCCGGGGGAAGTGTTTCGCCGGGTCTGTGAGGTGTCGAAGAAGGACACCTTGCGGGTCATGGTGGAGGTCCGCCGGGAGGGGCCGCCGGTGGCGCTCGGGGTCTCCCGTCCCGACCACCCGCTAGTCACGGACGAGGAAGTGCGTGAACTTGCCCGCTCACACGGGGCTACGGAGGCCCGTTACCAGGACGGCCTCGTGACCTGCACGTTCACGCCCAGAAGCGGCGAAAAGACGCTGGCGATCGGGGACGACCAGTTTGCCAACCGGTTCACGCTCGACGTGCCGGTTGACGGATTCGGGAATGCCCAGATCTACCTGGCGCTCGTGCGACTGCTCTGCTCGAACGGGCTGGTGGGCTACCATCGGGCGTTCTGCAGCGAGGTGCCGGCCAGTCGAAATCCCCGGCATACTCTCCGGCGGGCGGTCGAGTGCTTCGACCACAGCGACGGCTTCGCGGCCATCCGGGAGCGATTCCTGTCGGCCCAGACATCATGGGCATCGGTACGGGAAGCGAATACCGTGTACCGCCAGATCACGAAGATGTCGGTCATCGACGCCCGGCGGAAGTCGGAGGCCCTCGTCGATCTCGACAAACTCACTGGCCGGATTCAGGAGTTCTACGGGCTGACGAACGTCGACACCCTGCCGGTCCGACGTCAGCGGCTGTTGCCAGTGAAGTGCCGGGTCTACGACCTACTCAATTTCGCCGGTGAAGTTGCCACCCACGTCGCACGCCCCGAAGACTCGCGGCCACTCCAGGCGTGGATCGGCAGCACATTGTCCGAGGAATTCGACCTCGAGGGCACGGCTGGTGCGGCTCCCGAGTTCGCAGATCTGTTTCTGCGGCAGCCAAAGGGGGATGCATGACGGGTTACGACACTGCCCTCACCGCACATCAAACACGCAGAAATACAAGGCTTTTTTGCGGTCCGGACCAAGGTTGTCCAGGTCGCATGTTACTAGTAGAGGACGTTCTGTGGTGATCGGTTTTGGCCCGTGGAAAGGAGGTGGATTTAAAAACGAGCCTGACATCGATGCCGCAGTCGCGGTGAGTACCCCAACCCCAACCCCAAGGAGACGGATGTATGCAGAATGACGATCGCCTGAACGCCGCCGCCGGAATTGCGAGCGAGAAGCTGCACCGGGACGGCAAGCTGGCTGCCGAACGACTCGTCGGTGGCACCGATCAGCTGACTGCCAGCGAGCTCATGAATGAGCTGCAGGCATCCGGGGGCACCAATTCCAAGGTGCTCTCGGAGCTGATCGGGCGGCATGGGTACATCGTTCTCAACGAACTCCACCGGGCGAATGTCCGGCGGGATGACGTCGACGGCATCGCCAACCTTGTCTGGGGCAAGGTCTGGTCCATCAGCATCAAGCCGCTTGGAGCTAAGGGGGCCTGGAACCCCGACCGAGCCAGGCACACGAATGACGCATTCTTCCCGCTGATCAAGCAGATCGCCACGTCGCAGGCGATCGACTACCACCGTCGCTGCAAGGTAGAGCGGAAGCGTCGGTCGGTTATCGAGGACGCGGTGAATGTCCACGGTGCGGGGTGGCGAGAACAGCTGGGAAATCGCCGCGGGGCGAGCTGCGGTCAGTCCGGCCGCCGCAGGCAGGCGGAGAGTACGGAGCAGCAACCGGTTCCGGGCATGAGCCGCAGAATGGCTGCCGCTGCCCGGGAGTCGCTCCCGGAGTTCATCGCTGGTCTACCTGAGCAGGAGCGGGTGGTCCTCCAACAGCATGCTCAGGGGCTCAAGAACTGCGAAATCGCCCCGGTTGTCGGCTGCAGCAAGGGGGAAGTGTCTCGCCGGTTGAAAAAGGCCAGGGGCAAAGTCGTTGCCCGGGCGATCGAGGCGGCCAGGTAGGTACGCCGCTCAGATCACGCCCGATGGCCGGCCTTTTCTGCCGGTTTCGGAGCGATGACGGCCCCGCCGCAGCTCGGCGGCCGTGCGGCCCAAAATGACCGTCCTGAAAACTGCCGCCAGATGGTTAAGAGGGGCACCAGTCCTGGGGTTCGAAAATTTTTTTGCGATTAGATCGTACTAGGGTTGTCTCTGGTACGGTTCATCACCGTTCAGGGGGTCCGGTCACCCATCTTGGAGGGATTTTTATGGATCATGGCACGGTCGAGGCGATGCTGGCGTTTCAGCGGCAGGAGACGGACTTTGGGGCCGTCTGGCCGGATATTCAGCCTGTGCTGGAGAACACCGTTCGGCGTGAACTGAGAAAGTGGCTGGTCCGGGGGCACAAGAAGGCGCAGGATGAAGCAGCTGTCGATGACACCCTTCAACAGGTCGTTTCCAAGCTCCTGCAGCTCCCGGGAAAGCCGAACAGCTGGTTCGATCCGAACAAGGGCAAGGGGAAAAGCGGGGTGTCGGCGTTGAAGGGGTGGCTGTCGAAGATTGCCGCCAATGAAACGATCGAGTACTGCCGGACATGGCGTGGCGCCGGCAAGAGCGTCAAGTCGATTCCGATGTCGCAGCTCGAACTCAACGGTCCTGTCGAGTCCCGCTGGGCGGCGAAGCCCGACCTGGCGAAGCTACGGATCGACGAGGCGGAGTTGTCGAATGTCTTGAACGAATGCATCGACTCTTTGAAGGACAAGTCGCTCAGACGGATGATCAAGCTCCGACTGCAGGAGAACCTCTCGGAGCGGAAGCTGGCTGAGCGGCTCGGGATGAACGTCACGACGGTGCACCGCCGCCTCCACGACGCCTATGACCTGCTGCGGCCGCTGCTCAAGCAGCGGGGCATCGACGGTGACTGGCGGCCAGGGATGGGGTTTTAGTCGGCGAGTGGATGAGTGATCGGTGGCTCATGCGTTGGCGAGGATCGCCTCGCCGAGCAGGTCGGTCAGGTGGTCGACGAGCCGCTCAGGCGGGATCTCAGTGACCGCATTCTGGAAGTAGCGGGCGAGGCCGGCGGTGCCGGGGCCGAGTCCCAGCCCCACGGTGACGATCCCGTCGGCTTCGAGCCGACTGACGGCGTTGAAAGTGGCATCGTGATTGTCGGGCTCGCCGTCGCCGATCACGAAGAGCAGCTTCGGGTCGCCATGGCGGGCGGCGAACTTGCGGCCGACGACCGCCAGCGCAGCGGCCATGTCGGTGTTGCCGTCGCATGTGTCGGGCAACAGGCCGAGTCTTCGACGGGCGTGGCCGTCGATCACGGCATCCCACTCGAGTTCCTCGCGTATCATGTCGGCAAACGACCATACGGCGGCCGGCACGCCGATTCGACGGCAGACCTCCGTGAGTAGCACCGTGCCCTCGAAGGCACGGTCGATCAGACCGCCATGTCTCATCGAGGCGGAGCGGTCGACGAGCAGCAGGACGGCCGGATCGCGGCGGTGGGGCAGGACCGGGCGACACCAGAGCGAGCGATACGCCTGGGGATCGGCCTCGAACTGCATCGCCTTGCGAAGCTCGAGCCGCGGTCCCCATGGGTGCCCCGCCGACCACCGCATCCGCTGCCGTGGCACGAGAACGCGGAGTAGTTCGTCGCCGAGCTTGTCGGCCACAGGGGCGATCCGTCTCCAGGCGGCGAGATAGCAGTCGGTGCCGTTGGCCTGGGTGGGGTCGAACACAGCGTGCTGGTGATCACCTTCCGGCGACGGATCGTCCGCTGCGTCGTTTCGTGGTGCCGTCGGCCGCTCAACTGGGCGTGGTATCTCACGCTGCGTGCCGCGGAGCCGCGCCCGCCCGCTCTGGGACCGCGCACTCTGGGGCCGCAGCCGGGCACTGCCGCGTGCGGACCGACGGCCGGGGCATCCGGTTCGCTCCGTGAACGCACCGAGTTCGGACGTGGCCAGCCGCTGAATTCCCTCGCGGCGATCCATGGCAACGAGCCGCTCCCACGTGGGAAGGATTCCATCCCGCACGATCTCCCACATCGCCCGCTGGCTGGCCATGATTCCCTCGGGATCATCGTCGAGCGGAGGCTGGCAGGCGGTTGCCGCAGCGACCGAACCTCGGCATGCATCGAGTGCTGCAAGCACCTCCGGCAAGGTCCCGGCCGCCGTCGTGCCATACCACCAGAGTTCGAGAATCCCGAGCAGGAACTGGACCTGCCGAGACTGCGGCAGCGGCTGGCCGCGGTTAAATCCGTAGAAGACGTCGTTGTAGGCCCTGATCCATGGCGTCGCGCCGGGAAACCGTGATCGCATCCAGACCTCGATCCGGATGTCTTCGATGCTGTTGAGTAGCGGCATGATCCGCGCCAGGTGGGCCTCGGCGAGAATCCTGTGCAGCACGGTGACCGCGGCATGGGAGGCCTCGTGCAAAGCAAGGCCACGGCAGAGGTCGGGGGCGAGTTCACGCAGGTGTGCCGGGTCGACCGTGACAACATCGGCATCCCACGAAAACGACCAGTTACATCCCGGCTCACCTTCGCGGACTATGAGAGCAGGTCGCCGAGCCGCGATCCGCACGAGTCCTTCGAGTTCGGCCCGAAGGTTTTCGGCCGCCAGATCGACCGCTGGATCAGCAACGGGCGTGGTATCCGCCTTGTTGTGGATGCTCATCGGGTCAGCCCCCCAGTTCGCAGCGCCGAGCGGACTGCCTGGCGGTCGGGGCCGGGTTGTACCCGCTGGAGATAGACCAGTTCGAGCGCCTCGCGGGCAGCGACCTCCAGATCGATGCCACGGTCGACGAGGCCAGCCATCAGCGACATCGCCGCAAGCATCGTCCGTCTCGTAAACACATACCGCTCGCGACGGGTTCTTCCCAGGGTAATGCCACCATCGACGCCGGCCGCCGCCGCAACCGCACCGTGGAAGTTGGCGATGGCGTCGAGCATGCTGTCGATACGGCATTCAGCGGCGAGTTGTGGATAAACGGGCTCCGCATCGGCGGCACGCCACTCGACGCCGTCGAGCACGAACTCGGGATGCACACCGTGCACGAGCCGGGTAAGCAGGGCACGGTATTCCGCAACGCCTGGCGACTCGAGCACAGTCCACAGGTTCCAGCGATCCCGGAAGGCCGGCGACAGCACCGAGCGACCGGCGTATTCGGCAGGATTCATGGTGGCGAAGATCCGAAACGACTCGGCGATCGCCACGTCGCCGCCGAGGCCGAAACTCTCGCCAGTATGTTCGGAAAGGACGAGCGACGGCGGCTGTTCCAACACGGGATTGAGCCGTTCGAGCACCTGTGGCTCGGCGAGGTTGAGCTCGTCGAGTACGACCCAGCGGCCATGTCGCATCGCATCGGGCACGATTCCCTCCCAGAACCGCCACGCACCGGACGAGCCATGATCTTGATGCACGTTGGGGACGAACCGCCCCACGAGTTCCCCCGTATCGGACTGCCCGTTGAGGTTGAGCCGCACCGCCTCCTGGCGGCAGAGGTGAGCCACCCAGAGCACGGCGGTGGTCTTGGCGACAGCAGTGTCGCCCTCGAGCGCGCACGGCAGCCGGGACTGTGCGGCGATGGCGACGGTGCGTGCAGCAGCGAGAAAGGCAGCGTCGAGGCAGAGATGTGCAAACCGCTCAGCCGGGAGAAGGCCGGCAGCACCGTTGGGACGCCTCTCGATCGTGACGTCGAGAATCCGCACGCTCTCCTCAGTAATTTCGACGGCCGTTCGGCGGCGGCGGGGCTGTGCCGCCTCACGAAACATGCCGGGCACAAGCACCTTGCGGCCGCACCGCTCCGACTCCTCGATGATCGCCACTGTGGGCGGTTCGGGTACGAGCACAGCGTCGGCGCCGTTGGCGAAGGCGGTGGGAAGGTAGCCCGCGAGCTCAACCAGTCGGGCCACCTCGTCGTGCTCTTCTCGGGCGAAACCTGCGATCCACACGCGGGAACCCTTTACCGGCAGGTCATCGCCGACATCGTACGTTTCCCGCGCGGCAGTATTTGTCGTGGGATTCATCGCGGTGGTGATCATGTCGTGCAGTTCTCCTGTTCCTGTTCTGGGTTGAGGCTGTTGATCCGACTGCTATTGATTCATTTCCTGCGGGCGATTGGTTCTGGTGGCGATCTCGCCGACCTGCGTGGTGGTGGCGGCAACGATCCGCTCGTGCAAGTCGGGCAGCTTCGCGAGCACGGCGTCGACCACTTTCTCCTTGAGAGCGATTTCTCCAATGCCATCGAAGCAGGAGATGAAGCGCACAAGCGGCTCCGGCAGATCCACGGCGATCTTCGTCCAGATCGATTCATCGACCGGCTCGCACTCGCTCCAGCGGAGCCAGTTCCCGATACGGCCCCTATCATCAGCCGCCTTGAACGTGCCGTCGTCGTCGATGTAGGTCACGGTGTAGACCTCGCCGACCTTGTAGGAGTGCGTGCTGTTGTTCCGAAGAACGCGGATTCGGGTGCCGGCGGGAACGGGTTTCATGGGAAAATGCTCCTGAATTGTGCGACGTATTTCGCGTAGGGGGTTGAGGACGGTGAGGGCGGTGCGGACCAGTCGGAGGGCAGGCTGCAGTCAGAGGCTCTCGGGGTCGATCGACTCGATGACCTCCATCACCCTCTGACGCCAGTCGGGCAGAGAGTCGATGATCGCGTACTTGATCCGGCTATTGAGGGAGAGGTGCTCGACGCCGTCGCAGGCGTTAAGCAGGGCGGCAACGTCGTCGGGAAGGTGACGACGTGCGAAGTCCCAGCCGAACGTTACCGGCTCGATATCGGACCACGGGATCCAGTAGTCCGCGGCGACGGACTCCCCTCGTGGGATCGCTTTTATCGTGTCGTCATTATCGTCGACACGACTGACGATGTAGCGCTCGCCGACTCGTGCTGGATGTTCACCGTTGTTGCGGATGACGATGACGCATTCACCGGGGATGGGCTGGCGGTCCATGACGTATTTCCTTTGTTTGGGAGTCACGGCGAGGCTCTTTCATCACCGTGTGAGAATGTCTACGCAGACTGGACCCGGGCGCTTCATCGGTTGTTCACGAATTCACGCAGCGTCGCAGTCCCCGGGAACCTGGGGGACTTCCACGCCTACCCGTGTCCAAGCTGCAACGCATGCCGACACTGTCGTGAGGTCGGCTCGAGAAGACGCCGAAAGGCAACGTTTCCGACTACGTCGTGCGACCACGCATTAGCGACACAGATGACACTCTGGATCGTCGCACGGAAAAACACCCAGGCCGACCACCCGAGTCAGTTCGCTGATTACGGCTTCGTCGGTTTGGCCGCGCTTCCAGACTTCGTGCGAATGCTGGTAGTTCTCCCCAAGCACATTGCCAATCGGCGGATACACGCTGACGGCGTTGGGGCCATCCTCCAGGATGATGCCGAATTGGCCGCACAGATCGCTGAGTTGCTCGGGGAACATCATGACATCACCTGATCGGCAGGACAGTCAAAGAAGAGGGATCAGACGCCGCTTATGAGACGGCCGGTGGAAGCGCTGCCTCTGCACCGCCGTATAGGCATGAGAAGTCAACCACACTTTCTCGCACACGCACAAGGACAACGCCGAAGCGGCCTCGTTCAGCGAAATCAAGAGATTCCGCGACGACTTGCTCCCAATATCCAGAAGTTACTCGAACTCGCCGAGCGTGCCGGAGGCTTTTCGGCTCCGCAGGCGGTGCTGGGCGGCACCTGAAAGACGCAGACAAAACATGAGTACTGCATCACGCACAGCACTTTTTCACGCAATGTGCCTGCTGGGTGGCTGCATTTTTGTGTCCGCGTGCGGGTTGCGGGAGAACCTCGCAGACGACGCGATCCCTCGGCGGCTGACGATGACCGATAACAGTGCCGAGACGGGGATGCGCGATTGCGTCAAGCGGGCTACAGAAGCGGCCAGTAAAGAAGACCTGGGCACCTTCATCTCATATTTCACAGAAAGCCAGAAACAATCCATTCGCCGCAAAGCAGCAATGCTTTTCGTGAGGCATACGGTGTCACTGGAACTGACCGACTGTCATGTGATTGAAGAGGCCGATACGCATGCAACCCTGGCCATCAAATACAAAGCTGTCTTAGACGAGGATGGGTTCCATGTTGTATCCGTTCTTCATTTGGAAAAAGAAAATGACGCATGGAAAATACGTCGAGAGCAAGTAGTGTCGCATGAGCAGATCGAGCCCGCGCGTGACACGACACCGAGACAACGCGTGGCTTGCGCCGGCGGTAGATGTCGTTTAGTGGCCGATGAGTGATCGACCGGCTGCGAGTTTTCCAGCTTGTGCGGTGCCCGGCAGCCAGTCCTGAGCTTACGCGAGGCCATGACGTCGGCGACCGAAGGCCAGACCGCCACACAATTGGCCTGTAGCAGCCCTAAAGCTGACAAGGAACGATTTCATGACCAAGCCTATCGTGACTGTGTTCGACGGGCCGGCGATCGACGAGTTGCTCTCACAGAATAAGGGAGCTCTGCTGGAATGTGCTGACGAATCTCCGAAGGCCGACAGGACCGGTTTGCTCGACTTAGGAACTGAATACCTTTTCGCCGAGGAAGAGCCTGATTTTTTGGCTGCCGTGCTTGCGCGGGTGGGTGACTGGCTTATGGTCAGCATCATAATGACCTTCGGCATTGGTTCCGGTGTGCTCTGGCATGTCTATTCGACGCCGGTTTGGGAAATTCTGCGGCGGTGGCAGTATTGGATTTGGACCCAGTGGCGTCTGTGGCTACTGTGAATCTGCGGCTCTACAACAACTCAGGCCATTTGCGACCGGCCAGGCGATAGCTGTCTATGACCACGGATGTTTCTGGGGATGCTGATATCCCGGGAGGTTTTCCGCTCTACATACTGGATGACGACACTCTTGTCATCGTGGTAGCCGACATGAGCCATAGCGAGTTCTGGGAGACCACTGTCGCAGCATTCGTAGCGAGCGAATTCGCTGTTCCACTGTCTGCTATTCTCAATCTGCCTTATTGCCAGAGACGTGCAAGGATTGTTGGCGACAAGCTGTATTGCGGCGAACACGTATCGCCCACCCTGCTAAAAAGCATCGAGGCAGCGACCGGAAGAGAGCTACGGCTCGTTTACGATGAGCATGAAACCCGCTGCCCTATTAGCGTTGCGGAATTCAAGTCGCTTGTGGCTCACGCAACACCTGGAGAGGGCGAAGCCTGACTCCTGATTGACGACGTTGCGTCAATGTGGCCGTGCCCATCGGCATTCCAGTTGCTCGTGGTTGTGCATGGCATCTGTTGACCGACTCAGCCACGCGGCCCGCGGAGCCATGGGTGATCCTGCAGCACCTGCTCGAGTTCCCGGCTGCAGCGCTTGCAGAAACTGTCGTGGCGACGCTGAACCAGCAGATCATCGGCGGGGAATCGCACCTTGTGCCAGCGATTGCACCACCCGCACGGCTTTTGGATCCGTACCATGCCGCCATGAATTCCAAGAAACGTGAACCTGCGAATGGAAGACATTGATCGACTCCTTTAAGGGGTTTGTGTGGTAACCAGCGAAGACCGGTAATCAAGCGAGGCTCTCAGATGCGAGATCTCACCCGGGCGGCCACCAACGCCGTCCGGAGTCGTTCGACGGCATCGCGAACGCGGCGAAACCCGCTCGCCGGGGAGATGCCATAACGCTCAGCGATCTGGCGCTGCGACAGTTCCTCTACGTACACCATCCGAAGAATTTCCTGATCCTTGGCGTCAAGTTGATTGAGGCATGATGAGACGCGGGCGATACTTTCACGCCTGCATACCGAGTCCTCATCGTGGTCGTTCTCGGAAGACGACCGCGAAATGGCGTTCAACTCCAGTCCCTCCACCGCCACCAGGTTGATACCGGAACGGGTTTGGTGCTGGGATCGGATGAAATCGATGGCCCGGCTCGAGACCACCTTTTTCAGCCACACAGCCAGAGCAGCCGGGGATCCGCCGTTCTTTTCGACACGGAACTGCCCCTGTAGCTCACCTCGGGCAATCCGAAGAAGAGTGATCTTCGTGGTGGAAATTGTGTCTTCCACCGCGTTTTCATCGACCGAACCAAAACCCTTTGCGGAACGCCGGGAAGTGAGGAGCACACGGGCCTTCCGGCGGACAAACGCGTGGCCGCCGCCGTCCCAGAAGCCCTGCCAGCCAAACGCCCCGCCCGAATTGATGAATGCGACGAAGTGCCACAGAACGTGATCATCGATGCACAACAACATGGCGTAAACCCTTTCGCGGATTGGAGATACGTGCGCCAGCCGGGTTGCAGGACCCGCCCGTGCTGGGGCGGACGAATCCCGGTTCCCACGCGGCCCGTGCCAGGTGTCGCGTTTAGAACACGCGCGCAGCGTACCCCGAACAGTCACGTAAGGCTTTTCAGGATTCCTCTGAACATGAAGGACCTCACTTCGCGGGGAACGCTTTCTCTCGGGATGACTGTTCGTGGTACGCGGTCTGCCCAATCGCCTCATCTGGGACAGGCGGGAGTTAACGGACGGTGTCCGTTTTGGAGCACATGTCATGAAACTCGTGATTGCAGGCAGCCGGTTTGCCGAGCTTTCGGCAGCGGATCTAGCACGGCTTGACGCCATCCACGCGGAGCACGTGGTGACGGAGGTAATTTCCGGTGGGGCAAAAGGGGTGGATCAGGGCGGAGCGGCCTGGGCCGCGGCCCGGGGAATCCCGGTCCGCGTTTTCAAACCAGACTGGGCGCGGTTTGGCAGGGGGGCTGGGCCGGTACGAAACCGGGAAATGGCCGCCTATGCGGATGCAGTGGCGGTTTTTCCGGGTGGTTCCGGCACCCGCAACATGCTCGCCGAGGCCCGGCGGGCCGGAAAACGGGTCTTCGACTTCATGGAAAGCCGCGCGTGAACCGAAGCCGGCAGACCCGCGATCTCGGCGGCGGACCTCAACGTTTTTGAGCAACAATCACAATTTCGGAGAAAAAGACGATGGCAAAATCGAACAGGAAATTTCGGCACATTGGTCTCAACGCGGGTCTGATCTGTATAGAAAAACCGTGCGGCTTCTGCCGTCGGAAGCATATCGTTGAATTTCCGCTCGACGATCTGCACGTGGCACGAAGGATGAACAGCTTCTGTGCCAAATGCGAGGCTGAACTGGAGGAGGCGTTGCGACGGCACCCAAGCCTGCGGCGGCGTCGGCCG
>Ga0114967_10001430_pt1 | contig 19992 bp, 20 predicted proteins | sample M_130628_MF_Meta_FD_92639 | JGI IMG/M metagenome (GOLD analysis project Ga0114967, IMG submission 92639) | Freshwater microbial communities from Lake Montjoie, Canada to study carbon cycling - M_130628_MF_MetaG | ecosystem: Environmental > Aquatic > Freshwater > Lake | place: Lake Montjoie... | reverse complement strand
TTCTACTATACCCTTAAATGATGACCTTAATCCTGACCTTAATCCTTCCTCATATGTATCCCCATCACAATTCGAACCACTATACCCCCGCACACACATATACTCCCCATCCCCATATTTCGAAAACGAAAACGGAATTCCTTCTTCAACATATCTTATAAATTCGCTAGTAATTTCCATTTATATTTTATCTGCATATTGTTTTTTCCGTCTTTCATCGTATTCATTTATGGTACCATTTCTTATATTTTCTTGATTTTCAGGTTTTTGATTTGTATCTATTTTATCTTGATTTTCGGTTTTTGTATTTACAGTATCTTGGTTGTCTGGTTTTTGTATTGTATTTACAGTATCTTGGTTGTCTGGTTTTTGTAATGTATTTGCAGTATCTTGGTTCTCTGGTTTTTGTAATGTATTTGTGGTTTCTTGGTTCTCTGTATTTGTATTATTTTTTTTTTGAAAAAAAGAATTACTAAATCCACTAAATTTAAAAATTGATTTCTTGTCATAGTTTTCGATTTTTGTCTTTTCTATTTCTTTCTCATTTTCTGTTTTAATTCCACGAATCCAATTTAAAGCATCTGCGAATTTATAATATGCGGTATCTTTTCCAGACATTTTTATAATATAAGGTATAATAAAATTGATTGATATATTCATTTGAAAAAGATTGACATTCAACAAAATGGTAAAGAATTCTGGTGGTAATAAAACGAAAGGCGCAGCACGTAAATTCCTAACAAATAGACCTTCTTCTAAATTGAGAAAATCAGAATCAGAAGAAGAGAAATATGCATACACAACAAAAATATGCGGTGGACGTATTTGTCATGTAAAAACCATATGTGGAATAGAATTAACATGTCATATAAGAGGGAAATTCTCCGGTAGGAATAAATCGTCGAATTTGATTTCGGTCGGTTCTCTCCTATTGGTAGGAGTTCGCGACTTTGGTAAACTAGAGTGTGATGTCATAGAAGTATATAATCCACACGAGGTAGAGTTATTAAAACAGATGCCAGATGTAGACTTATCTGAAATGCATAGATATGCGAATCCGTTTAGAACAGGTAATACAACTATCACAGATGATTATGATATATCGGATGCGGTTGATTTCAGAAGAACAAGAGGAGAAGAATCTAAAGAAGACTCAAAAGAAGAAAATAATATAGTACTAGAAACCATAGAAGAATCAGGAGAAATAATTAACATTGATGACATATAGAAACACGTATCTTGCGTTTTATCTTATCTTCTCCTTTAAATAAAAATAATCGAAATGTCATATAGGAATATTCTTCTAATTCTTCATACGTCACTATTTTAGATAAGATACCTATATCTTCTAAATAAACCATATAATTATAAAAACCATCGTTTTTTTTCGTTTTATCAAATAGAATACCTCTATGTTCTCGTTCTAATAATTCGGGTTGTGCAGTACATTTACACAGTATTTCGCAATCTTCTTGTACCCTACGTATAAGTCTCATAGATTGGTTAATATAATCTATTTGACACGGATTTGTCCATTTATCGAAAAAAAGTATAGAATGGCTACTAAATGAAGTAACAATATTACAATCACGTAATATTTCTATTTGGTTTAATAAATCGACCAATCTTCTTATAGGGCTAGTAATATGTATATATGACGCAATATTCATTATTTGGTGTCCGGTCATATCTTCCGAATATTTTACATATTGTCCGGATGTATTCCCCCACTGTTCGACAATGCGAAGAGAACGCGTATTAATATGTTCCATCGATTGTATAAATTCCGGTGGTTTATGAACAACTGACCGAAAAATTCCGATGCCTCTATTAGCCATATATTCCCCGCAAATTTGGTTCATATAAACCATCCAATGTGCAACTAAATCGTGGCTATCTTCTATGCCTTTTTTCATTTTGGTAGTAATTTCAAATAATTTACGATAATTGGGGTCACATAATAATGTCGGTTCATCATATACATAATTTTTATATAGGTCGATAGAAGTATTCGAGAACCTAGGTTGTCCTTGTATGTGCGGTATTCCGTTTTCGTCACATAGAATAGTAATATCCATAGTGAAAGCGAATCTAGTGACCCCATTCTGAAGACTACATAAATGGTCTGATAAAATCGTAGGCAACATAGGGCGTTTTCTATCAGGTAAATAAATAGTAGAAACGCGATTAGAGAAAGAGTCCCATAGATTAAGGTTCTCTAACCATACGAAAACATTGGCAATATAGATAGATATTTCGAAACTATCGGGTGATAAGCATTGAACGCTAAACGCATCATCAAAATCGAGAGAACCGAGGGGGTCGATAGAGAATACACTATGTGACATTTTTCGGGATTCGATTTGATATTGCGGATTTTCTTCGATTTGTCGTATAAGGTTTTCGATTTGTGGATTATCTTGGGTTTCAATTTTCTTTTTCGTTTGGTCGGTAAATTCTTTTAAAGAAATATGGAGACTTTTACAATAAAGTTGGTATTCATAAAAAACGGGTAAATCATCTACTGGACCTAATACGTTTGTCAATTTCGCATATGGATGGTCATATAACCAGTGGTCAAATTCGAACAATACATATTTATCCGTATATTTTTTAGAGAACCCTATTTTTTGCTGGTATGGAACGAGGAAAAAAGGTAGACGGATATCATCCGGAATGCATTTATAATAGGTTTTATCCTTTATTTTTTTAATCATTTTATCGAGTTGTAAAACGCCAGCATATTGCGTTTTATTACGTATATTGGAGAACAAAAGGGAAAATGAGGATTCTAGTGAAGAAGGGTCATATAAGAAATTATCACCACTGAACAATTTCAATTCTATAGGACAAAAATTAGGTATATTCACAGGTTGATTATTTTCGTCGAATACAGTCCAACTTTGATATTTACGGTCATTTATTTGAATTCTATATTTCATGATATCATATAGATTATGATATTATGTTTAACTCTTTTTATTTGATAATAATCCCTCTAATAACTTGATGGTCATCTTTTCGAACAGAAGTAAAAGAGAATTTGATTCATCATCTATGAGTTCACATAGATATTCATTATTTACCAATGATTTATAACCGATTTCACCAATACAATATGATTTTAATTGCAATTCCAAATTTATTTGACTTAAAGAAGCCAATCAGTTGAATGTATAGTCAATATATCCACTATTTGTCAAGGTAATAAATGCGATAGAATTCATTTTTTTCCAAAAGTTCGTCATTTTTTCGTATTTACTAGAATAGAATCCTGGTCCTCCAGGGAAATGATAGATAATTTTTTCCTTTTCTACTTCAGAAGGATTATTCTCAAAATATTTTTTCATGAGTTGGTTATCATATTTATTTTGCATAAATGAATTATAAATAATAAAAGGTTGGTCTAATGTAACAGGCACATCTTTACCATCTTGAATCCATTCTTTTATATGGATTAAAATATCTATAAATAGTTGTCTTATAGAATAATTATTATAGAAGAATAAAATACCCGATGTAAATGCTGTTTGATTTATATCGTAAATAGAAAAATCGAATAAATGTCCTCCCCATAATTCGTGTCCTATATTACCTTCTTCTAATACATATAATTTAGCTCTGTCATTTATTTCTAAATCAAAAATAGTATTTATAGCACTGTTAATTAATATATCAACATCTAAATATAATATTTTATCATATAGATTAATATTCTCATAATTGAAAATCTGAAGTCTGGCGCATCCGGCATCAAATAATGTATGTATATCTAATAAATAATAATTTACTGTAAATTGGAATGTATATTTGGTAAATTCTTTTTCTATGAGTTTTTGATATTCAGGTGAAGTAATAATAAGCACATCTGTATTTTGTAAATTGCCTTTCAAACATAGAGAATTTATTAAAAGTTTTAATAATTGAATATATGATTCCTGGTGAAAAACACAAAGATATATCAAATTCATATAAATAATAAAATTATTTTATTACTTATTTTTTTACTTATTATCGAATAATATTCAAATGGATTTTGATAAATATCTTGATAACTTATTATGCAAATTTTACTTTCAATACCAAAATTGTTACCACATATAGATTATATGACTCAATAACATATAATCATCATTATATTGTTATCAAATAAGTCATATAGAAATATTTTTATATGACTATTAACCATGCCACCGAAAAAATCCATAGGAAAAAAACTCATAATAGTAGAATCGCCGTCAAAATGTAAGAAAATCGAGGAATTTTTAGGTGTAGAATACCGCTGTATTTCTTCTAAAGGTCATATAAGAAAAATCGAGAACTTGGATGCTATCGCAATCGGGGGTGACTATTCCATCAAGTTCTCGATAATCGATGAAAAAAAGGGTCATATAAAAGAAATGTTATCTATTATAAAACAATATCCGAAGGACTCTATAATAATTGCGACAGACGATGACCGCGAAGGCGAAGCCATTGGATGGCATATATGTGACCTATTTGAATTGGATATTTCGACAACCATGCGAATAAAATTCCACGAAATAACGAAATCTGCCATCATACATGCAGTGGCAAATCCTAGTCATATAGATATGAATTTGGTACGTGCACAGCATAACCGGCAAGTTCTCGATATGTTGGTAGGATTCAAAATATCCCCCGTATTATGGAGCCATATTTATAGGAATCCAGATAATGCACTTTCGGCGGGGCGGTGTCAGACACCTGCATTGAAATTAATATATGATAATAAAAGGGAGATAGATGCCACGCCGATAAAGCTAATGTATAAAATACGCGGGCAGTTTTTAGGAAAGGCATTTACATTATCGAAGGATTTTGAACGGGAGGATGAAGTTCTCGGATTTTATAAGGCATCGCAAACCTATGCACATATATTATCGGCAAAACCCCCTAGATTATCATATAAATCCCCCCCCTTACCATTCAATACGTCCAGATTATTACAATATGCATCCACACATTTGGGGCTTTCGCCGAAAGAAACGATGCGTATATGCCAAGGGCTTTATCAAGAGGGGTATATTACGTATATGAGAACAGATAGTCAGAAATATGCGGCTACATTTTTAGAAGAAGCCCGCCGTTTTTTATTAAAGGAGAATGGTAAAGACGAAAGAATATTAGGGGAGAATTTGGGAGAACTTACGGCAGATGAGAATACCGCACACGAGGCGATACGCTGTTGTCATATAGAAATATCTTCTATAGTGGGTGATGGGTCTTCATTATACCATCATATATGGAAGAACACGGTTCAAAGCTGTATGTCGTCATATAAATATAATTCGATTGATTTGACTGTATCATCGCCGCTGGGTACGAAAGCCGTGTATCATTATGTGATTGAGATACCATCATATATGGGATGGATGCGGTTAGAGTCAAAGTGCGGCGCGATTGATATTCAAGAGGCATCCACATTCTATATGGCGGTCACTGCGATGGTAGGTTCTCAAAATTCATGTCATATAGAATATGAATATTTGACCACGGTAGATACGATAAAAAATAGGGGGTCACATTATACGGAAGCGAGTCTCATACAAAAACTGGAAGATTTAGGTATAGGGCGGCCATCCACATATGCGGGTATAGTAGATACATTAAAAGAACGCGGATATGTGAAAAAGGAAAATATAGAGGGTAAATCGGTAAAAATCGCGAATTATATATTACGCGGTAGGGATACACGTGGGACTCTAGAAAAAGTAGAAATAGAAAAGAAAATAGGGAATGAACAGGGTAAATTAGTAATACAATTTATAGGACAAGTAGTAGTAGATTTTCTATATGACCATTATTTAGACTTATTTGAATATGGTTATACGGCAAAGATGGAGGCGCAATTAGATGCGATTGCGAATGGTTCAGGAGAACCTACGATATGCGATGATTGTCATATAAAAATAATGGAATTATCAAAAGGTATAGAGGATACGAAGAAGAAGGAATATCCTATTGATGAAAATCATGTTCTCATATGTGAAAAATACGGCCCTGTATTGAAAAAAAGGGAGATAAAAGGAATAGAAGGAATAAAAGGAATAGAAGGAGGATATATAAAAATAAAGAAGGATATAGATTTAGAAAAGATAAAACGTGGCGAATATTCTCTAGCGGAATTGACTCTTTCCCAAAAGGAGATAGTAGGGGGGTCAAATATCCAGCGCGTTTTGACACCGGATTTATCAATACGTATGGGTAAATATGGTTCGTATATTTTCTATAAGACTGTAAAAATGGGGAAACCCGAATTTTATAAATTATCCAATTTCCATCAACCATTTTTGACATGTGATAAAGACGTATTGGTGGATTGGATTCAGGAGACATATTTAAATGAGGATGCGATAAAAACAAAACCTACAAAGAAATATAATAAATATAAGAAAAAATAGGGGTATAATATAATATGAAAAAATGGAATAAATGGGCGAAAGAACAACATGGAGGGGGGAAATTAACAGAAGCAGAAAAAGAAGGGATATGGACATTTATAAGCAAATTTATAATTTATATTATATTTTTCATCCTTTATGGGGTCGCATTTATGAACATAACATTTTGGTCGAATTTCATAGCATTCATTTGTATTTTCTGCATACATACAATAACAGGGATTTATATATTAAAGGATATTTTTACGAATAAAACATTAACGGATAAATTATCTTCGGGTGATTCATTCGGAATAACGACAGATAATAGTAAAATATTAATGGTTTTTTTAATAGTATTAGTAATTGCATTTGTATTCAAATTAGTATCAATTGCGATGATTATTGCGGTATTTGACTATGCTAGATATCAAACACCAAGCAATAACTATAATACGTATGATATGTCGAGGGATAATAGGGATTTAATCAATAGTTATAAATCGTCATTCAAACGCACAACGATGCTTTTTTTACTGCTTGCATATTTTGTGATTAGTCCTAGGTTCTCACCAGAAACCCAAACAGCAATACGTAATTGCCTTTGTCTGGTTATTACTGTGCTATTATTAGGAATGACAATCAATGAAATTATTAAAGCGAATACATTTTTAAAAATAAAACAGAGACATAATGATTTATATGTGGTTACAACGAATACATCACCACCAACAGATGTTACACAATCATGAGGGTCGTAAATATACTGCGTAGAGAAGTCATATAAAAGAATATGATAAAATTTCATATCAAGGTAATATGAAATTTTATGAATCGACATTTGAAGAATATTTGACCGCAGTAGATAAGTATGATATTCACGAATCATTCACCCATTTATCAAATATAGAAAATATGATTATATATGGTCCATCTGGTGTCGGTAAATATACACAGGTTCTCAAAATGATTCGTCAACATAGTCCGAGTGAATTGAAATATGAGAAAAAGATAATTTATCAAATAGATAAACAAGAATTCATATATCATATAAGCGATATTCATTATGAGATAGATATGTCACTATTAGGATGCAATTCGAAAAATACGTGGTATGAGATATTCAGTCAAATAGTAGATATTATTTCTATGAAAACAAATCGTATCGGTATTATTGTTTGTAAGAATTTTCATATGATTCATAACGAACTATTAGAGATTTTCTATAGTTATATACAACAATATAATTATACTCTGATAAAAATCAAATTCGTTTTAATCACGGAACACTTGAGTTTTATACCGAATAAAATATTAGATGTTTGTCATATAGTGAATATTCCTAGGCCATCTTCCGATAAATATTTAAAATTAATGAATATGTATGAAAAAAATAATACGTTTTTACAAAAACCATCGCAAAATTGCGAAGAAATAGGGGGGCTCGATGGGAGCGAATTGTCATATAAAATAATAGATAATATAAATATTGATACGGTATTAAACATAAAAGAATTACGTTCATTCCCATTGATTACATGCGAGTCGAATATACCCATAGATATTTTTAATTCGATATGTGATATTATTATTAATGAAATGGAGAATCCCGATGAAATAAATTATTCGAAATTCCGCGATATTATTTATGATATTTTGATTTATAATTTAGATGCAGCAGAATGTATATGGTATATTCTATGTCACTTCATAATGAATAATAAATTAGGTTCTCAACATATTACAGATATATTGAATAAAACATATTCGTTTTTAAAATGCTATAATAATAATTATCGCCCGATATATCATTTAGAAAGAATCCTATTTTATATAATAATAAAAATTTATGGGTATAATGACAAAATCGGAGGCGAGAAGGATATTGAATGTATTGGAAGAGGAATCGCCAAAGGACATAAAAAAGAAATATCGAGAACAAGCACTTCTATGGCATCCCGATAAAAATCGCGAACCCGAAGCAACCGAAAAATTCCAACGAATACAAGAAGCCTATCAATATTTGATGAAATCGGCGGACGGTCCAGTAGAAATAGAATCCTATAGGACAATGTTATTTGCATTTATACGGGATAATTTACCGGATGGTATAGATAGTGAGAAATTCGTATATGTCATAGAGATTATATTGAATAGATTAAAGCGCATATGCGAGAATAATGCAATCAGTTTCTTCGATAATATAAATATAGAATTGTTAACCCGAATATATAACATATTATTATCATATAAAGAAATTTTCAATCTATCTGACGATTTCATTCTACAAATAAAGGATGTTCTCGATAAAAAGGTTTATAAAAAGAGTCAAATAGAAGTAGAAACAGAAACGGTCATTATGCATCCTACGGTAGACGATTTATTCGAAAACAATCTATATAAAATAGTACGCGGTGAACAAACTTTTTTAATTCCTCTATGGCATCACGAATTGCTATATGATATGAGTGGCGTAGATTTGGTTGTGAAATGTTTTCCTATATTACCCGAGGGGATTGCTATAGATGAGAATAATAATATAGAAGTGAATATTACATGGGAAGTAAATGAAATATGGGATAAAACGAATTTATTTTTTTATATAGGTTGTAATACATTTTGCATATTAAGAGAACAACTATTATTAAAGGAATATCAAATAGTGAAATTATATAGGAATGGCATATCAAAGATAGATACAAAAAATGTATATAATGTATCGGAAAAGGGTGATATAATATTGCATATTCATCTTATATTATCAGAGAAGTCTTCTTTGTAAATCATAAAAAAATATTTAGTTTTTATGATTTTATTGGTATTGCTAGTGTTTATTTTTTATTTTATTTTATTTTATATGACTATTTATGTCTTTTTAACAACTTTTTTCTTTACGACTTTTGGTTCTTCTACAACTGGTTCTTCGACGGCAGGTGCTGTAGCAGGTGCTGTAGCAGTGACTGTTTTCTTGACAATCTTTTTAGGAATTGAGGTAGGCTTTTCTTCTTTTGGTTTTTCTTCTTCTACTGGTTGCTCTTCATCGACAAACTCTTCGCTATGAGAGGATTCGTGTCTAGCCAATGGCGGTGGTGGAGGGCAATTTGCTTTTTCGTCTTCATCGTCGCTATCTTCGATTTCTGTGTTAATTTCTACCTTTTGTGTCTGTGAAACCAACTCGGATTTATTGGGTGCAACTAGTGTGACAGAGACAGCACCCTTGATATCGTCAAAATCGTCGACTTCGGGCTCTTGGTTCTCAATTGCTTCTGCATCTTCGCTTGATAACTTGATATGGCATTTTCCATAAACACTGACAACTTCGTATGGCTTGACTACACATTGGATGAGTTTCCATGTGAGACCCCATCCTTTACCGCCAATCCATAGACCACCACATTGAATGACACATGCGACATTGCTTTGCTTTGGCACGAAATCCATAGGAGTCATATCCTCGTTCTCGCAAGGGAAAATCATATTACCCTTGGTATCGTAGATTTCAACTGCCCATTTTCCGTCATAGCATGGAACTTTCGCACGAATAGATGGTGGTTTGGTCGGGTCGACCTTCTTCGTCTCTTTATTTTTCTGAAATTTGAGGAATGGGAAGAAAGTATGTTTGACAATTTCGCGGGACATATGTTCACCCCACCACGATTCACTATTTGTTACTGCGTCGTCCAAAATCTGGTTCTCAAATGCTTTCATTTTCATCAAGAAATTATCAGTCGATTTATTCGAGTCTTTATCTAATGGGAAATTCAGAGAAATACTGAACTTTCCATCGCTCTCACCGCGTTCATCTACGAAATCTGCGATTCCCCATGTCATCATAAGAGGAGTAGTCAAATGCAATGAACGATTCGTCTGTTTGCTGATTAATGTAATGGCTTTACCACCGGATTTATTGATTTTTGGTTGCATATATTTATTTGCGGTTGTATCCCAGTTATCCACGTCCAAAATAATGGGCGAAGTAGACTTGGACACATTAGTTGCTTTAGAGTTTGCGTTGTTGGAGAAAGAAGACATTATAGCTAGGGCAGGTTATGTATTACTTACTACCAATTCTTTAAATCAATTTTATTGATAATATATTTAGTTGCAACCCTATATGACTGCATTACAGTTGTATTATATAGCATATTATTAATTTTGTTCTCGATAGAACGATTTAGGAACTAATATGTAATCAAATAGATATGTTTTTGAATAAATATATAATATATTATCTGATGTTATGGTTAGATATAGAAATTGGTAAATAAAATTATATAAATACATATTAATAAACTATTCAAATGGAGATAAGAAGTTTTATAAGAACACCATCAGACTTGATCATAAGCGAAAGTCCACCGGGACCGAGTTCTATGTTTCCATCATACTTGGAAACCGGAGAAAAAAAGGAGAAAAAGGAGAAAACAAAATCCACCGCTACATTATCATATAGTGATTATTCAGCAAACCCGAATATTTTAAAAAGTTATAAAATTCCCGATTTAAAATCTATTGCGAAAAGCCTGCGAATACATATTACATGCACAAAACCCGTATTAATAGAAAGAATCGAGAACCATTTTAATAAGGTGAAAAACGCAATTATAATACAACGAATTGCGAGGGGTCATATAGTAAGAATTTCATTCAAATTGAGGGGGGAAGGTTATCACAATCGGCAAGTATGCACAAACGATAGTGATCCATGCACATTAGAACCTATTCGCGAAATTCCATACGAATTCTTCTTTAGTTATCGTGATACGAAGGGTCATATATATGGTTTCAATATTATTTCGTTGGTTACTCTTTTGAAATCGGCAAAGAAAATCGAGAACCCATATACCCGCGAAGTTCTCGATAAAGATACTGTATCCAATATTATCGGATTATATAAAATCATCGGCATACTATTTAAAGATGCCGCGAAAGAAAACGATGCACCTATGATTACGAATCAACATATAAATACGATACAAGTCACACAGAGATATAATGAAGTTGCATCGCAAAATACAAATACGAGAACCGAATATATCATGAATCAGGTAAATACACCTGCCTATAGAGAGATTGTTGTAAAATTAGAAGGAATAAGGGCTCGCCCAGTATCAAATAGAATTATAGAATTATTTATGGAAATAGACCAATTGGGGAATTATACCCAGAGTTCTTGGTTCTCGAATTTAGAACGCAGAGTCTATGTGAGATTATATAGATGTCTTTATGATATATGGAATTATCGTGCGCGTTTACCATATTCGATGAAACGCAATATTTGTATTATTGGCGACCCTTTTTACAATGTGATTTATATGAATGCGTATTATAATGAATTGTCGTTAGAACGAATACAAGTGGCATGTTTAACCGTGTTTGAGAACATGATTTATTGCGGGATAGACACGGAATATAGAAAAATAGGTGCATTCCATGCACTTTCAGCGCTTACTTTGGTAAGTACTCAAGCAAGGATATCAATGCCATGGTTATATGAAAGTGTGGCATATTAAACCATTGAATCGTTAGTCATATAGGAATATTTTATTATATTTTATGAAATATAATAAAAAGGGTTTTTCATATAGAATATGAATGGAGACTATTTACACCTTTGCACATTTAAAACGCCCATTATTTATACATTTTCTTTGGATTTTTGCGAGTTTTATTTTTTGAAATATATTTTTTATTTCTATTATAAGCACCTTCCAAAATGTTATTATAATATTCTTTTGGTATAATGTCTATCGCTTTTACTATATTTTCTTTCAAATTTTCATATTTTAACCCACTAAATTTTTGTAATTTTGATTTCAGCATACTAAAATAATTCTCAATTGCATTGCTAAAATGTTGATATGGAACTGAATATAATAATTTATTGTGTTTATTAACTAAATCTCTAATAGTATCGTTTTTATGTGCGGAAGCATTATCCAAAATGATAATTTTATTTTTGTATTTTTCTGTAATAATTTTCTGTAGAAAATCTACTAATCTTTCTGTATTGATTCCACCTTTTTCATATAATTCCCATCCTTCTACACCATTTACAGAAATCGCAAATATTCCAGTATATTTCTCCAAAGGCACTGCGTTTCGTGAATACATCTTGCGATTGTGTCTTTATGACACATCGTTTTCCTCTTTGACTATAGCAGTGATTTCTCTTTTGTAATGATTTTATACTGGTTTCGTCAATACAAATAATATCTTCTATATTATATTTACCAATCTCTTTATAGAATTCATCTAATTTATAATTGATTTCTTCCCCATCTATGAGTAGGTTCATGTCTTATTCTGGTTAGTTTTAGTGTAACATTATTATCATTTACAACACGGTTTAAATGAAACCTACTTAACGATAAACTTGGATATTTCTTTTTGAGTAAAAAGAGTAGGTCTTCCATTGTAATTGTTTTATTTTTCGTGATTTCATCTTTGATAAATTGAATATGTTATCGTTTTACTTTGTATGCAATAGGAGTTCTATTATTTCTTTGAATATTTCCCTTTTTCTTATATTGTTCTACCCATCGCATTAAACTACGCCGAGAACATTCAAATACTCTACATACTTCTTCTTGAGTATTATCTTCAATCAAATAATATTTGACTGCTTACTCTTTATAGTCTTCGCTTTTGTGATGTGTCATATAAGATTATAACATAAAAAACTTAAAAATATATTCATATTATACCTTATTTATAGTATGAATTCAACTGACGAAATAACTGCTTTGAAAGAAAAAATAGAAAAAATGGAGAAATATATAATGGAATTAGAAGAGCATTTGAAAAAATATACGAATAATAATCGGCATCTAAAATATTACGAAAATAATAAAGAGGTTGTTAAAGAAAGAACAAAAAACTATGTGGAAAAATTGAAAACTGAAAATCCGGAGAAATTGAAAGAATGGCGAAGAAATTATTATTTGAAACGGAAAGAGAAGTTAGAGAATGAAAATACGACGACCTAAAATTGGTCGTATTCGTCATTATTACATAAATATATATTTGTTATTTCATTGGATGATTTTATTTCTTCAATTGCTTCACATAATTCTTTTACCCAATCATAACTATCATAAAATACATCTTCTTGTAATAAACGAATTATTGAATATCCATTTTGATTCGCACATTCTTCTTTGTATTTGTCGTTTTCAAATTGTTCTTCAGGTGATGACCAATTTGAAATTTGTCTGTGATGCTGTGGTCCATCTAATTCAATAATAATTTTATATTCAGGAATACAAAAATCATATGGTAAACATCTTATTTTTTTACACCAATTTTGTTTGAATTGTGGTTGTAAGTTTGGATAATTTGAAACTATATTTTCATATATTTTTGCTTCTGTTTTATTAATACATATAGGACAACCTTGACGATGTGTTATATGATTACTTGGTGTTTGTTGAAAATCACCGTGTGTTTGACAAGTTATAATAACTTTGTCTGTCATTTTTGTATAAATAGATTTTGAATAATCATACATATCTGGATGAACTTCTTTGGCTTTTTGTATAAATTCATCAATTGAAAATATAGTCATATTACGACCACATTTTGTACAACCGTTTCCACATAAATGTTTATTAGGAGTTTGTAAAAATTCTCCATGAATTGGACATATAATTAAAATTTCACTTCTTGCGTTTTTATATTGAACTTTTGAATAATCATACGTATCCCCATGAAGTTCTTTGGCTTTTTGTATAAATTCAAATGTATTTGAATTGTAATTATTACTACAAATTTTACATCCTGAACCGCGTAAATGTACGCGAGACAATTGCTCAAAATCACCGTGTGTTTGACAAGTTATAATAACGTTGTCTGTCATTTTTGTATAAATAGATTTTGAATAATCATACATATCTTGATGAACTTCTTTGGCTTTTTGTATAAATTCATCCGTTGAAAATATAGTCATATTAAATGCACATTTTCTACAATTTGCACCTCTTAAATGATTGCTTGGTGTTTGTAAAAATACTCCATGAATTTTACAAATAATAATAACGTTTTGGCTTGATTTTACATATTTTGTTTTGGAATAATCATATGTATCACCGTGAATTAATATTGCTTCTTCTATGAATTGTTGTGTTGTTTTTTGTTTTTTTTGTATTAATGTATTAATACCACAATGATAACAACCAGCACCTCTTTTATGTATTTTTGGTAATTGTAAAAATACTCCATGTTCTTTACAAATAATAATTACTTCTTTCAAATTATTCACATATTCTGTTTTGGAATAATCATATTTATCTCCATGAACCTCTATCGCTTTCTGAATAAATTCTTCTGTCATAATTTACATATTATATATCAAAATAAATTTATATCAATTTTTATTATTTATAATAATTATTGCGTAAAATACTTAAACGAATTATCTTTAGGTATTTTATATGGGAAAGAAAAAGAAGGAAGATGAAAACCACCCCCCAAAAGAAAAAACAAAACGAAAAGACGTTCAAGAAAGAAAAGAAGCAAATAAAAATACAGAATTTACCTGTGTGAAAACCACTTTCAATAGTTTAGTAGAAAATAACTTTTTGAATGGAGGTATACAGGAAATCGTATTGAATATTAATAAAATATGTTTTTTATCTTACCAATTGTTAAACTATCATTTTACTCGTCTTATACAAGAAAAGAAACCTCTTCCAGAAATCACACAGAATCTATTTTACCAAGCGTGTTCGGCAGTTTCTGTAATGAAAGAACGAAAAGAAAAAGTAGATACTACAGATGAACTTTATATTAGTTTTTCACATTATAACGAGCATTTAGGTGAACTACCTTTCAGAGATAGAATGGGTAATCTTATCAATAATTTGAATAAACAACAAATGACGATGACAGAAAACCATTTGAAATTGAATTTCTATAAACGATTTCATAAATATATGGAAATAAAAACAGGAGAAACACGAAAATCTGTCATATACAGATGGTTAAAGGATATTTATACAAACGAATATACTGGAAATAATTTTTTCATAAAATCCATGCGTGAAATGTTGGTATATCCTCCAACAGAAATGAATATCAAAAATCATTTATCGCATTTCATCAAAATTTATTACAAGATACTAACCACTTTTGAAAAATATCCAAATATCAAACATATAAGAACATTCAATTTATTGCCTACTAAAAATTCATTTACACTTTCTACTATAGAAATCTGTAGCAGTTGTCTAAAAGATATTATCGGTTATTTCACCAAAGAACCTGTTCCTGATTTCAACGAAAATAAATTGGTTTATTGGTATGAGTTTTTCAAAATAGAAAAGTTTGAAACCAAACAAAGAAAATTTGCGAATGCGATTTTTACTGATGGTAAAATAGCAGTTATTAGATTACGAAAACCAAAAATGGAACAACCTAAACCGAAAGATGTCAAAAAAATAAAATACGAACAATATGTTGGAATAGACCCAGGTGTTAGGTCATTACAAACATCTTGTAATGATACTGGTAGAGTAATTGAAACCACAACACCGAGTTATAGAAATGATTGTAAAATGAAATACTCATGTAGGAAAAGAGAAATGTGGTATAAGAATTGGGAACATTATGAAATATGGAGAAATATTCCCAGTTTTAAAACAACGAATCTACATAAAATGTCAAATTATTTCAAATATGTATATCCACATTTGAATACTATTTTTCAATTTCATCTTTACAAGAACTTTCGTGGATTATCTTTTAGGTCGTATTGTCGTGGTAAGGCAACTATGCATAAAATATGTAAGAGTATTATTGAAGATAAGAAAACATTAGTGGGTTTTGGTGATTTTTCACAGAAACATGGATTAGTAAAGAAACATCCAACTGCACCTATAAAAAAATTCAAACACGAATTAAGAAAATACTGTGATGTTATTGACATAGATGAATGGGGAACAAGTAAAACATGTAATTTATGTAAAAGTCCAATAGAGTTATACAAAAATAAAGTAATAAGAAAGAAAAAAGATGGAACATATACAAAAGCGAGAATATCTCAAATCAATAGTGTAATCCGTTGCAAACTCAACGAGTGTAAATTATGCTGTATGGATAGAGATATTAACGCTTCCAAAAACATTCTACTTTTACTGCAATTACAACAATCAGGAAAAAGAAGACCAGAATGTTTTAGTCCAAAGAATATGAACGATTGTGATACTCCTTTATTGGAAGATAAGCATATCGTGGCGTGAAATCCGCAATTACCTTTTGTTTATTTTTTTGCGTCTTCCCTACGGGAGGGCGTTTTAAATGTGCAAAGGTGTAATGTATGTAGCATCATTTTTATATTTGACATGTTATATTCCCGAATTATATGCGAATTATGTGAATAAGAATGCGAATGTATATAACATACCAGAGAAGGTATTGATTTTGATCGCAACTACATGTGCTCTTTCATATGGGTTATTGAATCAGAATATAGCGCTTATAGTGAATTACGGTCCAATGATTCTATTGGACATAACTACACTTGGTATGCGAATATATTATGCATATTTTTACATTGGAAATTGTGATATAGAGATTAGTCATATAGAGATTCGTGATATAGATATAGATAAAATCGAAGACATATAATATATGAAGACTATATTAATTACTGGCGGTGCAGGATTTTTAGGTTCTAATTTATGTGAGAGATTAATTTCAGATAATAGAATCATTTGCGTAGATAATTTATTTACTGGGAGTGAATCCAATATTATGCATTTATTCGAGAACCCGAATTTTACTTTTATTAACCACGATATTATCGAGCCGTTAGAGATAGACGGTCATATAGACGAAATTTATAATTTAGCATGTCCTGCATCTCCACCGAAATATCAGAAAGACCCGATAAATACTCTAAAAGTGAATTTTATAGGCGTATTGAATGTATTAGAATTAGCGAGAACCAAAAAGGCGAAATTCTTACAAACATCTACATCCGAGATATATGGAGAACCAGAAGTTACCCCTCAACCAGAGTCATATAGAGGTAATGTGAATACAGTGGGAATACGAAGTTGTTATGATGAAGGGAAAAGAGTAGCGGAGACATTAGTAACTGAATATCGTAATATGTTTGATTTAGATGTACGGATAGTTCGAATATTTAACACATATGGTCCGAAAATGGATAAGAATGACGGCAGAGTCGTCACGAATTTTATAAACCAGGCATTGAATAATGAAGATATTACTTTATATGGCGATGGAGAACAAACGAGGAGTTTTTGTTATATAGATGACCAAATAGATGGGTTAATTAAACTGATGGCGTCTAATTACGTATTTCCAATGAATATTGGAAATCCGTATGAACTCACAGTAAAAATGCTGGCGCGTATAATTATTCGTTTGACGAAATCCGAATCCAGATTAGTATTCAAAGATTTACCTGCGGATGATCCGACGAATAGGAAACCGGATATATCAAAGGCGATAACCATACTTAATTGGAAACCGAAATATGATTTAGAAAAGGGTCTTATAAAAACAATAGAATATTTTATAGAGAAATGATTTATAAACTACTTCAAAAAGTATATTTTATAATCGCATTTAGATAGGATGTTGACAATTATGTTATTTAGAAATATTATAAATATATTATATATATGTCACCAAAACGCACAATAAAATCAAAACAAAAATCAAATGAAAAAAATAAAACAATGCGTAATTTTTATATACGTGATGATTCACCTCCACAACGGACACAGTATTATCATATTGGCGATAACATAACTGCACATAAAGGCAACCTAGATAGAAATTATATAGAATTTGAGGGAGAATTTAAATTTAAAAATCCGTCTTCTAGTAAAAAAAGAAAAATAAATAAGAAAACTGAAGAACAAGCAGCAGTCGCACGTGAAAAATTAGGTGTAGATAAAAATCTTATACCATTTAATTTTGATATAAAAAAAGGTGACAAAAGAAATAGAAAAACCAAAAAATGTAAAAATAATAAGAAAAAATAGATATGAAATCTTTCACTTTACCTTTTTACTATATTTCATTATATTATATAATATATAATGAAAATACCCATAAGATATATTCCCACTATGCTATCGAGAAAGGATATGAAAAAGCAGGCGAACGAATTGAAGAAATCGAGAACCTTATATAAAAAAGGGATTTATTATACACGTAAGAAAGTCGACTCTTATCCATATAAGAAATCGGCACATATAAGAAACGCCCAGCGTATTTATCATATAGAAAATATTCGACCAAGTCGAGAACTTACCAAGGCATCCGGTTGTTCTATGAAGGCATTAAATAAAATCGTAAATAAAGGAGAGGGTGCCTATTTTTCTTCAGGTTCTCGACCAAACCAAACAGCCGCATCTTGGGGTATAGCCCGTTTAGCCAGTGCCCTAACCAGCGGCAACGCCGCCGCGATAGATTTTCATATAATAGATAAAGGGTGTAATCATAAGGGAACTGCATATAAACTAGCAAAAAAGGCACGTGATAGGTATGGTCATAGGAGAACCAAGAAAGCTGTCATATAGATTTATTATGGGGGCTTCGCCCCATCCTTCCGCAGGTTCTCGAATTCTCTTATAGATATTTGTTTTTGAAATCGTCTACCGAAAGTATTGGGATGCCATGCTTTTTCGCATATTCGGTTTTGGAAGAAGTATCCTCGTTGGATTTCACAATTAATAAGAAGGTATCCTTTTTAATACTATCTTCCAATATTCCGCCATTCTTTTCGATGAAATCGATAACGGCTTTATCCCTCGTTTTAGTCATAATGACCCTTTTCTTATAGAATAGACTATCAATCGGTTCTCGAATATCTGCAGGGGGAGGTTCTCGATTTTCAAATAATTTATGTTCTAGGCCACAAGCTTTCAAGAATTCGAGAACATGGGGGATATTTTCTATGAATTCTTTCGCGGAATTCTCGCCGATTCCGTCCACTTCTTTTATCATGCGGATTTTTTCAGAGTCGGGGTCTGTTTGGGTCAAAATATGGGGGTATTTCTCCAAAATAGGTGCAACTTTCTTTTTCCCCAACCCGCGACCTAATTTCCCCGACGCAATCATAATATCTAAAAGTGATGCCTTTTTGATTTTATCTTGAATGCTATTATAAATCTTGTCGACCATTTTCGTTTTGAATCCCTCCACTTTTTCGAAATCCGATTTATTTGACATCAAAATCGCGGGTATGCTTCTCAATCCTGCAGCCATCATCCTCTTGATATTTCCCGACGAAAGACCATCTACCTCTAATGTCACAAAGAAATTAGTTATGTTTTTTTCGAGAACCGTGTTATCGCTGGTCGCATCTTCAAGGACAATATCTACCAGAGTATCCGTCCATTTATATGGCACTAGAGGCATTTTTGCATTCTCTGCAGGCACGGTAACTGATTTAATATAGGGAATCACATCTCCAGAACGCACCATAGTTATTATAGCGCCTAATCCTATTTTATTATCCTGTATGAATTTCCCATTGAATCCCGTCGCATATTCAATACGTATACCGGCGAGTTGTATGGGTTCAATACGGACACGGGGTTTCAAATAG
>Ga0114967_10001428_pt1 | contig 20007 bp, 24 predicted proteins | sample M_130628_MF_Meta_FD_92639 | JGI IMG/M metagenome (GOLD analysis project Ga0114967, IMG submission 92639) | Freshwater microbial communities from Lake Montjoie, Canada to study carbon cycling - M_130628_MF_MetaG | ecosystem: Environmental > Aquatic > Freshwater > Lake | place: Lake Montjoie... | reverse complement strand
TTTTTCTGTCTAAACAGAAGTCCATTTCGCTCCGCTCAATAGGACTCCTGTTTAGCAGTAAAACTTTTCCCAAGCGGCAGGAACACGTTCCAACAGCGTTGTCATCGGTGCATCCTGGACTTCCAAACAAGCATTGACAAAGTCCTTCATTTCGGGTTTCTTGAAGCAACTTCCTCCCTTGTGTGTTTGAAGCCACAAAAACACGTGACGAATCAATACACAAAAAGGCGTTTTCTTTAATCCATCGTCCCACACATAGACGGATTTGCCGGCTTTCGCCGCTTCCAGTCGAGTAAACCATGCATCCCACGGATTCAGTTCCGTTCCATATTGAATTGCTGTTACAAAGGATCGTAAATCGCCTCGTTGTAGTGAAAAGGTAATATCGCTTGGGATCTTATGCGCAGATGTAGGGACACCTTCGGCCTTCTGTATCATTTTCAAGGTATCTTTTACATGCACAAGAGGTACATGCGCGCAGAATAAAGCCACACATCGAGATCGTATGGATGGATGAATGCGATATAAGGAGTTACACAAAAAAAGAAACAACGGCGTTGATTTGTGTCCTTCTCGATCGACTTCGTCGAGCAAGGAACGCAGAGAGGCTTGAGCGGGTTCGGTCATGGTTTCCACTTCGTCAAACATGACAAACTTTCGTTCAATCCCTGGCCAAGTTGTTTGCGTAAATTGTAAGATTCGTTCTCGAATGACTTCAATGCTACGTTCATCGGATGCATTCAAATACATAGTGAATAAACTAGGACTGATGTCAGGATACGTTTCCTTTGCCAGAGCCATAGCAAGGGATGTCTTTCCTGTACCAGGAGGCCCGTACAAAATAAGAGGAGGAAGACCTACACATTTGGTCTTAATGCTACGCTCCAGCAACTGTTTGATTTTACGATGTCCCTTCATTTCCGCCAAACAGGCGGGACGATATTTTTCAGTCCATACAGACATTCTTGGTCATACTGAATCAAATCTAGTTTAGACCATGCTGTGAAAAAATGATGATAATCGTGAATTACACATGAACCTCATAATGAATAAGTGTAGTATTTGTAATGGGGATGAAGAGAGTTTGCGAGAGGCAAAGAATGAATCCGATATCTTGATTCAGATGTGTATATCTTGTTCAACATGCACTTGTTGCAATGATTTAGAAGAAGGCGAAATTGATGTACACAACTGGAAAATAATTCGTCGTTTACAAAAACTCCGTGGTTGGAATCTTGAACATAATTGCCCAAATTGGGAAATTGTTGAAAATTATGAATTTCTATGTAATGGATGTGTTGATTTATGGTGTTCAAATTGTAAATCAATTAATGATTGTAAAAAAAGATGCGACGATTGTAATGAACCTTGTTGTAATGAATGTGATTGTGTTAGAACCAAGGAACAACAATCTGATGTTGCAGACAAAGAAAGGTAGTGGATGTATTCTTAAATTGCAGGGTTGTTGTATATTTACCCGCAAAGGACGTGGGCCAATCGAAGTTGCGAATCCACGTCGTGTTTCCTGGTAAGATAGGACATTGTATATAATCACACATCAGAAAGGTTTGATTATAGACGGTGACACCGTGCGTCTTTGTGTCAATTTGAAGGGATCCTTCCTCCACAGGTTCTCCTTGATGTGCAAAGTATACAAAGAAGGACATATTGGTTCCGTATTTTACAGAGTCAGGGGAAGCATTTAGAAGCATAGGTTGAAAGACAGTGGATTGTTCACAGGCTCGAAAGGTTGCGCCGACGAAACAAAGACTTGTTAAGAAGAGTATGGATCGTATCATTTGAAAGGAAGACTATACGCAACAATCGGCCCACTGGAGGTTCAATTTTTCAGAATCTAAACGTAAAGAAGGATTAGAAGGTATATGACATCCTTTGATGTGTCAAGTTACAACACATCACGTCATATTAAAATGATGCGAAATGGCGAAGAGATTATTCATGGGTTTAATGATACACAAAATCGGTGGTGGGCTGCGGACACTGTCTTTGTAAACTCAATAAAAGGACTTCAAAATTGTGCTTACAAGCAATACACGCGAGAGCCTTGTTCTACATGCGATGATTTAGATACCTTTATTAATTATATTCGTGATGCATTTCCACACATTACGAAAATTCAGGTTCGAACTGATAGTTTTATACCGGATGGAACCTACCATACATTTGAAACACTTCAACCTAATTTGCTCTTGTTTGCATTTACAGGCAAAACAATGTTTGAAGACCGACAGGACGCTGTTCCAGATGCGGGATCCTCCGCGATATCCCTCGAAGACTACCGTACGAGTCAACAGTTGTATATAAGACCCGAGGGAAAGCAAATACCCTTTCTTCATCCAGATTTACATGGATTACTGATTGCAATTCATTGTGTTCCACTTGAATTCCAAACCTGTGAAACCCTGTATAATGAGTGCCAAACATGGCCTGAATTTGTGCAACGAGTAGATCAACTTCTTATTGAAGAACAAGTGTCCTTACCGGATCGCTTTCATTTCTATTATTACTGGATTCATGGATTATTAAATCGGATTTTAACGATTCCAGGGTACTGGAAGTGGAATATTACAAACAGTAGTCTTTAAGCCTGTTGCATAAGACCCTCGGTCTAAAGTTCGAGTCACAACAAATACTTATCATGAGCACGATAGAGACGGATCCCAAGACAAAGGCGCCAAAGAAAGCAAGAGCCTCCAAGAAGACACCCCCTGTTGTTGCAATCGTGACCCCCAGTGGAATTACAGGTTCCTTCTTATCGGAACAGCGTCCTTTGATCGCACACATTCCTGTAAAAACTGCTGATCTCACGTTTGAATCGTCGAATGAGTTGAAATACAATCCTGTGATCGCGGATTTGGTGCCTGGACCCTACGACGATCAACCGAACAAGTTGAGTTTTTTGGAGGGCCAAGATTCGGTGTCTTCAACAGTGGAACCTACACCAACAGCAGGAGTTCCTGTTGTAAAGTGCAGACTTCCCACAAATTATTCCGAGAAACTCATGGTTCTATTTCAAGATAGCAATCGCTACAAGAAACTTCCAGAAAAGACGGAAATTTGTTGCTTTTGGTGTTGCCACAATTTTGCTTCCCATCCTGTGGCCATTCCAAGTCATATTGTGGATGATACGTGGCACGTGTATGGAAATTTTTGCTCTCCTGAATGTGCCACATCCTATTTGTTTAAGGAACGACTGGATGCACATGTTCAATGGGAACGATATGCGCTTCTGAACAGTTTGTATGGAGAAGATGCTGAACTTCCGAATGGAAGTTCGAGAGGAATTCGCTCTGCTCCTCCACGTGAAGTATTGCGCATGTTTGGTGGCTCCATGGATATTTCAGAGTATAGAGCGGTGGTTCACGAGAAGAAGTTGCGCATTGATGTTATGACGCCACCTATGGTAAGCATCATTCAGACGATGGATACAAAGCCGGCGGATTTTTACGATCAGAACTTGAAGAATGTGTTTACAAAGAATGATATTCAGCACAAGTACAATGCTCCAGGCGCACAGGGGTTGAGGCTTCGTCGTACCAAGCCGGTGAAGTCGAAGGAATCCACGGTCGAATGGGCGATGCAGATTCAAACTAAGTGATCTTCCCAAGGATAGGTTTTCTGCGCAGAAGAAATGGGGTGAAACCAAAAATTGAAGAGAGTCCTTGACGCAACAAATTCATCACACCATGAATTCCTTGCATCAATTTCGCGACTTTGCTAGTGAAGCATTCAAACTCGTTGTAGAGGCAAAACAATATTGTGATAATCGTTCTGAATTGGTAAAGCGTTTCGACAATTTACTGGATATGGCACTCGATATGTTGGAAACGAAGGAAACGACTCAACAACATAATGCGATCTCCCACAGTTTTGCCGACGAACTCATATCGAGATCTTTGCCATTGCCTCCTGGTTTTAATTTCCAGGGTTCTATGTCGAAGACACCTCCCTTTGGTCCGACGGATCCTTCGGCACCGAATGGCGCCTTTGGTCCGGCTACCGCCTTTGGTCCTTCGGCACCTAACGGCGCCTTTGGTCCGGCTACCGCCTTGACAAAGGATATTAGTGTGAAGGAGGTAAACGAACCTACACTCATCATCCACGAAACAGCACCCAGCGTCTGCGTTACAAAACTTGACTCTCAAGCCTGTCCTTATCCTTATGAGAATGATCCTCCTCAATTTGCATCTCTTCTAAAAAATCCCTTTGAGTCATCCGACATAGTACCCGATGGAACTGTAGATGATGATGTAAATTCAGAGGACGTGGGCGTAGATGCCGAAACAGGGGAGGATCTGAAGGACCTAGAGGAAATGGAAATTGTAGAATTTGAAGGGAAGCGCTACTTTCGAGGTATTGTATCAAATGACATTCATGTAATCATTGGAGATGAGGAAGCGGGCGAATGTGTTGGAACCTATCAAAATGGAAAAGTTGTACTACAGTAGAATGAACAGCACACCTAAATCTCTATGCCTTCCGGCGAAAGTGTATCCTATGGGAATGGCAGCTCTTATTTTGTTTGATCTGTATCGTGGGTCTGGCTCCGCCACTCTCAAGCATCTTTTTGCGCTAGTCGTTGGAACAGGTTTGCTATACATTCTTTGTATTAGTGGGGCGGAGTCGGTTGCATGGATCTTATTAGCAATTCCCATCTTTGTTGTCCTAGCAATTGTTGCGTTGTTGATTCTGGATTTGAGTCTAATTAATGTCACTCATACCTTTCAAGAGCCGTGTGCGGAAGGAAGTCATCGAATGTCAAAGGCGTGTTCTTCGTAGATAAATAGTGCTGGTCTAAACCACTTCGTTCAATATAATGTCAATGTGGTCTCTGTATTTTTTGAATTGTGTCAACCATATTTCAAACTGGTGTGAAGAGCAGCATCGTGCTTTTTTATCTTCTTTACGATCGACGATTGGCAGTGAACCCGAAAAGGTATTTATGTTGAATCAAGGTGACATTGTAAGTAGTAAGTTAGACATTCCAGAATCATTAAAACTCTTTGTATATAATCCTGTGACGAATCGAATGGCTCCTTTGAGAAACGTGCCTGATGATGCGCGATATAGACCTATGTCATTTTTGAGTCTTTCTATCAAGATAGGAGATCGAATCATCTGTTTGGATGACTGGATCGGTGCTTTTCGAGTTTACAATTGTCCAGACCTGACTCTTCAAAAAATGGTATTGTTGTGGGCAACTGCAAATCATGTGTATATACCTACAGGATCTACAATTCATGCGATGAACGATGAAGGAGAAGAGGTGACAGAGCAAACAAATTTATAAACCTTTTCCACTGGTCTAAAGATGCAGCGCATGATACAATTGTCATGGGGATGGCACCACAAATAACCTCCATAGCTCAGTTGGTAGAGCGTCGGGCTTTTAACCTGAAGGCCGAGGGTTCGAGACCCTCTGGGGGTACGTAGCAGGGATGGCCGAGTTGGTTAAGGCGACGGTCTTAAGATCCGTTACGAAAGTGCGTGGGTTCAAGTCCCACTCCCTGCATCTTATTCTTAATTCACTCTTATAGAGTGCTGTAAGAATTATAAAAAATAGTATCTCTTTGTTTTTTTGGTTTTTAGTTTTTTTTCTTTTTTACAATGATTTACATACGAGCATCTCCGTGAGGACGATACAGAATATCCGCTGTCTTGATTCCAGCAATTTGTTTGATTCCCTTCGGATTGTTGTGTCCATCTGACGACAAGTTCCATAGTTTCATAATTGAAAAGCCACGCTTGGGGCTGATACTCACTCCAATAATGGGATTGGATTCATCCGTGGTCACTTCACCAAGAACGGCGGCTGCCAAGTAGTGTTGAAAGACATCGATAGGAGAGGGAGATTCAACCTTTACACAATAAGCACCACCGTACACATTGTGCTTGTGCTCCCACAGAGGTGGATAATTGCCCTTTTCCCAGGAGGGAGGCTCTACACCGGCCTTGGGCGCGCCCTTCATAAAGAAGAACATTCCATTGTTGAATTTGGTCTTGATCGAATTCATGGCTCCCCACAAGTCTTCGAAGTTTGTAAAGGATCCAAGCGTCTTGTAAGACGATGCACCCCATTGACTATCCGACGTTGCGTGATAGTAAGCAGTCCAGGGAGTCCCGGACGGGAAAGATGTAACAGTTGTCATATTAATACTCAGTAAGAAGGAAGATCGGGAAATAGAACGCTGATTCTGGTTCCCGCACTTTTTTGTCTTCAATTTTTGCGGTGACGGCGAGTCTTACGATTGCGACGAGTTTTACGATTACGACGAGTCGATTTTGTAGAGTGTTTGGATGAAACAAGTGATAGTTGATCATGCGGAACCATGCTTCGGGTCTCAAGCCTGTATGTAAATTTGCCAGGTGTTGTAGGGATTACTTCCATGATCTCAAGGACACTTCCATCTTTGTCGGATGTGACTATAACTTTGTCACCCACATAAAAGGGAATTTGCGGTTGAGGCTGAGGTCCACCATGCCACAAGTGAGACATTCTACTTGTAGTATGTTAAAAACTATGCGTGTGACATCATATTGGAAGCAGCCTCTGTACGATTTGTACTAGGTGCAAGGGCCAACTTAATCTCACCCAATCCTGCTACAGAGTACTCGATGATAATAGGATAGTTGTTCTTGAGAAACATCATGATGTCCGTAGACATTGCTGTACACTTTGTAAAAAGACTGAGAGGCTTGAGACCGAAGTATCCTTGTACGATTTCCGTCTGTTTCTTAGGAAGTACACAGATCGTCTCTTGGCTTCCAAACTCCCCGCCCTCGAGTCGGAAGGACAGTTCGTTTTCTGCAGACTTGATCTCCACCTTATCACCTAACTGTAGGAGATCCTTTACAATGTTCTGGAAATCAAGGGAGGGCATTGTGATGACGGAGGGAAAGTGTACGGGAGGAATTTCAATGGGCTTGATGTCCAACTCCATCAAATTCAGGTACTTGGTCGTCACCATCTGCTTCTCACCGTTCATGATGCGAATGCCGAGTCGGGACAGATTGCTCTTTTCCATAAAGAGGACCAGTGAATCCTCATTCTTGATTTGCTTCACCATCTTGTTGAAATTAACGAAATCGACGCCAAGAATACACTTTTGGGTACAGAAGAATTCATCAAAGCGATCGGCGTAGAGACGCATATGTACAAGAATTGTACGAGTGCCGTCCATAGCCATGATCTTGATGCCGGCCGCATCAATCTCCATATTCACCTCCGTAAGAATGTCTTTCACTGCATCCACCAAGGTACGAATCGGGCTTGCCTTGACGGTGCGTCCTAAAAAGACGAGTTTCTCACGATCTTCCATGCTGATGAATGAACAAGGACTCCTGCGTTTAGATGATCTGATGATCTGAACGCAAGGGGCGGGGACGTTTGTTTTTTGGTGCGGATGTGTCCGGGCTCTTTTTGAATTATTTCTTATTTCTGTTCTTCCACATCTTGTACCCTGTGTACAAGGCTAGAGGTACAACAGCAGTTCCGGCATTGGCTACAAACTGACCCATAATGGCTGCATCAAAGCCGCCTACTTGCGGTTTTTTTTTACGGATCGATTCTTCCTGTTCTTTCGGCTGCCTTTACGATTACCTTTGCGTCTGCCACCAATCAAGTTTTGTTGGTAGGATGGAACCGCGCCGGACCCTTGGATTACACCAAGACCGGTTGCGGGGTACATTCCAAGCACGGGACGAATCATATCGGCTGTGGGAGCCGTAGAAAAAGCAGCGTTGAATGCTGCGCCCTCAGGTCGTGCAAAGTTGGTGTCAAAGAAGCGTTGTGTCTGGAGACCACCGTCGGTGGACGCACCACCGCGCTGTTGTCTGTTTTTCCGGGTATTTTTACGATTGTTCTTCCTTGAAGAACGACGATAAAGATTGCGTCTACTGGACTTGGCCATTCTATCATGGAGAATGTTAAAAAAATGAAGGCGGGACTTCATCAGTGATTGGAAGCAAAAATGACCGACAACCCTACTGTCACAATTCCTACCCTGGAGTTTACACCCCTTCGCGTCAGCACCATTGTCACAACGGCACAGATTGGTTGCGAGATTGCGTTGGAGCCGTTGTATCATCAAATTCGTGTATTGGAATACTGGGATCTTACAGATGGAATCTTGAAGGCTGAATACAAAGACAGCAAGCACGTGGTTCACGTCAAGGGAACCACCTTTAAGGACATTATGTTGAAGGAAAAGGAGAAGAAAACTTTCTTCAACCAATTGACCTTAGTTGTACGTCGGGAGGTTGCAGACACACAATGGAAGGAAATCAACGTAAAACTCTTTCAGAACGGAGGAGTCCAAATTACGGGTGTACGAAGCGAAGAGATGAGTGCAGATGTCTTGCGATGGCTTTTGACGCACATTCAGGCGACATGTACGGGGATCTTTGCAGGTCCTATTCGAATTCATGAAGAGGCGATTAAACTTGTCAATACCGATTTTAGCATTGGAGCGAAGGTGCATCGGGAAGATTTGTTCCGCATCTTGTGTAAGAGGTATAGACTACGAGCGACGTATGAGGCCGCTTTTTACCAAGGAGTAAATACAAAGTACTTTTACAATGAGCAGAAACCAGCAGGTGCTGCACCGGGTTTATGCGCATGTCCTACGATGTGTAAAGGAAAGGGAGAGGGAGCAAAGGTAGGCGAATGCAAGATGATTACGATTTCCCCCTTTCAAACGGGAAATGTGATTATCACAGGGGCCCGTAATATGAAACAGATCGAAGAGGCCTATGAATTTATTAAGCACGTATTTACCTTGCATAAGGATGAAATCCTTCGAAAAACCTACAATCTTCCCGGTGAAGAAGAACCAGTCGCAAAAGCGCCCCGAGCCTCTAACGGATGGATTCAACATCCTTGTCCCAGGAACGTGTTCAAGGTTCCGGTGTCTGCGATTGTGGAGGAGTAAATTTACGTTATCAGAGAAGACTCTATTTTTGCGTTACTCGCGGAAAACTCTCCGGAAACGATTCTCTATCTTGCGCAGAACAAATGTCGACCTCCACAAGCCTTGTCCCGGTTCAGGCCACGCCTTTGGCTGACATGCAATTTCCTCACGAGAAGACTTTAAAGCATGCTGCTCGTCTTGCCATTGAACAGGACAAGCCTATTTTGCTTGATTATTACAACGATACGATTAATGGGAAGGCCTTTATGGGAGAGGATTCCGAGACCAAGGAGAAGATGCTTGTCCGATCTGCCGAGGAATATACTTCTACAATTCAGCCCCGAGGCATTTTTAAGGTAGAGACGGATTTCATTGTTATCACCGAGAACAGCATCTATATCATTCACGGATCCACCAAGAAGAAGACAATTACGGCGCCTTCTCAGTAAAGTTTTTTATAGGGAATGAATAGAATGCAATACGCTGGTGTCGCAAGTCCGATGTTAGCAGGGGCGGATTTTATGGATGCAAAAGTCCAACCAATCGCCGATCCCTGGTCCGATCAACAAATCCCGAAACCAATTTGTGCGTCCACATTAGGAATGAATTCGACTCAAGATCCTTCTCAGATCTCCCTTAGTCAAGGCCGAACATTTGATAATTTATTTCCTGCTCAAAGAGGAGGAAAGATGCATCACCGTGGCACATCACACATTGTAAAGCACAAGAAGAATCGACGCGGATCTCGCAAGAGCATTGGTCGCAACAATAGACGAAAGACACAGAGACAACGAGGTGGCGCTGCTCCGTTTCCCGACGCGTTTGACAACCGCCTTCCTGCGGATTTAGTGGCGGAGTCTCGTACAGCTCCTTTAGACAAGGCGCTTGCGGATCTGCCTCAGTTCACTGGAACCTACGGGCTTCAACAGGGCGGTCGCCGTGCGTCTCGTAAGAATTATCGTAAGAATCGCAAGGCGTCTCGTAAGAATCGCAAGGCGTCTCGTAAGAATCGCAAGGCCTCTCGTAAGAATCGCAAGGCCTCTCGTAAGAATCGCAAGGCCTCTCGTAAGAATCGCAAGGCATCCAGGAAGCAGCGAGGCGGAGCCTTTGGTGAGAGTGCAATGTCTGTCCCTGAATCATCAAAACTCTTATTATCTCCCGAGATGGAGCAATTTGCACACGTCAACCCTCAGTTTTACAACGAGAATGTGGTAAATCCTAACTTCCAGGCTCCTTACAGTGCTTATATCGCGTCTCAGGCACGACAGTAAATTATTTTTAGTACACTTTGAAAGTGTATGAAAAATAAAGGTAAAAGAACTACGAAACGAACGTCAACGGACTTCCAACATCTGTAAAAGATGCTGCAGCCCCCCCCAACACGCTTTGTAATTTAGCAGCATCTTCTGCAGACCATGGCACAACGGGGGGAGGTGTAATCACAATCTGTAGGAACAGCGAACCCTTTTTATCACTTCCTGAAATTGGCATTCCTAAGCCTTCAATCTTCAAATGCGCACCATGCAACAACGGTCCACCTCGCCAAGACACTGTTGGTTTCAACCCATTTGGATGATCATCCAAGGTTTTTGTAAACCCCAGCACAGATTCTGCGTAACTAATCGTTGTTTTGACATGTAAATTGCTTCCCTTCCACTCATATGTATCGGGCATCCCAACACACTGGAGAGTTAGGATTACATCGCCTGGTTTCTCAAAATCAGGGGAATCGGAACATTCGCCTGGAAACACAAGACGCTGTCCGTCTGTCATTCCAGGTTCAATAAGAATGTCGAGTTCCTTTTCTTTATCCACCAGTTTCTTGCCTTGACATCCACGACAGACCTTCATCACTCTGCGCCCATCTCCATTACAGGCATCACAGGGCATCGTTGTTTGCGCAATCATACCGGGCCCAATTTGTCGCATCACTGTCTTTCCACCCGATCCCTTACAGGATCCGCACTCGTCAGTACTTTCAGCACCAGATCCGTTACATGTAGTGCAGGTTCGAGATTGATTAAACTTCAACTTGAGATTATGACCCTTGTAGAATTGCTCTAATCGAAGAGAGACATCCGAGGTCTTATTGGGACCGACGGGCATTTTACGTTTTCGTTGGGGTCCAGGAGGGCCACCTCCTCCAAACAGATTATTAAAGATACCTCCCATATCGAATTGGACGCCTGGCATTCCAAAGGGACCGGCACCTCCCATAAAGGAAAAGGGAATTCCTCCTGCTGCCATACCTTGGTTCGCAAAGCCGTGGGCCATGCCAGCAAAAGGATTTCCACCCTGTGGTTGATCCATGGCGGATCCTGTCATATCATAATGGCGCCGACGTCCTTCATCACTTAGGACTTCATGGGCTTCTTGGATCTTTTTAAAATCTTCTTCGTTTCCACCTCTATCTGGATGGTGTTTGAGTGCTAGAGATTTATAGGCAGATCGGATTTCTTCGAAGGAAGCCGATCTACTTACGCCAAGGCGTTCGTATAAGTCCGACATTATATCTATCTCTTGTGGATTTGTTTAGACTGTCATCGATACAACAGCATCGTGTTTTGAATCGCTTCCCTTAGGAGCATAGGCTCGTAATTTTCCTTCACGGGTTCGGTCTTCCAACACCTCGCGCAATTTACGCTTGGCGTCTGCAAGAGAAGGATAGCGTGAAGGATCCAATTTATTACGACGCACATCGAGTAAGAAAATTCCACGTTCTTCATCATTCGCCCACACAATGGGTACGATGCGATTAATTTCACGAATTTCGAGTTCTACAGAAGCACGGCTTCCACGCGGAGCGGCAGATGAATGATTGCGTCGAGTGTGATTACGCCTGTTTCCTTTATTTCTGCGTGTGTACTTTACATTTACAGAGGATTCGTTGTTGAGCACCTCATTGTACTCATTTGGCATGGCTGGACGAGGTTCTTCGATTCCCTTCTTCTCCATGAAGTCGTGTGTTGACAAAGGCATCGCATCTTCGGGAGGCGCAGGTTTGACCGCTAGCACAAAGGCAAAGGCCATTGCAGGAGGGCGTTCAATGGTGAATAAATCACTACGCTTTCGGAGAGAATATACAAGACGCCACAGGGTATAGTATTCAAAATCCTCTCGAGCGTCTTCGTTTTCCTCATCGGCCTTCATATCCGAAAATCGTCGTCCATCCAAGGTGACTGTAAAACGCTTGATGCCGTCGGCTTTGTCCTCGGTTTTGAACAACATGACGGGAAAATGTGCAGTTATGTCGGAACGCTTTCTTAAATCGGGGACCTTGAAACCACGCAAGATCGCTTCTTCTTCCTTCGCAACATCTGAGGGTTGCGCACGAGTTCCAATTGCAGTCGTAAATTTGACAGATGCGGACTCCTCACGTTTTGTAGGTTTGGGTTTTAAAGCATTTTCTTCATTCAAGATATTTGCCCAGGATTTTGTAGCCATGCTCTAATATAGACGCAGACTTTACGGTCTAAACTCTTCAGAGAGAAGTATCCATACCATGGACTCTATTGTGGGTCAAAGCCACATTCGTGCGTTCTTAGACAAGCATTTGGATGCTCCACCGCATCTGATGTTGTTTGGACCTCCTGGATGTGGAAAAACAACGCTTGCGAATGGATTTATACACGCTTATTTGAACAAGAAAGGTGTACCGCCCAAAGATCATGCGCAGTATATATTACCTCTTCACAGCGTGGATGATCGAGGGATCGGAACGATTCGGGGTCAGTTAACAGAGTTTGTAAGACGAACACGGCTTCATCCAGGAGTCAAGGCCTGGGTATTTATGGATGATGCAGATAGCGTACCAATTGTAAGTCAGCAAGCATTGCGACGTATATTAGAAATATACGATGGAAATGCACGGTTTATGTTTGTTGCGGCTGGTCCGGAACCCTTTATGGAACCTCTTCAAAGTCGCTGTGTGATGTTACAGTGTATGCCGGTGAATCTCATTTTACACAAATCAGAATTTCACAAACATTCCAAGATTGCAATTAGTGAGGAAGCCGAACATTGGATGTGTAGTATGGCTATGGGGAATGCTCGTTTATACAAGATTTATCATCAGATGTTGCACGCATCGGGTATGACCACTGTTTCTGCACAAGATGTTCAGGCATTAGTAAACGCTCCACCTGTAGCCTTACTAGAATCGTTAGGACGCGCTGCGTTAAACGAAGATCGTGTAGCAACTTTAGACGCCTTGCTAACCTTGTGGTCCGCAGGGTATTGTTTTGAGGACATTATTTACTTGTTGGAAATTGTATGTCGGATTTACACTTTTTTTACACCTGAGGAAACACAGAAACTATATTTAAAATGTGGAGAAGGTCACGTGGCCATGATCTTGAATAAGACACGTTTGTTAGATGCGCTTGCGGTTTTTACGGCTCCCACAGTATTGGGCCCCTTTTGATTTGTCACCGTCGTCAGATGGGTGCCAAAAAATTGAAACCTTTGCCTGAGTCATAGTGTATGACCATCATGTCCTTTCTTACAATTCCGCCCGCGACGGCTCCTACGGATTTCCCGTCGGAGCCAGCAATTTCTTACAAGTTTTCATTAGATGTATGGCAACAGCACGCGGTTGCTGCCATTCATAGAGGCGAGGACGTCCTTGTGACGGCTAAAACGGGATCTGGTAAAACCCTTGTAGGGGAATACCAGATCGCCTATTCTTTACAAAAAGGAGAGCGTGTGTTTTACACGACTCCCATTAAATCATTAAGTAATCAAAAATATCACGATTTGAAGGAGTTGTTTCCGAAGGCCAGTGTCGGTCTTTTAACGGGCGATATGAAGATTAATCCAGATGCACAGATTATCGTGATGACGACGGAAATTCTGCGCAATCTGCTATACAAACATTCAACGGCAACGGCTGCACTGGGTATTGCTGGTCATCTTTCCTTAAAGGATCTAGGGGCTGTGATCTTTGATGAGGTTCATTATATTAATGATAAGGATCGCGGTCATGTTTGGGAAGAAACACTCATCCTTCTACCATCCACTGTAAGAGCCATATTGCTCAGTGCTACCATGCAGGATCCTGTGATCTTTGGGGAATGGATTGGGACAATTCGTAAGCATCCTATCATTCTCTTACAAACCAAGCATCGCATTGTACCGTTGGAGCACGGCATTTGTAATCCAGAGGACTCGCGGTTTGTCATTCCTTACAAATGCGGTGATGAAGCCAAGTTTCAAATGGAGGTATACCAAGAATGGTTGCGAAAACGGGATAAGGAATTCAAGGCTGCAGATCAATGGAAGGAGACGGTGAATCGAGTTCATCTAGCAGGAGAGTCGGCGGGGGGCTTATCAGGCAAGGTCAAACTTCACGCCTTTCAACACACGATGAATGCAACGATCGACCAACTCAAGACACGGTCGATGCTTCCTGCGTTGTTCTTTGTGTTTAGTCGCAAGGACTGTGAGGTCTATGCATCTGAGGTCACTCACACATTGATTGATTCGTCGGAATCCGCAGCCATGAAGCATATTGTAGACTTTCATCTTCATAAGCACATGGAGGTACTAAAACCATTGGTTCAATATCATCAATTGATGTCGTTGTTAGAAAAGGGACTTGCCTTTCATCATTCTGGGCTCTTGCCAATTCTAAAGGAGATTGTAGAGTTACTGTTTGCGAAGGGGCTGATTAAGATTCTCTTCTGTACGGAAACCTTTGCTGTGGGTTTGAATATGCCAGCACGAACTGTTGTCTTCTTGGATTTGAAGAAACCGACGGATAGCGGCATTCGACCCTTAAACGCGGAAGAGTATATACAAATGGCGGGGAGAGCAGGTAGAAGGGGTAAGGATACGAAGGGTACAGTGTTGTATCTGCCGGCGAAGAAACCCTTGGATCCCTATGAACTTGCAGGTGTGTTAGACGGAATGTTACAACCATTGTACAGTCGCATGGCCTTTCATTATGACTTTATTCTAAAAGCCTTACACAAGGGCGGATCCATTGCGGATACCTTGCTTCACAATAGTTACGGTGCATTTCAGCGACGAGCGAAGATTGCTGAACTTCGTAAGGAGCAGGCGGAAATCGATGCGTGGCTCGTAACACATGCTGTTCCTGCTGAAACGAAAGCTGTGTTTGCTGAACGAGATAAATTAGAAAATGCTATGAAAGCGCCTGGGAATGCTGCTAGGAGAAAGGCGCAGTCCGAGTTGGATAAATGGCGTAGTGATCATAGGGGTGCAGAGTGGGCAAAGAAGGAAACGGATGTAAAGACTGAAAAAACCGTTGTAAAACAGCGTACACGAATTGAGATGGAAATAGAGGGTTATGAATGTGAGAATGATAGTCGCAGGTTTCAACCAGTATTGAGTGCGTTGAAGGCGTGTGGAGCATTTGATGGAACTGTGTTGACGCCATTAGGTGTGGCTGCTACAGAATGTAATGAGGCGAATCCCTTACTCATGGCAAAACTCTACACATCAGGACGACTAAAGGGAGCAAAGGTAGAAGAGATTGTAGGAGTGTTAGCGTCTCTTGTTGTAGATCGTGAATCGCAGGACAAGTCCACAGAACCTACCCATTTGTCCTTATCTCCTCTCGTCTGCGAGACCTTGTTGAAGATCGATGATTGGAGTACAATCGGTGCTGGAATTGATCAAGATTTCTTAGTGGCCTCTCCACAGTCGTTTTGGTGCTTAACGACAATGTGGACAGACATTGTAACAAAATGGTTGGGAGGTACATCCGCTCCCGAATTGTGTGAGGAATACGAAGTCTTTCCTGGAAACTTCATGCGAGGCTTGTTGAAGGTCAACAATGTCGTACAGGAATGGATCAGCATCTGCACCTTGCACGCAGATGTGGAGCAGTTGGCAACCTTGGATGGTATTCAGGACCGACTTATGCGAGATATTGTTATACCGGAATCTTTGTATCTTCGACTATAGTAAGGATGCGCCCCCTCTTCGCCGATGGATGGAATTCTTTATCGCACTTTATCTTTGGGTCTTTGGCAACTCACTATGGAATTATAATTCCCCTTTTTTTGTTGTATCAATTTGTGTTAAAACCAGATTCAAATAGTTGGGTGGACACAACCGAATTTGCTATAGGGTATCTTGTAACACGCGTAATGTTACACAATTCAAGACGCGGCTAGAATTTCCAATGTGTTGATTAACGATTTTCCACAGCCTGGAATGGAGTCCCAGCGTGTATGAAGCGCCATTTGCTGTTGGAGTTCTGCTGCAGAATATACTCGATCCGGCAATTCGGCTGTGGTTGGAATGGTTGTTTCATACGTATGCTCCAAGAGGTCTCGGACACTCTTGGAGGATAGTTTTTGCCACGACAGGATGCGATCCACGCGTCCTGGACGAATGAGTGCAGGATCAAGGCGATGAATGGCATTGGTGTCCATCACGAGAATATGCCCGTAGCGTTCGGGCACACCATCTAACACATTCAGAATTTCTCCTAGCGTCGGTTTTGTATCCTCTGATTTTGTTAGACAGGTGGCCTTCTTCTGTTCTTCTTTTTGTTCTTCTTTTTGTTCCGCTGACTCTGTAGGTCTGGCCTTGAGTTCGTCGATCTTTTGTGTGTCCACTTCTGGAATGTAGTAAAGGCGTTTTTCGTGAGGAATGTGTTCGCTTCCCAAGATGGAACAATGAAAGGCTTCATACAACATCTGGATATTTGCTATGTGACGAAGATTCAAAATAACAAGAGTTCGACCTGTAAGATTTGCAATCGCCTTCACGAGTTTTGTCTTTCCTGTTCCTGGAGGACCTTCATTTAGCAGGGTGTATGTCCAAGGACGTCCGTTACGTTCATACTGTGTCTTTGTTGAAAGAAAGGCGTTTAGATCTGTTTCAACCAGACGAGCCTCCTCACAGAAGAAGTTCGCAAAAGTGCTGGTGGATTTAAATTCGTACTTCATAAATTCAGGGCCTCGGCCTTCTTTCTTATCACCAGGGGAGGAGACTAGGACCACCTGTTTTTGTTTCCGAGTGTGTCTCAACTCTTCAGAGAGTTCTCGCAAGTACGCAATGTGTTCAATAAGGACCTGGGGCGTTGCACCCTTTTCCACGCAGGTGATTTTAAAGATGATTTCACCGTGTGTGACATTGTCACGATCGACATTGCGTTCCACCCACATGGTGTAATGAATGTTAGGTCGGTCCTTATGCCAAAAGACGCTGTGGCGGTTATCTACAAAAAAAGGAACTGTGTTTCCGTCATCGTCCACATCATCACCCCAGCGCCGACTTTGTCCATCCGCTTCTTCAAGAAAGAGTCGACAATTACAGGTTTGATTTGTACGATTCCACTCCCATAACACAAACGCAAATTGTCGAACAATCGAATCTGGTAGGTACCCCCACGAATCGAGTTGGAGTCTCGCTTGAAATTCAAGAGGTTGAGGTGTCGTCCAGGATTGAATCCTCGATACAACAGGGTATCCATGTCTAAGGATCAAGGAGCCGATGTAGGGCAGCACAAAGGTCGCAAGGAGAATGAGGATGGGATTTGAGTCCTTGCCCATTAACAACAGCGGAAGCATATGGTAAAAATTAGAAAGAGACGAGGAATCCATCTATGAAATGAATGCGTCGGCGGTTTAGGTCAGCAGTATTTACTTATTGCGACGAGTAGCACGATTTTTTCTTGTTTTATTACGTCTAAAAAGAGGAAGAGTTGCAGGAAGAGCAGGAGCAGGAAGAGCAGGACCAGCATTCTGAAGCGCATAATTTATTTCACCAATAACAAGATGATTCAAGTCATCTCTAATTTTGGCTAATGCGTTTGCCCTCCTTCGTTCCACACTTCCTACCGGGAATTGAGTTGGAGTATTACTTTCTGGAAAATTATTTGCCACCAATGTGATGAGTTCATTTGATGCACTTCGAATATCCTCTAATGTTCGCCTATCGACTATTATATCATCCGCCATCTATAATATGGGCTTTTTATTCTTGTGGTCGGATATCACAGAACGGTTGTGAAACAAGAACACGCATTTGCTTGAGTTGGTCTATATTTGCCATATCAATGACCTTCTGTATGTGATTCAAGGTCCACGATGCAAAGAAAAGCTCTGGCGGAATAGGAATTCCGATGGCAATTTGATTGAGACGCCGATCAATCACAGAAAGAATCCAGTCTTGAATCTTATGTGGAACATCCATGTGTTTCACAGTCGAATACAAGGAAGGAAGATCATAGCGAACTCCATCTTCTGTATAGGTTGGTAAGGACATTGTGTGGAGTCAGTGGAAGACGTGCGCATCAATTCAATTTTTTGCCCGCGGTCTAAATCTCCGAGACTTATTAGAACTAATGGCACAATGCCGTATATGTTACGAAGGATCAACCTTTATCAATCCGTTAATATCCGTCTGCGAATGCAAAGGCTCGGTTGAATTTAGTCATACACGATGTTTGATAAAATGGATAAAGACTACAGAAAATGAAAGTTTTCGAAGCATTTGTGAAATGTGCATGAGTCCTTATACATTTGTACATAAAAGTTACATTTCGTCTCCGAAACCGGCGATACTTTGGGGGTTTTTTGGAAATAAGTTCATGCTGATCTCTTGGACCTTTTTGATTCATTCGCTTATCTACATTGCTGCTATGACGCATCCCAATCCGTCTTTTCCACTTCAATTGTGTCGTAATAGCAATTTTGTATTTTCAACGGAGATTGTATTTTTGACAACAATTTATGCGTGTTTTTATGCTCCACTTGTTTACAATATGGAAGCGAAAGCATTATATTTTTTTCATTGGTTGAATCCATTTCCATATCGGCAAAGATTGCGAGAAAAACGTCCAGCACTTGTGTTGTGCCTCACGTTGTTCTCCTTTTTGACATCTTTTTATTACATGTATGCTGGAGGCATTATGTATCTTATTCTGCTCCCGGAATTATATAACACGCACAAGGTAATCGTAAGAACCATGCGCCCAGCACAATTCCTGGAAGATGAGTAGAAGGATGTACAAGTTCCAAAGTGTACAGGAGCATTTTACAACGGGAAAAGGAGGAAGTGTGAACAAGGTGGTGATTACGGATGGAAAGGGTTACAAGGAGCATGCCAAGGTTGCACCGTCTGGCAAGATTCTCCGAAAATCCCGACACACCTTGAAACGCGGAGAACTCAAGAAGATCGCAAATAAGGAGTTTGTGCCTCATCTTTGGAAATGTTGTTCTGCGCGTAAGACAACAAGGAAACAAAGACGTGCGTAAATTAAATGCTGCTTGAAACCATTTTTTTAGTCTTTCTCGTCCTTGTAGGAGCGCTCATCATTTATCGAGGAGCGATACATGAGTTTCAAATCTTACAGAAAGATTACGAAACAGATGTGGACTGGCCTGCTTTGTTGACGGAACAATTGCCGTTGGTGATACGAAAAATCCCATCTTCGTGGTTGGGAGGATGGACGATTGCAAAGACAGGAAATCGCACCTGGCCTGTTCTAACAAAGGATGAACATGGCAAAAAGTTCAAGATTCCTTGGAATGCGTATTTAATGACGGATATGAAGGGACCGGCTCACGATGATTTGTCGGATTTTGCAGGTCCCATCAAATTGGCACCAACCTTTCAAAATTGGGTGTATGATGGCATGTCATGTATGCATTGGCTACCCGTTCAAACACCTTGTCCGATGTTATTGCTTCAAGAACAACCGCTGAAGAAAATGATTGCGGAATGGACCGCCTTTGTAAGTACTGATGGAGCACCCATTGAACTGTGGGTTGCACATGAGGGCGCTATTCCAGAACACGATGAAGAGGAGGTGTTTCCTTGGACTGCCACAACAACAACCGTTCCTTGGATTGGTGATGTGAAATACATCGAAATCAAACTAAGACCTGGAAATGCCATCTTGATTCCCAAGCATTGGTGGGTGTCGATGAGACCAGCGATTCAACCGGATACCAAACGTGACGGCGCTTGGATGTGGAAAGGGGACTTTCACAGTCCAGCAAGTCAATTTGTCTCGCTCCTTTCATCCTCAAAATGGTCGAATTAAATCGATTAATTACACCTTTTATGACGATCCTCTGAATCGCCACAAAGCGTG
>Ga0114967_10001427_pt1 | contig 20012 bp, 29 predicted proteins | sample M_130628_MF_Meta_FD_92639 | JGI IMG/M metagenome (GOLD analysis project Ga0114967, IMG submission 92639) | Freshwater microbial communities from Lake Montjoie, Canada to study carbon cycling - M_130628_MF_MetaG | ecosystem: Environmental > Aquatic > Freshwater > Lake | place: Lake Montjoie... | reverse complement strand
TATACAGTGATGAGAACGATGTTAGATACCACTGCGTTTGCGTAGAACAACTTCCAGACTTTGCTCCTATCTTGTTTGAAGATGTTATTGCTCGCATTGAAGCAGAAGGTGGTAGTGTAGGTTTTAGGTCCGGTAACGGGCCTACAATGTAAAGGAGGCAATTATGCCATGGATTCAAAACGTTGGAATTAGCGATATTAAAAAAGGGCTTCACTTTGATCCCGGTGTTAATGCTATGCTGATTCAAATTGTAGACCCGCCGGGAGATTTCCCTACACCGCTGTACAAGTTCAAAGAGACTCACCAATTCCAATTTTTGGATGTGGAAGAACGTGATCAAGTCGACGATGAAGAAATGCGATGCAGCCAAGAGCAGGCCAATGAGCTAGTCCGCTTGCTCGAACACGCATTGGCCAATCATATGAATGTCATTGTTCATTGCCATGCTGGTGTGTGTCGTAGCGGCGCAGTATGCGAAGTTGGTGTTATGCTAGGCTTCAATGATACTGAAGTTTTCCGTAGCCCTAATCTGTTAGTCAAGCATCGTATGATGAGAAAGTTAGGTTGGACCTACGATGAAAACGAACCTCACACTATTAACGGTGTGACGTTACCGTCTGGAATAATTATTCCAGCAAAAACAATCGATTGGTCTAACGATAACGAAAAAGTGTTTACGCTAGCAGATGCCCGCCGCAAATACAGAAAAAATTTCGAAGACGATATTTAATGCCAACATGTTATCAACTTATCGGTATACCAGGTAGTGGAAAATCTACCTGGTATAAGAACCAGGAATGGCTCGGCGAGGATAAAAAAGATCACAAGTATGTGTCCACTGACGACCATGTTGAGGGATATGCTCGCGACCAGGGTAAAACTTATAGCGAAGTATTTGTGGAATACATGCCTACTGCCGTCAAGCAGATGATGATCAATGTAAATTTTGCGGCGGCTTTACAATTGGATATTGTTTGGGATCAAACCAGCACCACCATTGCAAGTCGTGCTCGCAAGTTTAACGCACTGCCTGACTACTATCATATTGCTGTAGTGTTTAAGACGCCCGAGCATAAAGAACTTGTTCGTCGATTGTTTAGCCGTCCAGGCAAAGACATTCCTGATCATGTTATTGCCAGTATGATTGCCAGCTGGGAAGAGCCCACTCTGGAAGAAGGCTTTAACGAAATTTGGTATATATAATCCGGCCCTTAGTTCAATGGATAGAATGCTTGGCTTCGAACCAAGCGGTGTGGGTTCGATTCCTGCAGGGCCGGCCATTAATCATTGATAATTAACAATATGCATACGTTACATATTCTTAGCAGTCCCAGCGATCCTGTACACATTAATAGGCGCACTGATCCATTTTCGATTGCAGTTATTAAGTTCATTGAAAATATGCAACGCCTAGGATGGAACTGCGTACATTACGGCATAGAAGGGTGTGAGGCACCCTGTGAAACTGTGATGTGTTTACCAACATTAACTGATAATCCCCATAACAATCGAGATGTTTATAATAGGGCCGCTGGCAAAGAGATATCACTGCGTAAAAAACAAGGCGACTTAATCATGTGTTTTCATGGTTGGGAAAATCAAAGTGCTACAACTCCTAATATTGATTTGCCTGTTGTGGAACCTAGTATTGGTTACGACACCGCGGCAATATTTGCACCATATCGTGTGTTTACTAGCTATGCACAAATGCACATGTTCTACGGACAAAGAGATATGTTAATGACCCCTAGCTGGTTTGATGCAGTTATTCCTAACGCATTTACACCCAGCGAATTTGAATTTAACGCAGACAAGGAAAACTACTTCCTGTACTTTGGCAGAGTGATTGAGGCCAAAGGAATTAATATAGCAATCCAAGCAACAGAAAAAACTGGACAACGGTTAATCATAGCTGGTCCCGGTTCTCTTACAGAGATGGGGTATGCCACAGTACCCGATCATGTAACCTGTGTGGGAGTTTGCGATTCTAAGCAACGAAAAGAATTGATGAAAAATGCTCGGGCAATACTTGGACCATCTCATTATGTAGAGCCATTTGGCAACATGGTTGCAGAAGGCTATTTCTCTGGCACACCGGCAATTACCACAGACTGGGGAGGTTTTGTTGATACGGTCATACAAGGCAAAACTGGATTCCGTTGCAGAGAGTTTAAAGACTTTGTTGATGCTATTAACAACATAGATACTATTGATCCACATTATTGTAGACAGTGGGCTATGGAGAACTATTCAGAAGAAGTTGTACATCAAAAGTTTGATGACTACTTTAAGAAAATACTGTTATCGGATTTTTATAGAACATGAAAAAAGCATTTGTAATAACCAGCGCCATAGAGGTTGATAATAATTACCCTCTTACTTACAGCACATCACGCACTGCATTTTCTAATGCTGAAAGATTTAAACACACAATTTTTACCATAGCTTGTTTAGATTTACTTGCTGATCAAGATACTACTTTATTTTTAGTTGATATATCTGAAAACTTTGAACAGTACAAAGGTACCCTAGGATATCAAAAAAATCTAAGATACATAAGTGTTAAAGAAGAATTTCCAGAAATTTTTAACACGGTAAGAACACATGCCAACAAGAGTCATTGCGAAGCATTGATATTATCAAACTTTTTTATCAAGTATAGAAAAGAATTAGAGACCTACGATTACTTTTTTAAAATGAGTGGTAGATATTTTCTTGACAGTAACTTTGATGCTTCTGTATTTGATGAAAATAATACAAACAAAATATTCTTTAAAAAGCCAATGAAGTTTGAATGGAACGAAGGCTGGCGATACGAAATGGTTGACCTTAGAGCAAGTCAAGGTGATAATTATCTGTATCAATACTGTTCTGTAATTTTTGGATTTGGACGAGGATATTTGGATCAGTTCATAGATATATTCCAAACTATTGCTGTGTTTACAGGCGAACCAGAGAAGATGATCTATGATGTTGAAACATTGCTGTTTTATTTTACTCGAGAATTCAAAGACAATATCATAGAAACAGATTGGATTGTATATGGTTGGGATGGCGCTGGCGGAACATTCTTAAGGTACTAACATGAACTTAGAATTAATGATCATTGATAATTTTTATACCGACCCTGATGCTGTTCGTGCCTATGCCTTATCACAAGAATTTGATGTCAAAGGCAATTATCCAGGTGCCCGAACTAAACCCTACCTACCAGATGATGTCAAGGGTTGTATTAGTTATTGGATGCAATTGCAGGGCAAGGTAACCAATTGGTTTGAAGACCAAGGATATACAGGTGCGTTTCAAATTGCTACAGCGCAGGACAGAACTTGGATACATCCTGATCATTATAATATGTGGGCAGGAGTATGTTATCTAACACCAGATGCTCCTCATACATCAGGGACAGGCATATATAGGCACAAAGAAACAGGTGAATTTAGAAAGTCTGGCGACAACCTGCATGAAGGATACGATTATACTAAATGGGATTTATTTGATGTTGTTGGTAACAAATATAATAGATTAGTTATCTATAGAGGAGACCTATTCCATGCTAGTATAGATTACTTTGGTGATAACAAAGATAACGGACGGTTGTTTCAAACATTCTTTTTTAACACAGAAAAATTATAATGACTTATAAGATTTGTCAAGTAGTGTTTTCTACCAATAGATTAGAGTACCTAATCCCTACGCTACAATCGCAGAAGAATTTAAATTACTTTGGCTGCGAAGTGCATAAAATCTTTATAGATGATTATCCTAGGACTAGAAACAATGCAATGCTCGCTGAACTAGTAAAATTGTTTAACTATGATGAAATAATCCTTCATCAAGAAAATCTTGGTCTAAGTGCTACTTGGTCTGAATTTTGGAATTTGATTAAAGACCGAGATTACGATTATATATTTCACATGGAAGATGATGTTGAAATACTTGAGCCTGTATTGATCACAGACTTAATAGAATTACTAGAATCTGATTCAACAATAAGCCAAGTGCAACTGGCAAGACAGGCATGGTACTTTCATGAAACTGATCCCAAAGCTACACCTACTGATTTAATTTATAAAAATTACAGATACAACAAAGGACATATAATTTTTTCACCGATGGCAAGTTTATATCCGTTGTCTATTACAAAGATTCCTTACTCAGAAATTCATCCAGGTAATATTAATGAAGGAATCGTTGGAGGTATACTATCTGAAAAATTTGAAAAGACTTCGGCAAATGTAAAAAACTTTTATGGTCGTAACATTATAAAACACATAGGTACTTGGTTTGTTGGTAAACGTGTGTTGCCCGGAGAACCGGGATATGATAGCTTTTCTAGATTTGACCCTAATACAAAATATAACTCTACAGATGGAAGTGAATACTAATGACACACCTTGTTACCGAAAATTGCATTAAATGCAAGCACACTGATTGCGTATCAGTATGTCCAGTTGATTGCTTTTATGAAGGCCCGAATTTCCTAGCAATTAATCCAGATGAATGCATTGATTGCGGAGTATGTATTCCCGAATGCCCGGTTAATGCAATCGTAGAAGACAATGACACTAACACTGACATTCCGTTGTGGTTGGAAATTAATACTAGACTGAGCAACAAATGGCAGGTTATTACTAAACAAAAACCAGCGTTACCCGATGCAGAAGAATGGAAAGACAAGCCAAATAAACTTGATCTGTTAGAAGAATGAAGGATAAATTTAAAAAACTATATATGGATTGGGCCAGCCGTACCGCTGAACTCAGCCATGCTGTGCGTCTACAAGTAGGTGCTGTTATTGTCAAAGATGACAGTGTGATCAGCTATGGTTATAACGGTATGCCTGCAGGATGGGACAACAACTGTGAGTTTGAATTTAGACATCCACAAACAAAAATAACAGAACTTGTAACTAACAAAGAGGTGCTACATGCAGAATCTAATGCGATTGCCAAATTGGCAAAATCTACAAACAGTGGTCTTGGCGCTACTATGTTTGTTACCCACGCTCCATGTATGGAGTGTGCCAAACTTATATACCAAAGCGGTATTGGGCACGTTCTATATCGCAACTCTTATAGGGATACTAGTGGCATTACGTTCCTGGAAAAGTCAGGAGTAAAGGTTGAACAAATCAATGGCTGAGCATTTTAAAATTATTGGCAAGGTTAATGTTGTAGAAACATTAAAGTATTTTGGCCCAATTATTGAAAAAATGAAAGTTGAACAATTACATCAATACGGCCTTAAGGGGAGAATTGATGACACCGAATATGAATACGGCGAAGGCCGTGCAAAACTTGATGTTGATTTTTCTAACTGGAATACTTGGAGAGACGAGTCGTATAACACAGGATGGATGGTTAATTTTTTAAATTTGTTCACTGATCAAGTTGTAGGGCGCATTAGAGTTATGAGACTGGCGCCCAGGCGATGTTATTCATGGCATGCAGATCCGTCTATTAGAATACATGTTCCAATAATTACTAGTGAAGATAATTTAATGGTTATTGGTAAACAAGTGCAACACTTATCTATAGGCCACATTTGGTGGACTAATACTGTAATTCCTCACACTGCTATGAACTGTAGTATTAAAGATAGGTATCATTTAGTTGTAGAAATGATGCCCCAATCGTAACTCCATTCTGGATCTAATTTTTCATAAATGACCCATTGCGGTGTATACTGTATTGCAACAGGATATCCAACTTCGTGTAATCCTGTGTAAAACAAATGATGCGGCTGGCGCTGAGAAAGACGTTGACTATTTTCCCCAAGACGAATTCGTTTAAACGGTTCAATTAAATTTTTATTGTACTCGTTAAAAGATAGTGCAATAGCCTTGCATCCATTATCAATGCTCCACTGTTTGTGATGCGGTAAAATTATATCTCTAATAATAGACTTATTTCTATAATTCCTATTAATCCAAGCACGTACTCCTGCTAAACTAATATCTGGATTAAAATCACTTTTATATACGCCGGCGCAGGCAACAACTTCCTCTCCGTCTAACACCAAATGAAATTCTCCCTTAGGTGAATTAAATCTGTCTACATATTTTAAAATGTAGGGAATTGTATCGTTCCGTTGCTCCCAATCAGATGACCACATGTTAACATGAGCAGGTGATCGAGTATCAGTAGATGCTGTTTTTAAAAATTTAAAAAACTGGTCGTGTTGAGTTTGGGTTAGTTTAGAATACAATAATATTTTCATAATTTATAAATTATATACTCTGGATATTTTTTTTTACTTTGTTCAATAGACATTTTTATCTTGTTTTCTTTTATTGTTCCATAAAACATAATTAATATCTTTTTATAGCGATAGTCATAATCAGATCCGTGTTTAGATTCATGATCGGGATAAATCCATGAATTTGTATTGGTTGGTAAATTTAAATATGTTTTCTTGTTGTTGATCAAATAATACCAAGTAGGTATAGGATTAGTATCATGTAATAGAGATCTAATTGAATACGTTGGAGATGTAAAATCATGATGTGGCACAACTTGTGTAAACGAACTAGCAACTCTCATAATATTAATATGTATAGGAAATTCATCAGTCCTATTAAAAAAATTACTAAACAAATCTGGTCTATTAATATTTTCAAAATTATAAAGGCGGGTAGCACCTTCTTCATGCCCGGGTCTAACATATACATCAAGTCCGTGCCACGGGCTTGATAAATTATTATGAGATTTATTAACTTTTTGTATTTTTTTAGAATAACCGTTCCAGACATCCCACCATTTGTCCCAATCATCCGGTTCTATTTTAGGAAAGTCTAAAGGGGCTGAAATTATTGTGCTCATGTATTGTCCTATAAATATTATTACTATGTTCTCAGCAAATCCCAAATCTGTCTCAATTATACAATACTTAACCACTGCCTTAGCAGTAGTAGGATTGTTTTATTTTGATTTTACATTACAAGAATATTTATTGGTAATTCTAGGGCACTTTTTATATAGTGGCATAGGCGTTAGTATGATGATGCACAGATACTATACACACAACAGTTTTGAATTTAGAAGTAATATTATAAAATGGATTTGCACATGGTTTGCTATTGTAGCTGGCAGAGGTAGTATGATAGGTTGGACATACCTGCATAGAATGCACCACAAGTACTCTGATACCAAACAAGATCCGCACTACCCTAGTTTATCGTTCAAAGGAATATTTTTCCCCAAGTATTCCCAATTTGACAAACATATAAATTTAAGACTAGTTAAAGATTTATTAACCAAAGAAAATATTTTTATTGACAAGTATTATATTTTGTTTTTAATTATTTGGGCTGTTACATTATTGTTAATAAGTCCTGCACTATTTTACTTTTTTTGGGTGCTGCCTGTTGCACTAACACATTTACTATTAAACAGTTTTTTATATTTAGGTCATAAGTACGGATATCACTTACATGAAACCAAAGACAACAGTACCAATTTATGGCCTTATGGTTTTTTATTATGGGGCGAAGGATGGCACAATAACCACCACAAGGATCCTAAAAGATGGAACTTGCAAGAAAAATGGTGGGAACTTGATATAGTAGGTTTACTAATAGGAGTATTAAAGAAATGAAATTTTTAGCATCTAGCACCCGAGGAGCACAGATATTTGTATTAACTTGTCTTGCCGGATTCATTGCTGGCATTTACACCTATGGAGTTACCTTAAACAGTCTGTTATTGATATTAACAGGGTATTTTGCCTACGGATGTTTAGGTATTGTTGTTACATTCCATAGACATCTTACACATAACTCATATAAAACACATTCATCAATTGTTAAGATATTTTCTATACTAGGTTGTTTTAGTGGAACCGGTAGCCCGTTAGCATGGGTCGCAATACATATTAATCACCATTTAAAGAGTGACAAAGTAGCCGACCCGCATAGTCCTTTGTATAAAGGAATTAAAATTTTTGCACTTAACTATGAACACGAAGTTGATGCAAGCACTAAATGGAAAATGCGTAAACTAATAACTGATCCATTCTATCAATTTTTACATAGGTATTATTTTGGTATTATCATTGCATGGAGTTTATTGCTGTATGCAATTGGTGGATTTTACCTAATGATATTTTTACACTGGGCGCCAGCATTTATAACGGCATTTATGAGCAACGTAGTAAACTATATTGGTCATAAACCAAACTGGTGGGGTGGGTTTAGAACGTATAATCTAAATGACCAAAGCACTAATAATTGGGTATGGGCAATCCCTACCTGGGGTGAATCGTGGCATAATAATCATCATAGGTATCCTCGTAACTTTAGCACAGGGCAGGGACTGCAATTAGATATTTCAGCACTGGTAATTAAGATGATCCGGATAAAATATTAACCAATTGATTATATTCAATTGATTGAGATCCCGAATACACATTTAATAATTCTTTAACTGACAAAATATTGTCATGATTAATTAATTCGGTTTCCTCAACAAGTTCCCAACCTGTGTATTTTATTCTGTCAGGCATTGGAAACTTTTTTCCATACACAAATTTTCTGCTAGAGTACGTACCTTTTTTACCATATAACTTATTGTTTCCTAGATCTTGAATAGTGGGATCTAACATAAATGATAAAAGTGTTTCTGAACTCCAGGATAAAAAACAACTCGTGCCGCTAATGAATTTGTCATTATACAAGTTGGCCCATGCACACCAAGATTCTTTTTCAATAAAATACCAAGTATTATCAACAGGAGAAATATAAGGTTCGTCTTGTCCTGTTAGAACATCTCCATCTAAAGATAGTGCCGCTTTGATCGTAGGAAGATACTGATAATAACCTGTTCTTGCCTTATGAGCTACTTCTAATATTTCTCCGCTTTTTATGAAATTTTTAAGATCAATATTAATAATTAAAGGTTTTATATTTTTCTTATTACAATACTCATACGCCCATTTCATATCATGGGAGTTATAATCAGGAACTAGATTAACAATTACAGGAGTAATATCCATGCCTAGTGACAAGAATGATTCCATGACTAACTCACTGTCTATTCCTCCACTATACATACAATATAATTTACCTACCTTGTTATCGTATATTTCTTTAGCGTTTAATATTAGCTCGTCACAATAGCTTCCTACTTCCCTAGTCACAGGATCAATCTGTAATTGAAATTGATCCTGTGTGCCACTTGTTCTGTAAAAGTTATTTTTACGCTGAGCTATCATAGTTTATTTTCTTTAAACCATTTACCAAAGTGTACGCAATGATCTTCATATCTATTCATTGCTTTCATTAAGGGGAAATAATTACCTTTTTGCAATTTAGAGGCAGCAACATCTTCTTTAAAAACAGTTTCTAATGTTTCAAAAATATATCGTCTATCAGGCGTTACAGTTGAATCATAATAAAATTGAGTAATCCAATCAAATCCGTACTCACTGTTTAGAGTATGCGGCGTCACTGTATTAACCATAACCATACCCGGATTACCGTATTCAACAAACGTGAATGGAAATATGTATAGCCACCAGCCAGTTGGGTGATTTTGTAAGATCCAACCATCCCCTTGTTCTAATACAATATCTTCTAGATTAATTTGCTGTGCAAGAAATGGATGTATCCCTTGTTTATGCACATGCAGGAGATCTGCTTCAGCCTCCATTAACCACAACCAACTTCCTTCACTCGATCCAGTAAAACTATGGCTGTATTTTAAATTTTTTTCTTTAGCAAGATCACTTACCCAATGGTGGTCAGGTTCAACAAAATTATTAAAAATTAAACCAGATTTACCTACGTTAGCCGCGCCGCAAGATATTTTTTTATTGTTATTAGTAGGAGTGCCGTCAGCAGTCCAATTGAACCCGTGAAACTTACAGGTTATCTCAGTAGTAAGTGTTCCCGGAGTCGCTAGAGGATACATTCTATGAGGACAAAACCTATGGAATAAGTCAACTCCTGTCTCAGCTTTATGCAGTATATATTCAGTTACAACAAAATTTTCTGTGCTTATAGCCGATTCATGCGCTAGGATTTTTGGAATATTTTTAAACATATTTTATTATACAGTATTTAAGGCAGGGAGTCAAATGCTCAATAAATATTTGGTGAGCTATAAAGACTTCTTCCATTGTAAATATCCAATTGTGTCTGTACCAATGACATTAGTATCTGATGTAAAGTTAGCCACGGCAGTTTTCCGAGCAGGTGCGTTGCCTAGTATTTCAGCAAGTGTGTTTTATAAGAATGGTACATTAGACATTTCATTATTTGACAATGGTATAAAACGTTTTACTGCGGCTACGGGATCATCTAATGTCCTTGTTAACATAGATCGTATTGATTTAATAACTGAACAAGTTTCTAAAATTATTATAGATACTAAAATTAAATTTATAGAATTGTTCGGAACGCCTATGGATGAAAAAACAGAACTATTACTAGCTACTCATATTAATTTTTTAAAAAAAGAGCATGATGTTAATATTATTTTTAAAACTCTCAAAGATCCGCATAAATTAAATCAAGGAACAATAATACTAAAAGGTCCTAATGGTGCCGGAAGAACTAATAACATTGCAGGAACATTAGATGAAAATTTTAATAGGATTAAGAACCTGTATCCTACAATGAACATTATACCAAGTGGTGGAATAGCAACACGTAATGATGTTAAATATTTTATGGACAAGGGTTCATTAGCTGTAGGCATCGGTACATTATTGGCCATGTCCGAGGAAAGCATAATTGCACGAGACACAAAATTAAAATTGTTAAAAGCTACTAAAGATAGTGTAACTACATTTGGAAATTTAAACATTCAAGGTATACAATTAGGTGATATATCAACCGACTCAGATAATTACACACGGTCACTATACAAAGGAATTCGTTCGTCCAATGAAGGTGCTATATTTGTTGGCAAGGGAATTGATAAAATAACACAGATAAAACCTGTAAAAGATATTATAGAAGAACTGGTACAAGATGCATATCAATAAAAAATTAGGATACTATACCTGCAACAATTTAGAATTTGAATCTAAGATACAGGCATACATTTATTCTTTACAGGTCAATAAACCAGTTCAGTGGGTATTCAATGATCACAAATTTAGATCCCACGATTGGACCGTTGAACCTACAGCGACCCTTGATCAATTATATGACCAACGTGCGAGAGACCTTCGTGAAAAATACGATTATCTTATATTAAGTTACAGCGGTGGCAGCGATAGTCATCAAATACTAATGAGTTTCATTAGACAAGGACTGCTCATAGATGAAATTATTGTTAACACACTTGAAAAAGGTTGGAAACCATTTACGGTATTAGACCCTGCAAACATTTCAAGTTTTAATTCAGGAGCAGAGCATCAGTTACAAACTATTCCTCGATTAAAGGAAATTGAAAAGTTTATTCCACGCACTAAAATTACGATATGCGACCTTACTGACAGCGTACACGAATCTTTCTTGAAGGCAGGTGATGCAAGTTGGGTCATGGAAAAAAGAGAAGCACTAAACCCAATTGGTATTACTAGATTTAATTACATATATTTTGATGAAGTTAGAAAAAGGTTTGATAAAGAGAAAAAAATTGGAATTATTTTAGGTGTTGAAAAACCTAAGAGTGCAATACAAAATGGTAAATTTTATATTAGATTCAATGATCGATCAGCCAACATGGTTACAATTATTAATCATATTAAGGACTATGACAACAGTGTAATTGAATATTTTTATTGGAGTCCCGATTGTGTTCCTATTTTAATAAAACAAGGACACATCATTAAGCGATGGTTAGAACAAAATCCTCAATACCAAATATATTGGAACAGTGATACAATAAGCTATAAAATAGCAAGACTGTGGCACGAACGGTTACTTAGAGATGTAATATACCCAAGTACTTGGAACAATTCATGGTTCCAAGTTGATAAAGCTACTAAGGACTGGTACAGTGAATTTGACAATTGGTTTATTGAGGGCGCAGAAGGAACAAAGGCCAAACACATATGGAACGAGGGTGTTTCGTACATTCAAACTACCCTCTCACCATTTTTAAGAATTAATGAAGATACAGATAAACCGGACGGTCTTCAATCGTTTGCTAAATCATTTATCATTGGTTACATTAACCAGAAATCTTAATTTTATTGTCTAAAATAAATTTTCTAATTGCTTCGTTGGCTCGCAAGCATTTTTGTATTTCTTGAGACTCAGTGCTGGTTTTAGGAAATAATCCCATATCTTCTAAAGATGCTTTAAACCCTTGAGATTGAAATGATATAGATAAATCAGTAGCCCATTGTTTCTTAACTACAAAGTCTGTAGATTTTGGCGTAATGATTGACAGATATACAGAGAATGGAAATGATTCTTTAAATTCAGATTCCCAAGTTGGCGCTTGCACAGGTACAGGGTGACTAACTAATAGCAATTTTAAACGAGGGTTTTCTAAATGCTGACGTATTGTTGGAAAGTTAGCAAACATACAATCAACATGACCACCTATTAAATCTGTCACTGATGTATTACCACCTTGTGCATACGGCACAATTATATATTTTATTTTAAGTTTTGTTAATAGAACTTCAGTGGACAAATGTTCAGAACTACCATAGCCGCCAACAGCAAAAGTTAAAGGTTTAGTCTGTGCCGTAAGTTGTTTTATATTATCTATTCCTAGATTCTTATTGCATACTAATGCAGAAGGCATAATTCCAACAGTGGCAATTACTTCAAGGTCGTCAACTGTATACGGCAAATCTGTAAAGTTAATAGGATTAGTTACAAAGACCTGCGGCATAGTGGCCAACATCATTGAATTTACAGACATCATATGTTGAATGGCAATTTTACCTGCCGCGCCTGGGCGATTAACAACTATAATACTTTTGTTATTTGACATCTCTCTAACAATAAATCGTGTTACTATGTCGCTTACTCCTCCCGGGGCGTGCATTACTGTAAATTCTAATGGCGCGGCCAAGACATGTAAACCGTTTAAAAATACAATTAAAAATAAAAATAGTTTTTTCATGAGGTATTTATAGACACCGTTAATTGGTGTATAAATATTACTATGTATTTTGCTAAACTTAATCTTCCAACTCTTCCTATTGAATTTATAGATCCGTGTCTAGCAAATATACCATTAATAGATACAGATCCTAGATTATTAAAAATTAATGAATACCGAGGACCGGCTAATAGAGCAACCGTAATTCCTAAATTTGTTAAACAATGGTTGGCAGTCAATGTGTTTGAACCAAACTTTTCTCCGGTACCCGAAGGTATGGCTGACCCCATGTTAAATGTTACTAAGTATTCTGAACATTTAAAAGACCCAGAGTGGTTCGGGGCACACGGTAGACATGTTGATATAGGACGTAATTACGCATTAAATTATTATTTTGATCTTGGAGGAGACAACACTAAAATACAATGGTGGACAGATGACAAGGAAACACTGTTAGCAGAAGTAACAATTGAACCGTTTCAGTGGTATTTGTTAAAAGTTGATACAATTCATGCTGTTAGAAATATTAAAAGAGATAGACTACGAATCTTTATATCTGCCGGATATGTTGGTACTGATATTTCTCAGTTTGTTAAAGTCATTGATTATGATAGCGTAGTTAGATAAATATTATAATAACTTCAAGGAAATATATTTTATGTATAGAAGAACACAAATTCACACCCTTCCAGAAGGTTCAACTGCACAACACTGGCAATACCCTGCACATCATTGTGAAAGATTTGAAACAGAAGTTCCGGAAGAGAGATTATTTGGAGAACGTACACTGTCCGAAGATGGCAGAGTATGGACATCTACACAAATTTGGGTTTCAAAAGAAGCATGGAGTAATTTTGCAAATTCTGAAAAAACGGTGGCGATCAGAGAAGAGAGAGAGTTATATTGCTCTGCTCACGGAATTGTTATAACTGTCGAAGAAGAAGAATTTTAATTAAAGCCGTTATATCATGAATAAATAGATTCATGTACGGTATATACCTAAATAATATTTCAAGATTCCTGCTTATATCAAATGATTTGTGGATGCTGATGCATACTGCAAATTTATTGTCATCTAAATTTACCCTGTGTGTTTGTCTTATTTCTAAAGAAATTCAAATAGACAATACTAATTGTCTAACCTGGACATTAGAAGATCCGTCAATGGCGGCCACAGATCGACAAATTCCAAGGCTAAGAATAATTAACGATAAGTTAAAAGACACTGGTGTTATCTTAGAAAATGAAGAGTGGTTAAGCAATCAGGGACTTAGTACCTTGAAGTTAGCAACTGAGTATCAAGATTTTGCTAAATTTGTGTTAGCTGTTAGTCAGGCTTCTAGAATGACTGATGCACTACTAAATTCCAACAATCAACAATATTTTTTAAATTTATTAGATTCTACTGAGGATATCACATCTCTTAGAGACGAAACAAATTTGCCAGGCGGCTTTCTACATTCTATAGACAAAATACTGTATCTTGCTAATTCAAAAGAAGATGCATTGCAAAAAATGTCAATGTTAATTCCTGAAGACTCTGATCGACTATTGTCTGCGTATAGGAATACATTTCTTAACTTTTATAACCAATCATGAAATTATACCATAAAGAGGCAACATTCCATTCATCTGCTTTGGTAAACGTAGTCGAACCAGTATTCAACGAGCTGCCTGATGGTGGTAGATTTTATTGCAATTTGATAAGAGCATATGGTGCAGAGGCATATATTCCAAGGATGGGAAAATGGAGTAACCCTTGGGAAACTAGAATAGCACCAGGTTTAGAGATGCCCATATACAATACTAATTTCAGTCTTTCATTTAGTGAAGTAACTGATAAACGGGCGCAAGACATTAAAAAAATTATTAATGATACGGGCAAAGATTGTATTGTATTTTATTCAGGTGGAATTGATAGCACCGTAGTAATGACCTCATTATTAAAAAATCTTAATTCAGATGAACTCAAGAAAATTAAAGTTTCGATGAGCAGTGATTCTATTATCGAAAATCCATATTTTTATAAAGATTTTATTCAAGGTAAATTTGAAATTATTGATTCAATGAATACCTTATACAATGATTGTATTAACAGGGACAATGCAATCTGTATTAGTGCCGACCTTGGTGATTTTATATACGGTACTGAACTAGGAGTCAAGTTATATCCATTGTTACATTCATTGGAAAATAAACTCCCAACAAATATAAAAAAGAGCTACAGTGACATATATCACAAAGTAAGTTCTCGAGATACACATTATTCAGAGTATAAAGATTTATTGATGTTATATTTTAATATTGGTCTTGAAAAAGGTATCAAAAACTTAGAAGCAAAGAGTAAAAATCTATCAACTAAGATAGATACTGATTTACAATTTGGTGAATTGTTTTATGAAAAATTAGATTACAATATAAAAAGATCTGCTGTACCTGTACATAGTTTACATGATTTATTTTGGTGGAGCATGTTTAATCAAAGATTTATTTGGGGTGCAATAAGACCTAGTTTAAATTACGGAACAGAAAGTAATATAAAAAATACTTTTGAAAATGGTATTGTTAATTGGTTCGGCAGTCAGGATTACCAGCAATGGAGTTTATCCAATAACAATAACGGTGAAAAAATTAATGGCAGTTCACCTAGCTCTTATAAATGGGCATCAAAAAAGTACATATATGAGTTTGATAAAAATAAATGGTACTTGTTCAACAAAACTAAAATGCCATCAATGCCAGTAATTATAAAAAGAAACTGGAGTAAGCATTACACAAACTTTGACACAAAGTTCGGTGTTGATACTGACTTTAATGTTATTCACATAAACGAACCCGGCGTTAATGATTTTATCACCGCCGGGTTGTTGAACTACAAAATAGATTGGGTTTAATGAAACTTGATCTTATCAATTAATCCAGAACTAAAATAAGTTTGATACTTTGCATGAACTGTTTCTGCAAGTGCTCTAAACTTAGTTTCTTCTTCAGAAGATAATTTAACAACTTTAATACCATCAGCTTCTGCTTTATTGATAGTAGGTTCAACTTCTGCTACTGCAATAGCACGTTCAAATCGTCCTGCTTCAACTGCGGCTTCTTTCATTGCTGCCTGCAATTCAGGAGACAATGTATTTAGGAATTCATCGTTGATGATAATGTTGGTTAATAACAAACTATAGTTGCCATTTAAAATAGACTTTGCTACTTCGTTTTGCTGGCAAGCATAGATTCTTGGCCAAGAGCTTTCACCTGCATCAATTCTACCATCGGCAATTGCGTTTGTAATCTCTTCTACATCCATTACAATAGGTTCTGCACCTAGTGCTTTAAATGTATCTTGACAAACAGGGCTGTTGGATACACGTACACGAATACCCTCAAAATCACTTAGTGATTTAATTTCCTTGTTTAGTGGTACGTTTTTAAATCCGCCACTGTAAGTAAATGCCATGCCCTTAATCTTTGAATTATTTTTAGCATAGCCAGCTAACAATTCGGCGCCAATTGGGCCTTCGAAGATTTCTGCGGCATGCTTATGATCACGGAATAAGAAAGGCAGGTCAAGTACTCCTAGATCCTTGTTAAGTTTTTGTAGAACATAGGTATACATCTGACTCATTTCAATCTTATTTTCAGCCATTAGACCTAATAAATCATGTTTGGTGATTTTAGCACCACCATTGTATTTTTCAGTATATTCGCTGAGTGTAAGAATTTCAATCTCAATTTGACCAGGTGCTTTTTCTTCAATCACTTCTGCAAACTTTTCAGCCGCTCTGATAAAAATATCTAGAGGTTCGTGAGCAAGAACCCATCTAATTTTTGTTAGTGCCATATGTATCTCCTATATGCTTTATTTATTCTTCTGGAACTGCTTCTTTATTCCAATCTACACGATTCCATGCACGTTCATGGAAAAAGTACAAAGTACTGTTAACTACTAGCAAAATTCCAGCAACTTCTAGGCCGCCCCAAAAATTTCCAGTTGCAATCCATCCTGCAATAAGATTAGTTCCCGTAACTAATACACGCCAAGATACTACTTTGCTGACGCTACGTGGCCACTTTTCTACCCATTTAGGTTTGGTAAACATAAAATTTCCTTTATAATAATACTGGTATTTAACTGGATTAAATAGCTGTATGAATATTTTTAAAAGAATCTATCTGTGGTTTAAAAGACGCAGAGAACTAAAAAAGAGATTAGCCGAGTTGCGTAAGCGAGATCCCTTTATCTACAAATGATACTAGGTATCACTGGTCAGAACCACGATGCTAGCATGGCCTTGATGGATGGGCAGAACATTGTGTGGGCGGCTCATTCTGAACGATACAGCAGAACTAAAAACGACGAGCACTTAAATTCTGAAATAATCAAAGATATGTACCAGTACGGATCACCAACATCCGTAGTATGGTTTGAAAAGCCAAATCAAAAATCTCTACGTAGATTGTGGGCAGGGCAAACACCCTGGTACGAACATCCCAAGCATGAGCTTAAAGCATTGGGATTAGGTCGTCTTCCTATAGAATATGTAGGACATCACGAAAGTCATGCGGCTGGCGGCTTTTATACCAGTGGATTTACTGATGCTAGTGTATTAGTTGTTGATGCTATCGGAGAATGGGACACAGTTAGTATATGGCAAGCAGATAGCAAAAGCATGAAAAAAGTGTGGGGTAAAAAGTATCCTAACAGTATTGGATTGTTTTATACGGCATTTACAGATTACCTAGGCCTAAAGCCCAACGAAGAAGAATACATTCTCATGGGCATGGCAGCGTTTGGCAAGCCTGTGCTTGCTGAATACTTTAAAAAAGAATTCTTTACAAAATTTAAAGGACCTAATTTTAAACTAAGGCACAACTTGCACAGAGGATGCAGGTGGTGGGAAAATTTAGGTGGAGTTAGTAAGTTTGATATTGCGGCCAGTGTGCAGGCAGTCATGGAAGAATATCTTGTTAATACAGTTAACTGGATTAAAAATAATCTACCCAGTGATAATTTGGTGTTTATGGGAGGGTGTGCTCTTAACTGTGTGGCCAACAGCCGTATCGCTAACATCTATAAAAATGTATGGATTATGCCCAATCCCGGAGATGCAGGTAGTGCTATAGGAGCTGTGGCCGCATATACCAAACAACACCTTGCATGGACAACTCCTTATCTAGGCACCGACATAGATCGTGAACTGGATATAGAAAGCATCGTCGCTGACTTACTTAATGGCAAGGTTGTAGCAGTGGCCAATGGCCGAGCAGAGTTTGGCCCAAGGGCATTGGGCAACCGTAGTTTACTATGCGACCCTAGAGGCAAGGATGCCAAACCACGCATGAACCAATTAAAGAAACGTGAATAGTTCCGTCCTTTTGCTCCTGCAATATTAGAAGAACATGCTGATACATACTTTGATATGCCAGTAAAATCCAGTCCATATATGCAATTTGTAGCACGTTGTCGTATACCCAATGAGTTTCCAGGTATCTGCCATGTGGACAATACCAGCAGGGTTCAAACAGTTAACCACGCAGATAATCCCAAATTCCGAGCATTATTAGAACTTTGGTACAAAAAAAGCGGGTGTCCTATGCTTATGAACACTAGTTTGAACATAAAAGGCGAGCCTTTGGTAAATTCTTGGGCAGACGCACAGCGTTGGCAACAGCTAAATGGAGTACAGGTTTTTTGACATAACCCAAAATTTAACATATAATCAAACTAAATATTTTATAAAGGGTGGGTTATGTTTGATTGGAGCAACTTAGAACGTGCCAGTATAATTGAAGGACTTTGTAGTCTTTCTCCGCGCCTTACCGAAAAAAATATTACTGTTTACGAGTTCCATAAAATCCTTACTAATTACCTTAAAAGAAAATATCCTATTAAAACCACTATGGAATGGGATGAAAAAGTTAAAAAATATAGTGTGCTAGTCGGAGGCGCTTATTACAGTGACTACGATGAAGATGGTAAAAAATGTGTAGAGCTTGTATTTGTTTATCATCCTGTCTACGATGAAATTAAAATAACCAAAAGGCGATATAAAGGTATTTGCAGTATCATAGCAGATACCCTGCATCATGAAATTATCCACATGAGACAATATCGTCGAAGAAGTTTTAAAAGTTTGCCAAATTATGCCAGTACTGCATTAAGTGGTAAACACCGAGAAGAACAAGAGTATCTTGGATGTAGTGATGAAATTGATGCCTACAGTTTTAACATAGCCTGTGAATTGTTGAGTAAATTTTCCGGAGATCATAAATTAGTAATTAAACATTTAGATCTAAATTTAAAAAGTTGTCGTAAACATACCAATAGTTGGAAAATGTATCTCAAGGCATTTGGACACAATCATAATCACGAAATCATTAAACGAGTAAAGAAAAAAGTAATACGATATTTGCCACGAGCAGAAGTTGGCAAACCTTTCAAGAGTAGCGACTGGATTTGCTATTGACCTTTAAATAACACTATGCTATAATAGTGTTATGACATTTAAAACTCATCAAACCTCTGTTCGAATCCTTAAACAAGGCGATCGACATTTTAATATCACTGACAAATTTGTAGTAACTCCTCGAGCAGGATTTGAAATTAGTCAACGGTGCCCGGAAAATTATCGAAGTTTAATATTAGAATGTGTCGAACACGGTTGGCTTAAACCTGTGGCACATATCACAGAACGTGAATTAATTTTTATGGGACTTACGAATGAATAAAACTCATGTACAAGAACGAATGGCTGAACTTATGGAGCCAATTAATCGGCAAATTATGATGTGCGACAATGGCAATGAATTGCTTATGTTGGCCAGTGCTATGATGATCACTGTAAAAGATATCTTTGACAACGAAATTGGTGAAGACGGGCGTAAAATAATGTTTAAGGATTTTGTATGATTTTAAAAAATGTGTTAGAAGCAATTAATTCTAAATTTAAAACCAGTGATGATTGGGATTTTGAAAGTCTTGGCAAAGACGTTTCATATATT
>Ga0114967_10001425_pt1 | contig 20027 bp, 17 predicted proteins | sample M_130628_MF_Meta_FD_92639 | JGI IMG/M metagenome (GOLD analysis project Ga0114967, IMG submission 92639) | Freshwater microbial communities from Lake Montjoie, Canada to study carbon cycling - M_130628_MF_MetaG | ecosystem: Environmental > Aquatic > Freshwater > Lake | place: Lake Montjoie... | reverse complement strand
GTTGGGTAAAATCCAATGCGGTGTTTCTGGAGCAAATAAAGCCCGTTACGGGTAATATAATGGAGTTGGAGTCCGCGATTTTTTGCCAGTGTTGTCTCCACTTTGTGGTACATCTTGGCCGTAGGCAGGTAAACGATCTTGTAGCCAGCCGCCCGAACGCGATAGCAAAGATCCGCGTCTTCAAAGTAAAAGATGAGGTCTTCCTTGAACGCGCCGGTCTTCTGGATGGCCTCTGAGCGCAGGAGAACTCCGCATCCCGTGACGTAATCACATTCTCTAACTTGATCGTGTTGGCCGTGGTCTGTGCGCTCCCAGCCGAAATGAAAGCTGTGTCCGTGGAGAGGGTTGATCCTTGCACCGGCATGCCAAATCACGTTCGGGCGGTCGAAGAAGTAAATCTTGGTGCCGATCATGCCAGCTGCCGGGTTTTGCTCCGCATAGTCTACCAGCCGAGCGATCATGTCGGGATCCACTTCAACATCGTTGGTGGTGCTGAAGATGTATTTGGCTTTGTCCAACAGGTATTCCACGCCGAGGCTTGCGCCCTTTGCATAGCCCAGACCTTTCTCTCGCGTCATCAGGTGCACTTCCGGGAATTCGGCGCGCACCATTTCCACGGAACCGTCAGAGGAGGCGTTGTCAGAGACAACGATCTGTAGGCCGGGATAGTTGACCTTGCGAAATGAGCGCAAGGTTTCGCGCAAGGAATCCTTGAGGTTCCAATTGACGATGACGACTCCGACGGGCGGTTTGCTCATAAATACTTACTACAGCTAAAGGGAGCTATGGCCCGTTGCGCAAGGTTTGAATTGGCGCTTTCTTTCAACGCGATCAGACATTCTCGACCGAGCGAGAACCTGCTTTTCCGTCTGTCCCTACTTCGGCGGCTAGGCGAGTGGCTCGCAATCCACTCTTTGCCTTCGCCGCGGCGAACGAGAGGATGCCGCGTCGGGCGGTGACCCCAGCGTAGGGATCGTTCGTGGTCAGGATGTTTCCGTCCACGTCCAAGAAATCGCACAATTCTGCCAGATGCGCTGCGGCGCTGATCAATACGCTGGTCTCGATCATGCAACCGATCATCGTCTTCAGTCCGGCATTGCGTGCGGCTTTCAATGCAGCGTAGCCTGCGCTCACGCCGCCGGTCTTCACGAGTTTCACGTTCACGCCGTGGAAACATTCCGCGCAGTGTGCGAGGTCGGCAGCGGTGTGATACGATTCATCTGCGAGCAGCGGCAGCGGGGAGCGTTCCTTCAACCACACCAGATCGCTCACGGACGTCTGTTGCGGCATGGGTTGCTCGACGAATTGGATATAGCCGTCGCTGGCGAGCCATTGCAGGCGGTCGAGAGCTTCTTCTTTTGTCTTCCACCCCTCGTTGGCATCCACTCGCACGGCTTTTTGGGGCGCAGCACTCCGCAGAGCGGCCATGATGGCGTGATCGTCCGGCACACCGACCTTGAGTTTCAACACGGGGTATTGTTCCGCTTCCAACACTTTCCGGTGGATGACGTCGGGTTTATCAATGCCAATGCTGAACGAGGTGACGTGATGATTTTCGCGGAAGCCGAGCCCGAAGTAATCGTGCACGGGCTTGCCCGCGAGTTTCGCCGCGCCGTCCACAAGCGCGATGTTCAATGCGCACTTCGCCGCCATATCGCCAGACGAGACCGAGGCGAGGTAACTCATGCTGCCATCCACGTCGGTGAAGGAGAGGCGTTTTGGATCGAGGCGTTTGAAGAAATCTTCGACGGTGGAAGGGTTTTCGTGATAGCGCCGGATCGGCGCGGCCTCGCCGATGCCTGTCGTTCCGTCAGCGGCGGCAAGCTCCACCATGACGACTTCAAACAAGTCTGTGCTACCGCGCGCGATGGTCCATGTATTCGCCAGGCGCAATTGTTCCCGCCAGAATCTTAACTTCATGGCCAGAACGAAACCGCATTTAAACCTTTAACGCAATGCGGATGTAAGACACCAAGATGTGACAGGAATCGTCACCAGCGATCAGATCACCGTCCCATGAGGGATGCTCGCGCCTTTGGGGATCACAACGATGCCGTCCCGGATAAAGTAAAGCGGGTGGTCGAAGTTCTCCGGCTTGCCCACGGGCGAGATGGTGACGTTGTTGCCAATACGTGCGTTCTTATCGATGATGGCATTCTGGATCTTGCAGTTCGATCCGATACCGACCCGAGGTTTTCCCGCGCGTTCGTGTTCCAGGATGGATTCTGAGGATTCAAAATAATCGCAGCCGAGCGCCACGACACGGTTTATCTCCGTGCCTGGCCCCACGATCATCCGCAAACCGACAATGCTGTTGGCGATCTTCGCGTGGTTGATGATGCAACCGTCCGAGATGACTGCGTGATCAATCTGTGCGCCGTTGACCTTGGAGCCGGGGAGAAAACGCGGACGACTAAAGATGGGCGCGCTCATGTCGAAGAAATTGAATTTGGGCAACTCTGCCGCCATGTCGAGGTTGGACTCGAAGAAGGCGCGGATCGTGCCGATGTCTTCCCAATAACCTTGGAAGATATGCGAGCACACGCGATGGGTCTCGATGGCGCGGGGAATGATGTGCTTGCCGAAATCCGAGTGTTCGTTATCGAGAAGTTTTTTTACGACTTCGCGGTTGAAGATGTAGATGCCCATCGACGCCAGGAAGCTCTCTTCGTCACCCTCGATGTCGAGCTTGCTATACCATTCCTTGGGCAGCCGCAACGAATCTTGCACCGCCACGTCTTTAGGCTTTTCCACGAACCGAACGATGCGTCGGTCTTCGGCGATCTGCATGATGCCCAGGGCAGAAGCTTCCTTACGGGGCACTGGGATTGTCGCAATCGTCACATCCGCGCCGGTCTCGCGGTGTTCCGCAATCATCCGGCGGTAATCCATGCGATATAATTGGTCGCCGCTCAGGATGAGGAGATATTCAAAATCATGATCCAGGAAGTGCAGCAGATTTTTCCGCACTGCGTCCGCTGTGCCTTCATACCATGAGGTGTCGGAGAAGGTCTGCTGTGCGGCAAGGATTTCCACGAAGCCGCTGGAGAACTGATCGAACTTGTAGGACTGCGAGATATGGCGGTGCAGCGAGGTAGAGTTGAATTGCGTCAACACGTAGATGCGACGGAATCCTGAGTTGATGCAGTTGGAGATCGGCACGTCCACGATACGATACTTGCCCGCAAACGGCACTGCCGGCTTAGCACGATCCTTTGTCAGCGGGAACAGTCGCGACCCCTGTCCACCCCCCATGATGACGCAGAGAACTTTGCTGGTATTGAGGGATTGTCGGGTGATGCGATTCGTGTTGGATGACATACAATTAAATGTACTGAAGTGCACTAAGATGCTAAGAGAGTCTGCCGACATGCGGCAAGCTTCAATCGCGATCCAAACGGATGGCACTTTGTTTATCAGCGGTTTGACTTTGTAAATGAACAGGCTTCGCTTGATTGCTTCGGCCACATTTCAAAAACTTCTGAGCCATCAAGCTTGCTGTTGAATAGGCTGGAACTACAACCGTCAGAAACTGCAGCTTATGAGGATGAAAAGCCTGAGACGTCTCTTCGCCGCCGGTGTGGTGGCATGGTCGCTAAGTTCACGCTACGTCTGCGGTGCGGAGGAAGTCTTGCCCGCTGTCGACGACATCATCAAAAATGCCGTAAAGCGCAGTGAAGCAGAGGCGCAGAATGACATGGATTTCAAACAGAAGTATTATTTCGTCCGCAGCAAACTCACCGAAATCCGCAACGGCGAAGGCGAACTCAAGAAATCCGACTCCCGCATCTCAACCAATGCTCCCAGCAAGACGGTCACAACCCGGAAGCCTGAGGCAGAATCAGACGATCCTTTAGTGAAGACGGTGAGATCTCCGAAAGATGATCAACTCGCCTCGTCGGGGGCAAAGAAAGTGGCAGCACGTAAGTTCGACAAGAACCAGTTTCAGTTCAATGACGACCTGGTGGGCCGATATGACTTTAAGATGATCTGTCGCGAAGCAACGAATGGTTACAGCTTGCTCGTTGTGGATTTCGCTCCAAAAAAAAAGAAGCTTCCAGAGAGCGGCATCAAGGATCGTGTGATCAATCGCGTGGCGGGTCGCATTTGGGTGGACGAGCGGGACTTCGCGATCAAGCAATGCTCACTGCACCTGCTGGAGAGCATCAGCATCATCGGCGGCCTCGTGGGGGAGGCGCAACAGTTTGACTATAGTTTTGATCGCGAACGCACAGAGGATGGCTTGTGGTACGTGCGCGATTCCAAATGGTTTCTCGAAGGGCGCGAGGTCATCGTCCACCGCAAAGCGGAGTATCACGAGACGAGAACTGACGTGCGAAAGGTCAATTAAACCTTAGCAAACGCGGCGTCGAACACTTCCACGATGAAGTCTGCATCCTGCTGATTGATGCACATGGGTGGGGCGAAGCGGATGGTCTGTCCCCAGAGTCCGCCTTTACCGATGAGCAATCCCATCTCGCGGCAATGCTCTAACACCTCGGCACACTCGGCCTTCGCGGGTTCTTTAGTCACGCGATCCCTCACCATCTCGATACCGACCATGAGACCTTTGCCACGCACATCGCCGATGATCTTGTGTTTGGCCTTCAGCTTTTCCAACCCGTCCTTGATGCGCGCGCCAATTTTGAGCGAGTTCTCTTGCAACTTCTCTTTTTCGATGACTTCGAGGACAGCTTTACCCATGGCGCTGACGACCGGGTTTCCGCCGAACGTGTTGAAATGAACTTTTCCCAAGAGTGATTGAGCGATCTTCGCTGTCGTGACCACTGCGGCCAGGGGGCAACCGTTGCCGATGCCTTTGGCCATGGTGACGATGTCCGGGATGACGCCCTGCGTTTCGAAGCCCCAAAAGTGCGTGCCCGTCCTGCCGAAGCCAGTCTGCACCTCGTCTGCGATGCAAACGCCGCCAGCCGCGCGAACGTGTTCGTAGGTGTGCTCGAGATAATTTTGCGGGAACTCCACAAACCCGCCGACACCTTGGATGGATTCCGCGATGAATCCGGCAACCTTTCCAGGCGTGGCGTAATCAATGACTTCTTTCACGTCTGAGGCGTATTTCCGGCCCGCATCTGCATCATCGTAACCGTATGGCCCGCGAAACGGATACGGGGCGATGGCGTGATGCACGCCAAAGCTGTGGGGAACATTATATTTCCAACTGCTATGCGCAGTGAGGCCCATGCCAGAGGCGTTGCCGCCGTGATACGCATTGCGAAGCGCGATCATGTCGAAGTTACCCGTGTAAGCGCGGGCCATGAGCAGCGCGATGTCGTTGGCCTCTGAGCCGGAGTTGACGAAGTAACAGACCTTGAGATCGCCCGGCATCTTGGATGCAAGCATCTCGGCGAAGGCACCGACGTTCGGGTGCAGATAGATCGTCGTGGAGTGCTGATAGATTTCGCTCTGCTTTTTGCCAGCTGCGATGACGTGGGGATGACAATGCCCCACGCTGACCGTCACGATACCGCCGAGGCCGTCGAGGTAACGCTTGCCGGTGTCGTCCCAGACATACTGCATCTTGCCCTCCACGAGCATGAGCGGTGCTTTGTAATAGAGGAAGACTCCAGGATGGATGAACTGCTTCCGTTGCTCGAGCACGGCGGCGGCGGAAGGTCCGGAATATTTTTGCGGCTGATGCTCGGTGATTGGAAGCGAGGGAGTTTTCATTGTTCTAAACGCGGATTCGTTTTTATGTGTAGTTCGATTAGTGGTGCGATGTTGTCCCCTTCCCTCAGAATGTTCAACCCTGAATCATCCAATGTCGCAGCTCCATGAGAAATCTCGCTAACAACTCGATGAGACATGGCCTCTGATTTCCATCCGCTGCCTTCTCCCTTTCCCTTCCTCCAGCTATTTCCGATACTCCGCCTGCACATGTTGAAGCTGTTGGAAAAAGTATTCCCCGCATCCGTGCGCGCGAGCCTGCAAAGTCGCGCGTGGATTTTTGTGGCATTGGCTATCCTGCTCACGGTCGCCGTGCGCGTGCGATTGCGCGACATGCCGCTGGAGCGCGACGAGGGCGAATACGCTTACGCAGGTCAACTCATCCTGCAAGGAGTGCCGCCCTACAAAGATGCGTTCAACATGAAACTCCCCGGCACATACATGGCGTACGCGGCGAGCATGGCGGTATTTGGCAAGACTCCCACCGGGGTTCATCTCGGCCTCGCGGTCGTGAATGCTGCGACCATATGGCTGATGTTTTTGCTCGGCAGAAAGCTGCTGGATGCGGCGGCGGGTGCCACAGCCGCGGTGACTTATGCGTTGATGTCGTTAAGCCCTGACGTGCTCGGGCTGGCCGGACACGCCACGCATTACGTGGTACTGCCTGCAGTGGGTGGAATCTTGTTACTCCTGCGCGCGGTGGAAACGCGCGCGATGAAATTTCATCTGGCGGCAGGAATCCTGTTCGGCCTCGCATTCGTGATGAAACAGCACGGCGTGTTCTTCGGAATGTTCGGCGGGGTGTATCTCATCTGGGAGCGAGTCGCGCCGCGATTGCTTGGGCCGGGCAACGGCGGGCTCGGCTCGCGCCGCGCGCCGCGTCGGCGGGCTGGCGAGCCCATTGCGCTGGATTGGACTGCGTTGTGCAAGGCACTTAGCGTGTTCAGCGCGGGATGTGTGTTGCCGTATCTGGGAACGTGTCTGTGGCTCTGGCTCGCGGGCGTGTTTCCGCAGTTCTGGTTCTGGACGGTTTCCTACGGAAGCCAATACGCTTCGGGCATTCCGCTCGTGAAAGCGTCCGACGTGACGAGTGCCACGCTGCGCGCCATCGTCGGGCCGAACATCATCTTCTGGCTGCTGCCGTGGGTGGGTGCGGTAATGCTGTGGTGGGATGAGCGGCTGGATGAGAACCGCCGATTCCTGCTTGCGGCGCTGTCCCTATTCTCACTTGCATCCATCAGCGTCGGATTTTATTTCCGCCAACATTATTTCATCCTGCTGTTGCCTGTGCTGGCGCTGCTGATCAGCGTGGCTGTGAGCAAAAGCATTCTGTTGCTGCGAGCCGACAAAAGCGTCGAACTATTCCTCGCGCTCGGCATCGTGGTGGTGGCCGTGGTGGCCACGGGCGCGGTATTAGTCGGCAACGGCTCCGTATGGTTCGCGCTGAGCCCTAAGAAAGCCGTGGAAGAGATTTATGTTTCCTCCATCTTCGGCGACACGCGCACAATAGCGGATCACATCCGCGAAAACACTAAACCAGATGCGCGCATCGCCGTCATCGGCTCCGAGCCGGAGATCTATTTCTACTCAGGCCGACGTTCCGCCACGGGGCACATCTACACTTACGCGCTGATGGAAAAACATCCCTACGCACTGACGATGCAGGAAGAGATGATCCGCCAAATCGAGGAAGCAAAACCCGAATACGTGGTGTTCGTGCAGAACCATTTTTCATGGCTGACTCTGCCGGACAGCGAAAAGAAAATCCTCAACTGGTGGCCGACTTACTGGAGCGAACATCTCGAACTGGTGCAAACCATCACTACACGACAGGGCGAAGATGAGATTTCCGATAAAACGCCGGAAGCCGCTGGCAGATCAGGAAACTATCTATTGGTGTTAAAGCGGAAAAAGTGACTGGCTGAAACCAGGGCCAGTCAGCGTTGTTGAATTGCGCTCGTGGCGTTGCTAGCGTTGCGCATCGTGAGAATCAAATCCCTCTCTGTGGCCATCGCGCTCGCGATGATCCTCGTCTTCAGCGGTTGCAAACCGGGGCGCGATGTGGACTCCGTTTCCGGGACGATTGAAGTGGATGATATACGTGCGGCATCTCGCTACGGCGGGCGTGTGGAAAACCTCTTCGCCCAAGAAGGTGATGCGCTCACTGGCGGACAGATCATCGCACAACTGAAAGCCGCAGAGTTGGGGGCGCGACGGGATCAAGCTGCTGCAGCGCTCGCCGAAGCCGAGGCTGGCCCGCGCAAGGAAGACATCGATGTCGCCAAGGCAGATTGGGAAGCGCAAACCACGCAACTCGAACTCGCCCGCGCCGATTGGAAACGCACGGACAATCTCTTCGAGAAGAAAGTCATCTCCGAAACCGAACGCGACCGGATGCTCGCTACCGCAACCGCCCTAGAGAAAAGCGTCGCCGCCGCCAAAGCACGCTATGATCAGATGCTCGCGGGCACGCGCGTGGAACGCCTCGCCCAAACCCGCGCCCAACTGGCCGAACTCGATGCGCATCTGGCCGAGCTGAAGATCGTCGCGCCGACGAATTGCGTTCTGGAAGTCTTGAGCGTGAAAGTCGGAGACGTGCTCGCCCCGAATCAACCTGTCGCCACGCTGCTGCTCACGAATCACATCTGGGTGCGTGTGTTCGTGCCCGAAACGTGGCTCGGCCACATCAAACTTGGCGATCTCCTGAAGGTCCGAGTCGATGCGTTTCCCGGAAATGATTTCGCTGGGATGGTCGAGCAAGTCGGGCGCGAAGCCGAGTTCACCCCGCGCAATGTGCAGACCGTGGGGGAACGCGTAAAACAAGTCTTCGGCGTGAAGGTCAGGCTGGACAACGCTGAAGGCCAGCTCCGAGCCGGCATGGCGGCAGATGTGAGTTTTCCCGGTGTGCCGAAATAATTTAACCGCAGATGAAAACTGATAGGCATGAATTCCGAGGAATTCGCCAAAGAAATTAAGGGTGAAAACCAAACCACCATTACCACCTGATAAGCGGCCTCTGCAGGACCACTACGACAACTGGGTCTTTCTGAAGATTCAGCAAGAAGGTGACGTTTTGGAATTACGGTTTGACTCCAAGTCGGCATGGGGCGGCGCGGTAACAGTCGCGCTCGCATCTCTAATTTTTGGGTCGCTTATGTTTTGGTGGACCAAACACTGGGGGTGCTTCGCAATAATGATTCCAACGGCTCTCGGGATTTTGGGAATGAATTGGTATAAAACGAATCATGAAGACGCAGCCGGTGATATATTGCGACTTCATCTCCAATCGGGCAGGGTTGAACTTCCAAGGCAACGCGAAACTTTCGCACTTAACGATGTTACATTGAAACTGCAGATTTATTCTTTATCCGACGATGTCGGGTGTGAACTAAATCTTCAATCAAACAAGACGGGCAGACGAATTCCGCTGACAAAAACCTTGGGGAAGGACTCAAGAATTCTCAAGCTCTGTGAAGTGCTAGCCAAGTACGGGCTAAACTTTCAAGAAGAAGATCTCATTGATTTCAAGCGTGCATGATAAAAGTCGAGAATCTATCTAAACGCTTCGGCCACTTCACGGCGGTGGATGATGTTTCGTTCGCCGTGGCCAAGGGTTCAATTTTCGGCTTCCTCGGGCCGAACGGATCGGGCAAGTCCACGGTCATCCGCATGTTATGCGGGTTGCTCGAACCGAGCGACGGGCACGCGAGCATCGCGGGGTTCGACGTGGCGCAGCAGACAGAGGAGATCAAGCCGCTCATCGGTTACATGTCGCAGAAATTTTCGCTCTACGACGAGCTGACGGCTCATGAGAACCTGAATTTCTATGGGCGGCTCTACGGCTTGAAGGGCACGGCACTCAAGGCGCGTTATGACGAACTCATCGCGCTCACGCATCTTGAACCGTATCTGAACCGGCGCGCGGCCTTGCTCTCCGGCGGTTGGCGCCAACGGCTGGCGATGGCGTGTTCGCTCGTCCACAAACCCAGCGTGCTATTCCTAGACGAGCCGACCGCGGGCATTGATCCAGTGGCGCGGCGTGAATTGTGGGATCTGCTGTTCGAGTTTTCCAGCCAGGGCATGACGTTATTCGTCACCACGCATTACATGGACGAAGCAGAGCGGTGTTCGCACGTCGGTTACATCCATATGTCCAAGCTCGTGGTGTGCGGCGAGCCGGATGATCTCAAGCAATTGTCCGTGGTAAATCCGCCGAACACAAAGCGCATTGACGTGACGTGCGATCATGTGACGACGGGTTTGCAAGCGGTGCGGCGGCTGCCCGGTGTGCGCACGGCGACCGTGTTCGGTCAATCCATGCACTTGCTGGTGGACAAAGACATGCAGGACGCATTCATTCTTGCTGAGTTGGCAAAGAACAAGATTCCACATGCAGATATCCGACCCATTGCCCCGTCGTTGGAGGATGTTTTTGTAGCGTTGACCACCAATAAAAACAACGGAGCCGGGAAGATCAGAGTGAACCCATAATTATTATGTCAATCAAACGCGCAATAATAACTTTGGCCTGTGTGTTAGCGGCCATCTATCTCGTGATGGGAAGTGGTTTGTTTAGGCGCGCGCGCTGGTCAAACAATTACAGCCCATGCAAGATCGAACTGCGCCAACTTGACAGCGCTAAAACTCAGTGGGCGACTGAAGGAGGCAAAACTACCAACGATGTTCCAACTTGGAATGAGCTTCAGCCATACTGGAGGCGAACGCCTGCTTGTCCCCAAGGCGGAAACTATACGCTGGGGCGAGTGGGGGAACCCCCGACGTGCTCGGTGCATGGACGCGACCAGCAACCGACAAGCACGACGGCAAAATGAAAACGCCGCGCAAATTACCCTTTCGCGGTTTCACCGCCATTCTCTACAAAGAATTTCTTGTGGTGTTGCGTGATCCATTCACGTTGTTCTTCATGATCTTTCCGCCGCTCGTCGAGATGATCGCGTTCGGGTACGCGCTGGACACGGATGTGAAGAACATCAAGTCCATCGTGCTGAACGAAGATCGCACGGTCGAGAGCCGCCAGCTCATTGAACAGTTTGCCAACACAGGAACATTCAAAATTGTCGGCGAGGCGACGAGCGTGACGGAGCTCGCTGACTTGATTCGGCGCGGCAAGGCTTACGTGGGCATCCAGATTCCACCGGGCTTCACACGCGATCTCAATGCTGGCCGCAGCGCGAAAGTCCAGGTGCTTGTGGACGGCTCGAACTCCAGCATCGCGTCGTCCGCTCTGAACACGGCGCTGAATGTCGGCTTCCGTCGCTCGCTGTTGGTGGTGGCAGCAAATACAGGTTTGCGCTCCTTGCCGGTGGATGTGCGACCGCAGATTCTCTACAACCCGGAGATGCGCAGCCCGAATTTCTTTCTGCCCGGCGTCATCGGCATCGTTTTGCAAATCGCGACGACGTTCGCCACCGCGATGTCGTTGGTGCGTGAGCGTGAACGAGGGACGCTGGAACAACTGATGGTCAGCCCGCTGTCGCGCTGGGGATTGATGCTCGGCAAACTCGTGCCCTATCTCATCATCGGGATGCTGATGGCGGCGTTCCTGTTCACGATCATGCGATGGGTTTTCCACGTGCCGATCGCAGGTGATATCGGTGCGCTGATGGTTGGAACGTTTTTCTACGTGTTCACCCTGTTGAGTCTTGGCCTGCTCATCTCGACCCGCGCACAGAATCAAATTCAAGCCTTGCAGATGACGATGATCTTCATCCTGCCGTCCGTATTTTTCTCCGGCTTTATCTTCCCGCGCGAAACGATGCCCTGGATTTTTTACGCCATCAGCACCTGCATCCCGGCGACGTATTATATCGAACTAGAACGTGCGCTGATCCTGCGTGGCGCGAGCCTTGGGGATTTTTGGTTCAACCTCGTGATGCTTGCCGGAATGAGCGCGTTGTTGTTCAGCCTTTGCGCAGCGCAGTTCAAGAAGAAGATCGCCTAGCGACGGCGCACGATCTGGAATCTGCGCTTGCCGGAGGGGAAGTTTCACAAGCAAGATATCCTCAATCGAACTCGCGATGATCACCACCGAAACCGAAATCAGCGTTGTAATCCCCTGCCACAACGAACAGGATAACCTGCAACCGTTGGTCGCAGCCATCCGAGCCGCGCTCGACCCGCTCAAGCGCACCTACGAGATCATCGTCACCGACGATCAAAGCAGCGATGGAAGCTGGGCGTTGCTCAACCAAATGTGCGCCACCCTCCCGCAACTACGCGCACAGCGCTTTGAAAAACAATCCGGCCAATCCGCCGGACTCTGGGCAGGGATGAAAGCTGCACGGGGCAAAACAATTGTGACGCTGGACGCCGATATGCAGAACGATCCTGCAGATTTGCCAAAGCTGCTCGCGGGTCTGGACAGGGCGGATTGTGTTTGTGGCTCGCGTGTGGAAGCGCGCGGCAAAGGCGACGGCTTCGTGCGTGTGGCGTCATCACGCATCGCCAACGGAATCCGCAACAAACTTTCGGGCGAGACGATCACGGATGCAGGTTGCTGCTACCGCGCGTTCAAACGCGAGTGCATCGCGGAAGTGAAGTTCTTTAACGGCGGCCATCGCTTTTTGCCCACGCTCATCAAGATGGAGGGCTACAGCGTCATCGAAGTGCCGATAAGCCATCATCCGCGCGCGGCAGGCACGGCGCATTACGGTGTTTGGAATCGGCTGTTCAAATCCTTTTACGATCTGCTGGCCGTGCGTTGGATGAAGACCCGGATGCTTCGGTTCAAAGTGGCGGAGCGGGTGAATTCTTAATTGGTCTCTGCCTGTTTCCGCGCTTTCTCGTTCTTCGCCCGCTGCTCGGCAAAAAATGTTTGCAGCAATAAACGACACTCCTCCTCGCGCACGCCGCGGGTAATTTCGCAGTGGTGATTCAGTGTCGGAAACTGCAACAGATTCATCGCGCCGCCCGCTGCGCCGCCTTTTGCATCGCTCGCGCCAAAGACCACTCGCGCGAAGCGCACATGGACAATCGCCCCCGCACACATGGGGCAAGGCTCTTTGGTGGCGTAGAGCGTGCAATCGTTCAGCCTCCAATCACCGACGGATTGCTCGGCCTGTGTGATGGCGAGCATCTCGGCGTGCGCCGTAGCGTCCTTGAGCAACTCCACCTGATTGCTGGCTCGCGCAATGATGCGTCCCTCGCGCACAACGACTGCGCCCACGGGCACTTCCTCCGCCTCGTAAGCCTTCGCCGCTTGTCGTAACGCTTCACCCATAAAGTAATGGTCGCTTTGCAGGTCAATGATTAGATCGTCCATGAATTCAGGCTAGATGCTCATGGCTGGAGGCGATAGAAAAAATCTGCTTTGGCGCGTTAACCCCTCCGACTGGACATGATCAAGGCAGCTTCCGCATCAGACTTTTCGCCCGACTGATCCAGACACTGTCGCGGCGGCGTTGGAACGCCGGTGCGTGCGGGTCTTCGGCGAGCACATCCTTGAGTTCAGCGCGGGCGAGGTCAGGTTGATTCTTGGCGAGGTAAAGCTCCGCGAGTTGAACCTTGGCCCGAGGATATGAATTATTTAACGCCACGTATTGCCAAGTCTTTAGCGCGTCGTCGGTTTCGCCTAAAGCGGTAAGTGTTTCGGCATAGGCCATGGCGGTGTGGTTATAATCGTGTTTGGGATTTTCACGAAGTACGCCCACCAACAGAGGCTTGGCTTCTGCAGGACGCTTTTGCCGCAGCAGGCATTGCCCAAAGTGCGCTCGTGTATCAATGTCCTGCCCGTCACGCTGCATGGCGGCGCGATAGCTGGCCTCGGCTTTGTCGAGTTTGCCGCGCTGGAAATAAACATCACCAAGCTTCGAGTGATGGCTTGCGTTGTCGAGATGATGGATCTGCGCTTGGAGTTCCTTGATACGACGACGATCCTGAGCGCCGGGAAGCTCAAAACCCTGCATTGTCGGCCCGCGAAACATGTAGAAGAAATACCACGCCGCCGCGAGCCCCGGCATCACGATCATATAGAGCACCCATAGCCATTCGCGGCGTCGCACGGCGTCAATAATCATCCACAGATTGAACAGCCCCAGGACACCCATGCCGCCAAATCCCAACCAATGTCTCAATTCATAAAAGATCGAAACTGTCGGGTTGTCGTAGGTATCCATGAGGCGGAAAATAGGCAGACATAGGAAAAGTGGCAAATAAACTTTGCAGCGCGCAGGAGTGACGACTTCTTTGCAGATTGACGAACCTCCAAGCGATTCCTAGCGTCTAGCGTAACACGATTCAAACACACCTATCACGAAATGAAAAAACTCGCTCTCGCTCTCACCATTGTTGCTTTTGTCATTGCTGGCTTCGCCGGGGAACTCGGCCAACCCGCATCACAGTTGAAGATTGCTGAGTGGGTAAAAGGTAAGCCCGTAGATCTGGCTGCCGCAAAAGACAAGCAGGTCGTGGTGGTAGAGTTTTGGGCGACGTGGTGTCCGCCTTGTGTCAAAAGCATCCCGCACCTAACCGAGATGCAGAAGAAATTCAAAGACGTATTGTTCGTTGGCGTCAGCACCGAGAAGTCTGATGTGGTGAAGAAGTTCGTCGCAAAGATGGGTGACAAGATGGATTACAACGTGGCGATAGATGAGGACGGCAAAAGCAGCGTGGGTTACCTTGAACCATTCGGCATTGGCGTCATTCCCCACGCCTTCATCGTGGATAAGAAGGGCCGCGTCGTCTGGCACGGTCATCCGATGGACGGCTTGGATAAAGCCGTGGAGGAGGTGCTCGCTGGCAAACTCGACATCGAAACCGCAAAGAAACGCGACAACGCCATAAAAAAGCTCGAAACATTCTATGATGCCGCAGAATCTGGGGCTGATGACGCCATACTTAAAGAGATGGGTGTGGAACTCGAAAAGTTAGATGCGGAGTTAGGCGGCTTTAAAACCGGGGAGAAATTCAACGCGACCGAAATCCTCAAAGAAATCAAGTTCCGAGGTCTTCTGAGAAGCTACCATACCGCAGTCCGATCGGGTCAGTCCGGCACTAATCTCGCGGGCGTTGTGAAGCTCATTGATGAAAGTGCTCCGAAAGGCTTTGACCTCGCTGGATTCAAAGAAACCATGAATCTCTCTGTGACTTTCGCAAACTATTATTACGCAGCGTCAGGTAAACGTGACATCGACAAGCTGGCTGAATACACAAAAGCCATTTCCGAAAACAAGACAACCAACGCCGTAGTCCTAAATGAGTGGGCTTGGGTTGTTTTAACTGATCCGAACCTGACGAACCGGGACACCGCACTCGCGATCAAACTCGCGAAATCCGCGGTAGATGCATCCAGAGAAAAGGAAGCCAGCATTCTCGACACCTATGCACTTGCGCTTTTTGATTCAGGCAATATCTCAGAGGCCATAGTCCAACAACAGAAAGCCGTCGCCGCCGCCACCGACGAGGAAACAAAAAAAGAACTCAGAGATAAACTGGAGAAATATAAAGCAAAGAGTGCTGCGAAATGAGCTTCAACAAAAGCTGTCGCGCAAATACTTAACGCTCTTGCTGGCGATGGCCTCCGGGCCTTCCTCGAACTTGAAAACTTCCACGGACACGTAGCCGTTGTAGCCGACCTCGCGGAGCGCAGCGGCGATCGGCTTGAAGTCCACATCGCCAAAACCTGGGCCTTTGAGATTCTTATCGTTCGCGTGGAAGTGCGCGAAGTGTGGCCAAGATTCGCGGATAATCTGTTGCATTGGCTTCGCCTCGGAACACATCGCTTTCACATCGAGGATGATCTTGAACGCGGGTGAATTGAAAGGCTTCACGAACTCGACGGCTTCTGCGGCGGTGTTGACGAAGTTGGTTTCCGCCGGTGACAGGGGCTCGAAGCAGATCGTTACGCCTCGATTTTCTGCGCATTTCACCGCATCGCGAAACGTTGTTGCCGTCCAATCCCACGCCTGCTGATGCGAGATGCCTTCCATCACGTTCCGTTGTTTGGGCGAGCCGACAACCATGATCGTGCCGCCGAGATCAGCGCAGCAATCCACCAGCTCCACGAAATACCTTGCGGTGCGTGCTCGGATGTTTCCGTCCGTGTGATTGAGATACAAGCCCTCCGGCTTCACCAGCAGCCAATGCAGCCCCACGATCTGGATCTTGCTCCGCGCCGCAAGATCGCGGATGCGTTGACGCTCTGCCGCCGAGATGTCCGTGACGGCGTTGGCGAGAGTGAACGGGGCGATCTCGACTCCGGAATAACCCAACCGCGCGGCGTGCGCGAAGCTGTCCTCCAGCTTCCAGTCCTGATAAATCTCGTTGCAGATGGCGAACTTCACGCGCGCAGATTCGAGGTTCACGATTGCGAGTTCAAGATTCAAAGTCAGCGCGTGATAAGCACTCACTCTTGCGTGAGCCTCGCGCAACTCGACAGCACATCGTTCTTTCTACAAGCTCAACTCACTCTGGCATTGTTCCGGCTTAAACCAACTCATCGCATGAGACGACATCGGCAACACAGGCGAGGTTGGGGATTCACGCTGCTCGAATTACTACTCGTCATCGCCATCATCGCCCTTCTCGCCGGGCTGCTTCTGCCCACGCTCGGCAAAGCCAAACTCCAAGCCAAGCGCATCAACTGCGTGAGCAATCTTCAGCAACTCGGCGTGGCGTTCCATTCCTTTGCGCACGATCACGACGACAAGCTTCCCATGCACGTCTCCACGAACGACGGCGGCACGTTGATCTCCAAGCTCGGCACGAATGGCGTCCCCTACGAGATTGCGCCTGCTTACCAGCACTTCCAAGCACTCTCGAACGAACTCGTCTCAGCAAGACTTTTGATTTGTCCGGCGGATACGCGGGCAGCGGCGGAGCAATTTGCCGCATTGCAGAATGACAACGTGAGTTACCTCGTGGTGGTGAATGCGCGCCTCGGCAATTCCATCGCCGTGCTCTCTGGCGACCGGAACATCGCGGCCGCGACTGTGACCGGTATCCTGCAAACTACTCCAGACGATAATCCGCACGTCCGCTGGACAGACGAAATGCATCGCGGCCAAGGCAACCTCCTCTTCGCGGACGGTCACGTTGAGAAACAAAACAACCCGACCCTCAAGAAAACCTTCACGCTCGTTAGCACGCCGGTCGGGATCACGCTTCAAAGAAGTGGTGCGACTAGTAATACCGCCAGCGGGCAACCTCCACCGCAAGATAACCCACCGCAGTCGCTGGCTCCCGCGCCCACCACCAAGACTCCGCCTGTCAACGTGCCGCGCCCCACAAATTCGATTCCCATTCATCCCCAGTACGTAAAGCTCACCCCCGCCGTGGAGACAACTCTCACCAACACCAAGCCCGCTGCGGCTGCGCCGGAAAAGATTGTGACCAACGCGCCGACGCTTGTGGCCAAGACCACCGTGGTCCAGCCGCCAAACGAACAAGTGTCGCCGCTCGCGCCATTCGATCAGGACTTGGTGGAGTGGCTGCAACTGATCATCACACGTGGGTATCTGCTGCTGTTGCTGCTGTTCCTGTTGTTACCGGCCATCGCAACGCGGCGAGCATGGAAACGCTGGCAGGAGCGGCGAGGGAAGAACATGCCGGTGAAAGGAGATTTATAAAATCAAAACGAGACAGATGTGGTTTCACGCTGATTGATCTGCTGCTCGTGATTGCGGTTCTGCTTATCCTCGGCGTGATACTGATACCAAAGATTAGCGTAAGGACTTCGAGGTCACCCCCACGTACATGTACCAACAATCTCAAGCAAGTCGGCTTGGCGTTTCGGATTTGGGCAGACGATCACCAATACACTTTTCCCCAAGCGCTCTCCGTCACAAATGGTGGAGCAATGGAAGCCGTCATGGGCGGCAACGTCGCGGCGGTGTTTCAAGTCATGTCCAACGTAATCAACTCGCCTAGAATCTTGTTTTGCCCCACGGACAAGAAGCGAATTCAAGCGCTAACATTTGATCAAGCATCACCTTCAACGGGATGGCATAAAAGTGTTTCATTTCTCGGCAATTCGAACCTCACCTACTTTGCTAGCTTGGATGCGCAGGATACTTCCCCGGAGATGTTCCTTTCTGGAGATGACAATTTCTTGGTCGGCGGCAACTCAGGGGGCTATGGAGAACGCAGGTGACTCCAGGAATCTTGTCGCTCACAAAGAAGGATCCCCTCGCATGGAGCGACATCCGGCACGAGAGACAAGGCAACATCGGGCTGGCTGACGGCTCAGTGCAGGGATTCTCCTCAAGCGCACTCCGCAATGCTTTGGCAAATACAGGAGTTGAAACCAACCGCCTCGCAATGCCGTGATGCGCTGGTTTGAACCAGCCCCAAGCAGACACCTCTAATCTCATCTGATCCTCGCTAATCCATCAGCGAAGATAAGTGAAGATCGGTGGCTCCAAATTGGAATCATGTACAGCAAAGTCCATTGCTCTGCACCTTCGTCTGCTGGCATCTTTGTGCGGTTGCCAGATTTGAAATGAAACATTCCACACCAATCCTCGAAGTTGACAACCTCTCGATCCGCCGCGGGGCGACAATGATTCTCGACGCGGTTTCATGGCGCGTGGCACGCGGACAACACTGGGTCATGCTCGGCGCGAATGGTTCTGGCAAGACATCCTTGTTGAGCGCGCTCACCGGATATTTGATGCCGACAAGTGGCGAAATCTCCGTGCTAGGCGAACGCTACGGCGCATCGGATTGGCGGGAGCTTCGCAAACAGATCGGCCTTGTCAGCTCGTCCGTGCGCCAGATGATGGCCGAGGATGAACCCGCGCTGGACACCGTGGCCAGCGGCAAGCACGCGATGATTGATTGCTGGCACACGCCGCCACGCGCAGATCGTTTTCAGGCTGCACGATTGTTGCGTCAGGTGGAATGTGACTACGCGGCGGAGCGTCCGTGGAGCGTGCTTTCCCAAGGCGAACGTCAACGCATCCTCATCGCGCGCGCGTTGATGGCGCAGCCGCGTCTGTTGATTCTTGATGAACCCTGTGCCGGACTCGACCCCGCTGCTCGCGAACATTTCCTGCAATTCATCCAGCGGCTTGGCAGACGCAGAAACGCGCCGACGCTGGTGTTGGTGACTCATCATGTGGAGGAGATCATGCCGGTGTTCACGCATGTGCTGCTGCTCAAACGCGGGCGTGTGCTGGCTGCGGAAAAAAAATCTGCGGCGCTCAACAACGCGACGCTCTCGGAAGTGTTTGATTCGCGGATGAAGTTGACCCGCAGCAAAGGGCGTTACGCGATGAGTGTTTCAGCGAAGGCGAGCGTGATGGTGTGAAGCCATCAATTCGGACTGTTCACCTGTAAGCCGGATACTTCGAGAAGTCCGCCCAGCGCAGTTGATATTTGGCCGCGTCCACTTTTTCCTGACGGGACAATTCATCAATGTCCCGCTGCATCTCCGGCGTCGGGCCGCTTGTGGAGCGCCCACTGAAGAACACCAATTCGCCCGGCATCGGGATCATGTTGGGCGATCCTGAATCGCCACCTTTCCAAGTGTTGACCGAGAGCGGCGGTATGCCTGCACTCACGCGCCCTGTCTGTTCAGTCTGATAAATCGGGTGCGGCACTGCGCCGAGCGTCGGGAACGGATAGTAAATTTGAACATCATTGAAGCTCGCCACTGCCATCGGCTCGATGCTCGACGGCAGATCGCGATCAAACATCAAGATCGTGTAGTCGCGATGCTCACCGTTGGTGGTCGCAGTCACGCGCGTGACCTGACGTTTGATGATGGCTTCAACGAGCGAATTATCCGCCGCCACAAACCAAGCCTTGCGTCCCGCGTTACCCGTGTTGAATCCGTCGTCGCCCATGCCGTGGCCGCGCGCATAAGCGTGACGCCGCGTCAACGCCGTCAACGCTACCTGTCCCGGCGCGCCCTCGCCCTCCCAGCAGGGACTGATGGCCGCTATGCCTTTCATGCCCCAGATCAGGCTGTTCGTGTTCCAGGTCGCGATGGGCGGATTCGTCGGCCAACTCCCGCCGTGCGACCGTTCCGACCAGATGACCATGTCGCGACCGTTCGTGTGTGCGAGGAAATTTGTCCACACGCAGTAGTTCATAGAATCCTCGCTCAAACTGTGGAATACGGCGTTTGTGTAGATGTATTCCGTGGGAAACATTCTTCGATACGCGGCGTTCGTGACGGCGCGAGGATGTTGCGGGAGCGTGTTCGACATCAACTGCGTGATACGAAACGTTTGGTAGATGGCAGGGCCGTTTGTCGTGAAGCCGACTGCATTACTCGACACACCGACAATGTGCATCGCTGCAAAGGAACGCAAAGCAATTGCGATGAACGCGAACGCGACGAGAGCATAAGCTTTTAATTTCATGCGATAAATCCTAAT
>Ga0114967_10001422_pt1 | contig 20054 bp, 21 predicted proteins | sample M_130628_MF_Meta_FD_92639 | JGI IMG/M metagenome (GOLD analysis project Ga0114967, IMG submission 92639) | Freshwater microbial communities from Lake Montjoie, Canada to study carbon cycling - M_130628_MF_MetaG | ecosystem: Environmental > Aquatic > Freshwater > Lake | place: Lake Montjoie... | reverse complement strand
GAAACTCTTTATTAGGTTTCCTGGTTGAATAAACAACAGTAACCATTAAGATATTGTTTTTTCAAGTTCCTTGATTCTTTTAATCAAGTTATTAGGACTGATATCAGAAATGACTTTAGCTTTACCATTCAGGTATTTTGAATTTTCGGTTCTTAAAAAAGCTTTCCATTCTTTAGTATAAATGTTGTAGTGAATGTAGTAATCGTATAAATTTTCCATTTTTATTATTTTTTATGAATATATGTAATTTTTTTTAATAAATAAAGTTTTTTCAATAAAAACACATATTTATATATAAATGTATATACAAAATGAATAAAGATAAAACAGTGATATTTAGACTATCGAAAGAAAAATATGATAGATATAAAAATATGTGTAAAAAACAAGGGTTTAATATGAGTCAAAGATTCAGGAATTTTATTGATGAGGAATTAAATAAAGAAATTATTAAAAGTAATGGTCAAAAAAACAACTGAACAATTTATAGAAGATGCCAAGAATGTTCATGGTGATAAATATGATTATTCTTTGGTTGAATACGTTGGTTCACATAGTAAAATAAAAATTATATGTAAAGAACATGGGGTTTTTGAGCAAAGTTCTACCAATCATTTAAGCGGTGGTGGATGTCCAATATGTTGTAATAATGTTAAATTAACAACAGAAGAATTTATAAAAAGAGCTAAAAAACTACATGGTGATAAATATGATTATTCTTTGGTTGATTACAAAAATGCTCGTTCTAAAGTTATAATAACATGTCCAATACACGGTGAGTTTCAACAATTTTCGGTCGGTCATTTAAACGGTAAAGGGTGTCGTAAATGTGGCGGAACTGATAAATCTAACACTAAAAATTTTATAGAAAAGGCTAAAGAAATACATAATGACAAGTATAATTATTCTTTAGTGGATTACAAAAATAATAGAACAAAAGTTAAAATTATTTGCCCTATTCATGGTGAATTCGAACAAGAACCACACAGTCATTTATCTGGATGTGGATGTAAAAAATGTGCAGGATTAAATAAACTTACAACTAAAGAATTTATCGATAAATCAATAAAAATTCACAATAATAAATATGATTATTGTTTAGTTGAGTATAAAAATTATAGTACAAAAGTTAAAATTATATGCCCAATTCATGGTGAGTTTGAACAGATCCCTTTAAATCATTTTAAAGGGAAAGGCTGTAAATTTTGTAGTACATCAAAGGGTGAGTTAAAGGTTAAATATTTTTTAGAAGAAAAAAATATTAAATATATATCACAATATAGATTTATTGATTGTAGAAATATTAAACCCCTTCCGTTTGATTTTTATTTACCAGAATACAATATGTGTATTGAGTATGATGGTGAACAACATTTTAAGCCGTTTATCTGGGATTATGATAAAAAAAATTTTAAAAAAACCAAAAAACACGATGAAATTAAAAATCAATATTGTTTAAAAAACAATATTAAATTAATACGTATTAAATATACAGAAAATGTTAATGATTATTTAACGGATTTAATAGGTACTTCTATAATATTAATAGGGGGTTCACATAGTGTTGATAATTCACAAGCGACACTTATTGCGTCATATACATCATGATTCAAGTAAAGTGCCGCAAGTGCGAACGAATTTCCAGCACCTATAGCCATATAATCCACAATTTCTTTGACATAAAAGCCTTCAACTAAAAATGCCTTATTTTCAAAAACAATTATATAATAATTTACTAATTCAGTACTTTCAGTTTTTTCTTTTTTCCATTGATAGAATTCGAAAAGAAATTCTGTTATCGCGTCAACACTAGATTCCCTAGGTTTTCTTGTTTTTGTATATATTCGGAATAACGCTCCTTCTTGAGCTTCTCCGACATCACCCACACACATAAAATCGTTTTGAAAAAGTTTAGCTTTTCTATCTTTTTCTTGTACTGTGTCATTTATAAGTACTGAATCGGCACCAATTACAATTTTATCTTTATAAACTTTTACTGCTACTACTGACATATTATTCTTTTATTGGGTTATATAATGTGTACTTTGAGGTTAATTCTTCACCCTCTTTTATTTCTCTAATTGTTTTTAATTTGATAAATTCATTTTCATGAATAACTTCACAGTTAGGAGTGTTTGAATGATTAAAAAAACCGCCAAGAGGTGTTCTAATATAGCCGTCTTCAAATCTTGGGTCTTTTACATGGGTTACACCTATGGTAAAATTATTATCAATATCAACATTTGTGAATAAACCAAGTCCGTCTATTGTTGAAGGTTTTATCGTTAGGTAATTAGGTAGCGGTCTATAGTGTGACATATTTTTAATTTTTACCTGTTGATCCAAACCCACCTGAACCACGTTCAGTTTCTGAAAGTTCCTTTATAGAATTTAATTTAATCATTTTACCAAATTCTGTACTAACTCTTGACCTTACGACTGCTTGTGCAAGTCTATCTCCTTTTTGGAAATTAAAAACATCATTACTTATGTTAAATAATAATACCATAACCTCCCCTTTATAATTCAAATCTATTGTCCCTGTTAAAACTCCAATACCGTGTTTTGATGCTAATCCACTTCTAGATTTTATTTCCATATCATACCCATCAGGTAGTTCGAAGTATAATCCAGTAGGTATTAACAACCTTTCTAACGGTTTTATTGTACCACTAATGTTAGCCCTTAAATCAAAACCAGAGTCACCGTCTTTAGCCCAAATAGGGTCAGGATTTTCTGAAGTATTAACGAATTTAATTTCTGTTTTATTAACATCTTTATACTCACTAAAACCCACTGATTCCAACTCTTTAGACATAACTAAAAGTTCGTCTAACTCGTTTAATTCATCGTTAGAAATTAAACCTAATTTTTTTAAATGAATTAATTCTTTAATGTAATTCTGTAAATCGTCTGTCATTTTAAATTATTAAATTTTGTTATTATATCAATTAAAGCTTTAACGTCTTTTTGGCAATACGTTTTAATTTCTTCGTATTTACCTTCCCAAAAATTAGCGGTTACATTGTCACCTTTAATATCACCGTTTTTAGGTGAATCAACTTTTAATACACTGCAAATCAAATCTAAAGAACCAATACTTCTACCACCAAAATTCCAAACATCTCTAGTATCTAAAACTCTTAATTCCCAAGGCTTTGTATTGTGTGTTGGAAAAAGTTTTGCTGGTTTTAACCCGTTAATAACAAATCTTTTTGCTAAGAATGGGATATCAAAGTTTTTAATATTTTGACCACAAAGTTCAAAACCTAAGCTTTCTACCTTGTCAAAAATTTTACGAGTGTTCATTAAGATTTCAACTTCATCTTGACCACAAAAAGATTCAAATTTAACACTACCGTCTTTAGTTACAAAAGCCATAGAAACACAGGCAACTTTACCAAATTCAGGGAAAAATGCTGCAGTTTGTTTGTAAACTTCTTGTTTAACCTCATCTTCAGTCATTTTTTTTGTGATACGACTTTCATCGGTTACACGTTCTCTAAAGTTATCATAATAAGATAACCATTGTTTTAGATCTTCTTCAGGCAAGTCTTTTAAAGATTCATATTGACTTACACTTTCGATATCAAAAAAAAGTAATTTTTCAATGTTAAATTGCATTGTTTTCTAGGATTAATTGTTTAACTTCTTTGTTGTTTCTTTTTACTATTTCAAGATAAAAATCTGACCTGGTTTTTGTAACCACATCCATATGATATTTTTCCTTGACACAAAGATATAAATTTTCTCCCATAATTTCAATTAATTCCGGATTTTTATGTAAAAATTTTATTGCCTTTAACCAATCACTATGATTTTTCTTAGAATCGATTAAGATTGCATTACCTTTTTCATTAATTTTACCACCAAATTCCATTACATTAACCAAATCTATAGTATAAGGACCGTAGTTTTGTGCTATCAATGCTTTTTTATGGAACCCAGCCTCAATAACTTTTAACTGTGATTTTACTTTATTAAACATATGTTCTTTTAATGGTGCTAAAGAAATATCGAAAGAATTATAATTTGATGCGTAAGTCGTAATCGGTTTCGTCCAAACCCTACGGTAAGGTTCGTTGATATCATTAAAACCTTCTTCTTGAGAATATTTTAAAAGTTGTTTTTTATATTCTGGACTTAGGATTTTATAGTCATCGGTGAAAACTTCTTCATAACGAGCCCAAACGCTTTCATGTGGTAGGATTTTTCTGGTTCTTTGTTCCCCTGTTTGTGAATTTGTTTCTGTCATACTACCACGGGTATCAAAACCACAAATCACCAATTGGGTATCTTTTGCCTCATCAGAATTCATCCAAATATTTAACCCTTGTCTCATTAATCGTAAATCTTCCAAATGAGAACTACCACCTAACCAACCAATACGAAGTTTTTTATCACTTTTAACTTCTTTCTTTTGAAATTGTGGTTCCTCTGGATTAATTGCGTTCGGTATAATAATAACATTTTTGTTGTACCGTTTAATTTCTTCAGCAAAAATTTTAGTTGTTGTTGTTACATAGTCAACTAACGGGAAATTACTTTTAATAAGTTCATCTAATTTGGCCTGTTTTAACATTGGGTATGCTGGGTGGTCAATTGATGGCATCCAATAATCATCAATATCCATAACTGAAACAATTCCGAATTTTTTAAATTTATCGAAAATTCTTTTCGCGTTTTCACCATAAACAGGTTGTAATTGACCTCCTACAACATCGGTAATTGTTCGGTGAAAATGAACAATGTCAAACTGTTTTAAATAGTTATCATCATCCCAGTTAATACTATCAATACCTGCTGTTATGATATCCACAAAAAAATCTTCTGGATACATTTCTTGTAACCTTAAATGTGGATCTAATGACCTAAACTTTGCTACACCTGAACGGTCTGAACAAATTACTAATACTTTTACTTTATTTTTCATATATGTTTTATTTAATTTTATGCAATAAAAAACCCCACTTAATAGTGGGGTTTTTTTAATTTTTGTAAAGGTTACTTTTTACCTTTTGGTGTACCTTTGTTGCCTTTGCAACCACATCCTTTTGTTGTCATGTTGTTTGTTTTTAGTTTAATTGTTATTGCTTTCTTTTTAATTTAGGCATTGGCATAACATTTCCTGAAAAAACTGTGCTCCCAGCCTTAAATTGTACATTTTCTTTAACCAAACGTGATTCGAAATAGTTTTCGATTATTTTTGGTAAAGCTTTTGAAATTTCAGAGGCGATTAGTTTTCTTAAATAACTTTCATCGACGTTAACCGGCATTTGGTTAATATTTTCGGTTACCATTCTTCTTTTTTTAATCTCAGGTTTTTTTACAGCATTTTCAAACATATCTATTTCATCGTCTTCACTGTACGCTGGTTGTCTAACCGATTCTTTAACTGTATAACCATTTAATTCTCTAATTGTCTCTTCATCAACACCACCCATTGGGTTTAATTGTGGGATTGGGTTTTCTAACATTGCTTTTTGAATAGCTGCAGGTAGTCTAGAATTTTGTACTCTTTCATTATACATTTCAGTACCAGCTTCAACCGACTCAGACATTTGTTGTCCGTAATCAAAAGAACTTCCACCCATAACATTTCTATCACTAGTTAAACCAGGTGTTTGTGATCTTTTTGCTTTACCAGTATCAAATTTTTCTGCGGCTTTATCAATCGCTTTTGATTTCTTGAGAATTGCTAATAATTTAGGATCCATATTTTAAAATTTTGCTTGTTTGTTTATTCTTGTCATCGAACCGTCACCAAGACGGTTATATTTTGGTATTCCGGTTACTCTATCAGATATTGGATTACTAAACGGTCTTTCATTCATTTCTTCCCAATCCATTATCCGATCTAATCTAAATGTTTTCCAACCTATTTCAGTAGTAGTGTCACCAGCATATTGATAAGCCCTTACAATTGGGTTACCGGCTTTTGAAAGCCCTAAGACATAAGATTCCAAATATCGAGTACTATAACTACCATTTGGTTCTTGATATCTTATTTTAACCCTATTGTGTTTAACAATAGCATCACTAACTTCCGCATCTGAAGCTGCTTCTAAAATAAGTTCATTTAGAATAGAGTAAAGTCTCATTTACTACCAATATTGTTGTGGGTAATTAAAGTTATCGTAACCCATACCAGGTTTGTATTTATTACCCGATGAATAAGTTAATGTTTGTTGAGTTTGTATATCAACGATAGTACCTACTTGACCGTTAGCATCTCCACGACCAAAACCGTCATTATCACTTAATGCGTTTGGATGTGTTGAACTGTATCTATCGGCCGCTGTATCTTTATATTCGTTAAGAACGGTTAAAGTTAATCTTTCGGCGTCAGCTGTTTGTTTTAATCCTGGTAATTGGTTTAAAATACCTCCTGGTCCAAAACTTTGGACACTACCTGGGTCTGTTAATACTGGTGAAATTTGTGGCATGATTCTTTGTTTTTATTAAAAATATTTATTATGTTTTCCATTATGTTTATTTCATAAATAGCCTCTGAAACACTTTTTTGATGTGAATGTTTTATTTTTACATCATCTGTTTTTGGTTTTAAATTTTTAACATCTCTTGACATACTATCTTTTTGGTAGTAATTACCCATGGCGGTATCGGTTTTTATTTTTTTAACACCATCAATGTTATCTCTTGATGTCTTTAAAGTTTCATCAACCCAACTTTTCATTTTTAAACCACCATTAAGTATAAAGGGTGTTGTTTGTTTTTTATCACCCATAAAATCAGTATCTGAAGATTGAGTGTCAAAAAAATTTTTAACTCTTTTTAATTCTTCATAACTAACTTTAGGTTCAGATATTAAATTTCTTAATCTCTGATACCCCTCAACATTTTCCTTACCTTTGTATGCACGCATAATTCTTTTTAAATGGTTAAGTAATTCTTCAGGAATATCCCAATAACGACCTTGTAACTGTGAGTTTGCCATTTATTGTAAATTTTTGGTAATTTCTTTTTTATATTCTACAGGAATATTAACGGTATCGATATTACTAACCAAGAAGTTTAGGATAATACCTTTTTGTTCACCAGTAGCCTGATTTAAAGAAACAATATCAATTAGATTTTTTAACTTTCTAACTAAAATAGGGTTTTCTTCTGCAACAGCATCAATATCGGGGATTTCATTTTTTTTAAGGTTAAAAATATCTTTTGTCACCTTTTTAGTAACAATATCTTCCACCATACCCTTCATTTTATCTTTTGAAGTTTCTTTTATTTTTCTTTTGATATTTTTAGGGCTAGGGTATTTTTTACTTTTCTTAGGTGTCCTAACTTTTTCTTCATCATCCATATACGAAATCATTGTCGGGTAACTATCACTTGCCAGTGGTGTTTTAACGGATGGCATTGGTACTAAAGAGTAATACCCTCGATAACCTTGTTGACGTTGTTGTGCGGTAGCGTTTTTTAGTTGATGCCCGTCTTCTGGGTCAAACATTGGGTCGGTAGTACTGTTAGAAGATGATTTAACGTCATCTCTAAGAGGAACATTTTTACCATCAAAATATATAAACTCATTTAAAAAATTAATCATTTTCTTTTTTCTTTATAAATATCAAAGAAAAACGAATTATTTTATCTTTTTAAACTTATTTCACTAATAGCCTCTATAATACTTTCTTTATCGGGGTTAACGTCTTTATTGTGGGTAACTTGCAACCAATTTAAAACTTGTTCGTAGCTTGGTGCCCAAATAGCTTCACTATGTAAAATATGTTCAGAAAAAAACATGTGTTTATTATAAATATTGTAATAACCCTGTATTTGGTTATGATAACCCAGTTCGCTTAATTTTAAAGCCATATCGTAGGGTATGAATTCTTGTAAATGTGGTATCATATATGATAAATATCGTGAAAAATATTTTAAAAAACTAAACAGTAATATTTTTATTTTCCTGAAACCTATCTTTTACCATGTAAGTTTCTGAAACACCTTTTCTTCGCCAAAAATTAACCTCACCCTCACTCATAGTCATCAATTCCTCCAAGGTATCTTGATCTTCCGGGTTTGTTGCAACCCCACCAATTAATTCCAGTTCTTTTGAAGTAAAGTATTGTTTTGATTCTGGATTTTCGATTATTAAAGATTCTCGAACATGTAATGGAAAAACAACTAAAAGTGGTTCTACTTTTTTATTGAAAGCATCAATGTATTTTGGTACGTTATATTCACCTGTTAAGTCAGGGTTTTTCTTAATCTCGTCTTCTGTGATTAAATAACAATTAAATTTTGTTGTACCTTCTGGCGGATCTTTTTTAGTTTTACTAGTGGAGATATCTGCATGTGATTTTTTAGTCCCATTATTGATATGATAAATGGTATCACCCAAGTTTATGTGGACACTATCACGAATAATTAACTCCATATGAGCTTGTCTTGGTAATTCTCTGCCGTTTTTGTCAGTACCCCTTTTTTTGTAACTTTCAACAGTTTTTTTAACTTTTGATTTACTCGCGACATCTACTAAAGGAACTTGTTGATTATAAATCTTTTCCAAATGTTCATAGTAAAAATCAACAAATTCTTTACCCTTACCATCCAACAACATTTTAATAGCTTTACCCAAGAATTTTTCAATGTATTTTGGGATAGATTTTCCTTTAATGGTATTACCCGTTAATTTGATTTTACCACCTGGTTTTAAGATTGCATAATTTTTTCTAGATAAATTAATGGTTGACTCCATGATATCATCAATATCGAGACCCATAACACCATGCATAAATCTTTCATTATATTCAGCAACATCCGCATCGATACCCGAATAAACTTTATCTTTTTTAGCAAAACGATGTAATCCGTTACCAACGTAAGTTCTATTTTCCGCATCTTCAGGACATGAAAAATTAACACCGTCAGTGTCTAACACTAAAGGGGTGTAACCTCTTTCCATAAAAAAAGTAATCATAGTCCTTAAATACTGCCTACCAGTACAGGTAATCATCTCACCAATATCAATATCACCCCAAGGGAAAATATGTGGAGCAGAAATAGAACCAAAAGCAGAGTTATTTAAAATTTTAATCGGTAATTGTTTTTTATCATACGTTGATGCCGCTTTTGAATCACCTGCCGCGTTCGCTTCATTCATTAAAGCTTTATACTTATTACGAGTTTCAGAAAGGTATAATAACATTGCTCGTAACGCACCTGTAACATCACAATCAGGAAAAACTTCATGTGTTAATTGTATTGCCGGATAAAGTGACGCGTAGTCAAACTTTGCAACTTTTTTACTATAACCTAAATGTAAAAGTCTAGACAAACCACCGGTAAATTCTCTTTTTGGTAATGTATCTGGGATTGCTAACCCATTTTCATATGACCAAGACATCATTAATAACTTCCAAAGAGTTGCGGTACCCATTGTAATGGTACGACTAAAGGTTGTTGGAACTAAGGAAGCTGTTAAAAATCCTGCTTGAGTGTAAATATCGTCTACCTGTTCTGTTTCCAACAAATCATCCGTTAGATATTCAGTTATTAAAAATCGACCATCAACAATTTCCCATTTATCTTCATACCCATCAACAACCACCAACTCACCTTTTTTATTTTCAATTATTTTTGGTTCTGGTTTTATATCATCTAACAGGTACCATTGCCCGCTTGTTGGATTGTAATAACATTTTTTATTTTCATTCCAAATTCTACCCAACTGTGAACCGTCTATATAAACACGATTTGGTCTTTCGACTTTAGCCTCTTTTGATATATACTTTAAACCAGCCTCTTTAATGTTAGAGTTTACGGCCTGTGCTTGTCTAACACGATGTAAGGTATCCAATATATTATAACCCCACATAAGTGTTTGTTCATAGGATTCTAATTCAGCACCTAATTTAAGTGATGCGGTTTTACGTTTTAACGGAATTTCAGGGTGTTTAGTTTTAATGAAACCATCTGATATGTACGTTTTAGTTTTATCACCTCTGGGTGTAACCCTAACGTGTTCATCCACAATTCCAAGTATTTTCATTCTACCTAAAATGTAATGCCAGTCAAAGTTCTCAGAATTATAACCAGTAATGATAGAAGCGTTTAGTTCAGAAATAATTTCAAAGAAATTCATAATCATTTCTTTTTCATTCTCTGCTGACCATTCACCGTTTTCACCATAAGCATCCAATATTTTTCGGTACCCACGATTATCTTTAACCCCAATCAAAAATATATGACCATTTTCGGGGTCCAAAGAAGTGGTCTCAATATCGAATACAACCTTATGGACTTCAGAATAGTCATCAAAACCTTTAAACAACCGTTTACCTGTTTGTATCATATACTGTTCAATAGGTTGTAAAAGTTGAATCATATCCTTTCTTTTCCAAGGGTCTAAACCACCTTTTTTAAAGAAGTTAATTAAATCACGATAAGTACCGGTTGTTTTAACTAAAAATTTAAAACCATTCTCTAGACGACTGTCATCATCGGTTCGAAGTTTTTCTGTTGAAATTCCATGTCTTTTTGCTTCATAACGCATTCTTTCAACATCGTCACCATAAAATCCAGTATCTTTCAAAGATTTGGTCCAACAAAAAGGTATAAATTTTTGGGTTTTAATTTTTTTACCCTTTTCAGGGTCGTCAATCATTAAATAAACACGGTTTGAGTTATCTACTGACCAATCATCTGTTTGGTCTAATTCGATTCCGACAATATATTTTTCAGGGTCGTGACCTTCAAGGAAATCACGAATTTGATCTGGAGAGGCTTGTTTTATTATATCTTTTTCTATGTTCATAATATCTCATTCTGTTTTGGACGGGTACAGAAAAACCAACTCGTTATTAATAATTTTTAATAAAGATAGTAAAACGTTTTGAGATAGTAAATTACTTTTGTTTGATTATGAGTTCCCCTAAAACTTCTATCAGACCAACTAGTTTTTGAAACTCTACTTGACCCATTTCAACGTTTTCAGATAAATCACATAACTCATCTAGATATTTTTTAAATTCTTTTTTTGATTTTTCTAAATCAAACTTACCTTCCACTGCTTCTTTATAGTAAGGTAGTTTAACTATAAAATGGTGGTATGTTAACATTGCGGGACCACCTTTTTCTTTTGCGTTATTAACGATTTTTTCCGCACCAGCAAATCTTTTTTCGGCAAAGTCCTCAAAACTTTTACTGGTGGTAATTTCTTCCTTTAATATATTTTTAATTAAATTTTTCATGTTAACACACAATTTTAGCTTTTGTAAAACTATCTAATACATTGACATATAGATCTTCTCTTATTGGGACAATTAAACTTTCACCATTATCTAAAAAATCAACCCTAAATTCCGCTTTAAAAGAACCCGCTAAGTTAACGTCTTTAACGTCAAATTGGTACCCTAAATAATATTCACCGTCTTCTTTACAGATTTCTTTATCAACTGGTAGTAATAAACCTGCCTTGTTAAAAACCTTATAATTACCTTTATCATCTATCATACTAAAAGTAACTGCCGCATTCTCTAAACGGTCATATATTTGACGATAGGTACTTCTACCGTCATTAATTAATTTTAACTTAATTACCGGAAGTGTGCTGTTTTTGCGAATGAAAAAATTTTGTGCCATCTTATTTAATAAATATCATCAACATGGTATTATGATGTAAGGTGGTAACGGACTTTTACAACTACCACAATTACTGTTACCTGGTTGTACAATTTGTGCCCCACCAAAGGTATTATCTTTACAATATCTTCGACAATCAACAAAGAAATTGTTTCTAACTTCTAAAACATTTAAAGCTTTTTCGTAAAAACGTAACTGTGAAAGTTCACCTTCAAAAGTACCTGCAAAATATTTTTGAATATCCATATTTTTGTCTGCTGGGTCAGGACCACCAAAAGTTTGACTTTCAGTTAAACCTTGTGTACCACCACCCCAACTCATATTAAATGGAACCCCAATTTGTTTGGCACTCCATTCATCTAAAGCTCTTAATTGTAAACCAATAAAATCATAGACCTTATATTTTGCCAAACCATTAACCCAAAAAGTTAAAGTTCCTGCTGGTAAACCATATTTAGAACCACCTTCAACATAAGTTACCACAACATGTGTCCAACTATTTCCTGTTGGTATTACATTTGCATCGGAGTAACCTTCTTCCATAACGGTACCGGTAATTAAAAATTTATTATTATAACAATCACCCGTAACCGTCATTTTACGATAACCAATACGACCATCTTTTGTTATTCTAAAACCTAAAGCGTTTTCTGATATTTGGTCACAATAACTATAACTATACCCTGTAACTACGGAATTTAATGCTGGTGTATTACAAACACTACAACAAGCAGCTATTTGACTGCTACCTCTTGAGAACCAGTTTTGACCCCCAGATATATAACTTGGGTCAACATACCCTGGTGTAACGGTACCACAAACACCACAAGTGACTTGACACCCACAACTAGTGTTCCTGGTAAACCAACTAACACCACTATTTGGTCCCACAACCCTTTCCTCATATTCTAAGGAAGATGTTCTTTGTAACGGAATTCCGGTACTTGTTGTATAACCTGTTTCACCCGAAAAATTATTCCAAAATTTATTTTCAGCTCGTGTACCAATGTAAAAGAAGAAATTACTGTTTCCCGTAAAAACGGTGTTTAAAGTTAAAGCCGACGTACTCCCTGATACACAAAAAGAGTTATCCCTTTTAATCCAAGTTTCCATTGACCATCCATTTGGGAATTCTGTTGGCATTACCTGCCATTTGGTATAACCCGAAACCGAAGTTAAGGTATACCCACTTCCATGACAAGAGTTATCATCTAACTCGTTAACAGGTGATGGGTTATCGTCATCTAGTTTAAAAAACCCTTGGTAAAAACCTCCATTCAAACAAACGGTATTACCCACTGGACAACCGCCTAAAGCTTGTACATTATAGTGGGTTTTATATGGGTATGAATAAATTCCTGGGCCCACAGTACAACCAGATTCTGGTGTGTATGTTATGCTATAACCAGTAACTGCATATAAAACTAATCTAGTATTGGCTGACGTTATAACTAAAGTTTTTCCTGTTAAACAGTTAGTTCTGCCGTTATCAACCCCTGTTAAACCCCAGTCGTTTAATGTGAATCCACTGGAAGGGGTCAAGATATAACTTGACCATTCCGCTAAAGAAGTCAAGGTATAACTTGACGTTGTGGTACCACTATTATTAATATCAAACCATGCGACCAAGCCATCGGTTACAATATTATGGCCACAACTATCTTTACAGTTAATGGCATAAGGAATATAATCACCTGTCTTGTCATTGGCTAAATTAAAATCCCAATAGTCATTGTAAACAATGTTTATGGTTTCAAAATTTTTAAAATAATAGTTGTTTTTTATATCCATTAGTATACTTTTGTGATTGAAAATCTTATACCGTCACTATTGGGGTAAACAGTACCATCGTAATTTCTGTTGGTCCAGTTTAAATATTTAAGTGAAACATAGTCATTTGTACCGTCCGCGTAAATTAAATTACTAGTTGAAATATCTATTTCAGTATGTAAATTTGGTTGTACTGTCATGTAATTACCTCCGTATATGTTTGTTATAGTGTTATCACAAATACCCAAACCAAATGTACCACTTGAGGTGCCACTTGTGGTACCTGATTGCCAATAAACACTAGAACTAGTATCAGGTTTTAAATGTATAGCACCTTCTACTAAATAAAGTCCAGCTTGTGTAATTGTAAAAACACCGGTATTATTATTAAAACTACCAAAACTACAAGAAGGTGGTGATGTAACATAATTACCAACACCCGAAGCTGTCGATACGGTACCGTTTGACGCTATTTGTGTAAAACCAGTAATAAAACGACCCTTATCGGCGATACCACCATTACTTACCGGTACTGATGGTATAACCCCAGCGTTTGGTTGTGATGTACTATTTATAAACAAAGCACAGTAATAAACATTTCCTATGTTTTTAACTTCGACGTTACCGGTCATTGTATCTCTAACCAAAACTTGGGAGGTTGTACCTGTATGTAAGGTCGGTGTATTTCTTAAAGTTAAAGCAGTTGTAGAGTAAGACCCAGATGTAAACAAATTACCAGTAGATGCTGATAATATCATTTTTGCTGTTGTTACGTCTGCTAACGTATTACTAGTGTTATAATGCCATTCAAAGACGGAACCACCATTTTGAGAAGCTATAAAATTAATCTGTTTTGTTGGGAGAGATGAATTATTTAAACCGCCACTAACAGCACCAACAGTTTCAACAGTTGTTAAATCTGTATTACGAATATAAGTGTTAGTATACCCTGTAGTAAACAAAAATTTTGATGTAGAAATACTAGAACCACCTCTACCCATTATTAACCCGTTTGCCGAATACGCCCCAGTACCACTATTATTGTTTGTGATAAAATTAGTTACACCACCGTTAATCATATTACTTAGTGCAGTACTGTTTCCCGTAATACTAACAGTTCCGACTAAAGAAAGAACATTTGTTGATGGGTTAAAGGTAAAATTAGAAGAACCACTGAATACGTTACTACCACCGTTAAACTGTATACTGTTAACTGGTGATCCAGGAACTGTTTGTGGTAAACCTAAATATGTGGAAGCTGAAATACTCCCATTAACTGTTAAACCTGTTAAGGTTAAATTATTTATTGTAACAGGTAAATTACTTAATCCTTGATTCCTACTTATTGTTAAAGTGTTATTGTTAGTAAAAGTAAAACCTGTCGTAAACGTATCAACACCTGTTCCACCACTATTTGACGGTAACTGTGTTGTTAAAACCGTACCATCTTGTTTATACAAAAAAAGAGTTGTTCCAGTTACCGTACTACCAGTGATATCTCTACTATATAAAAAAGTAAGGTTATTATCTAATTGTGGTTGTGTTAAAGGGTTCCCTGAACTTCTTAAATTTAATGACATTTTATATTATATTTTTTTACATTATCCTTGTTATTGAGAACCTAATAGCATCACCAGTAACAACACTAGGGCCAGCATAACTTCTATCGGTTTTATTTAAAACTTTAAGCCTGAATGTGGCACCAGAATTAAGGTAAACAATATTATTAATACTAATATCTATTTGGTTTGTTCTTGGTGCATTTGCACCATATAGTTCATACACATATTGTGCGGTGTCAGGGTCTGGTATGATTGTTTGATAGTTCCCAACATAAATATCGGTAGCGTTATTAGGACAAATACCCAATCCAAACTCACCTGTACCCGAAAGTGACCACGCGGTAGAAGTGCTTGTATCTGGTTTTAAATGTATCCACGCATTTAACATTAATGTCGCATTAACATTTGTGGTGAATAAACCCGTTGTGTTGTCGTAAGAACCAAAGTTTGTTGTTACACTAGGCCCTACTTGTAAAGTGTTATTAACATAAATCGATGTATAACCAGTTATTACCTGACCTTGTGGAATCCCTTTTATTGTATCAACAGATGGACCAACTCCTACTATTGGTATTATTGGTGGAGCCACGGTTAAAACTATACTGTCTAACCCAAAAGTTTTAGTTTCAACATTACCTGTAGAGGTATTTCTAACCAAAACTTTAGTGTTTGTATCGTCGTTTGTTGGTGTTGAATTAATATTTAAATTAGAAACATAAACATAATCACTTTGTGTACCGTTTATCCCTTGACCCCCCAAAACAACCGACCTATTACCAGATACCGTAGAATTACTTGAATGAACAAAAGATGCAATACCCGATGCGGTTGACGCCGAACCTGAAGCGAATGAATAAATACCAGATGATGTTGTTGAGATTCCCTGTGAATGTGAGTAATTACCACTAGAAGTCGTAGTTTGTCCTTCCGCATGTGAACCTTGTCCACTTGAAACACTATTACTACCTTCCGCGTGTGAACCTATTCCACTAGCTTGTGTGGTATCACCTTCTGCATGTGAATACTGATTTGAAGCTATTGTTGATTTACCTTCTGCATGAGCATATGTACCACCAGCGGTGGATGTTCCAATGCCCTGAGCCATGGAATAATTACCCGCGGCCGTTACACCGTTACCAAAAGCAAGAGCTAATGTTCCGGCTGCAGTAGAACCACCAGCTACACTTTTAAGTGAACTCTGGATTGTTATCGGATTACCACATCCATATAAATTTTGAATGTAAATATCATTAATACAAGAAGCTAATGTATTACCAGTAAATTGTATTCCACTTATATTTACGGAACCATTTTGTCTACTAAGTGTTAAAGTACCGGTACCATAGTTATAGGTACCACCTGTAACATAGTTATCGGTAAATCCGGTAAAACCTGCTATTGTAACAGAACCATTTTGACGATTTAGTGTTAAAATATTACTTGTAAAAGTACCACCCGTAACATAATAATCAGGGATACCTGTTAAATTAGACCCATTACCGTAAAAAGTTGTTGCACTTACTGAACCACTAACATATGTGTTACCAGTAACATTTAACTTACCAACTATAGAAGTATTACCACTAACAGTTAAATTACCATTAACGGTTAAACCTGTCATTGTATTGATGGTTGCCGTAAAAATACTACCATCATTTAAAGTTAAAATTAAGTTGTTATTACTATAATTTAAAGAACTTATAGAAGTACCTGTTTGACCTACTTTAACAAACCCATTATTATCAATAACTAAAATTCTGTTATTTACAGTTCCGCCTGAAAGTGTTGGGTTCAATTGTAATGATCCATTAACTTTTAGAATCCCTGATTGGACTGTTATAGTTCCTGCCGAAGAAGGACATGCAACAATATTATTAACATAAAGTGGTGATGTACAAGCTGATATAGACCAACTTAAACCACTAACAGGGCCCCAAATAACGGTACCATCGAAATCTAAAGATGTCGCAACCAAACCTGGTGCGGCACTTTGATTAATTTTTAAATAACCTGGATTTGATATAGTAGTTGTTCCTGATAGATTTATGCTATCACCTATACGCTGAACGATTTGTCTGTCTTCAAAATTTGGACGGGTTAGGAATTGTGCCATTTTATATAACTGTTATGCCTAAAGGTCTGTATTGTAACATCTTATTTAATTGTTCGGCTTCTGTTGCCTTTCTTGTTAACATATTGTCTGGACGTAATCTTTCTAACCTTTCATTAAGTCGGGTCATTAATTTATCTTTATCTTCTTTTGATTCTGATAGTAGCGATTCATAATCCATGGTAACTTCTGCTTCGGCAACACCAAGGACACCACCAAATTTACCACGAACCCTACCAAGGGTTTCTTTACATAAAGCAGTAAAATAATCTCTGACCCATTGTTTTGACGGTGTATTTAATTCCGTGAAATTAACAACGTCAATCGGAACATCAGAAGGTAGTTTCACAATATCTTTATTTGCGTTTAAACAACGTAACCTATCTTCTGCCGTTGTTGTTTCATAATACCAATACCAAACTCGACTACCACCAACGTTAACAGAATTACCACCCGCAAAACCACCACGACCAAAAGCCAAACGACTTCCTGGGGGTGGTGATAAGTGTAATAATTTAGTTCCATTAGGTCCTGCTGTAATCCAATAAGTTAATTCTGAACTAACTAATCTTTGTTTTAAATTATAATCCGCATTTCTTAATACAATATCAAAAGCTGGTGCCAAATAAAAACCACCATAACCAAAACCACCACCAGCAGCACCATATGGTAACTGAGCAACACCACCACCAAAACCATAATCACCAAAACCATAGTTAGAATATAAAGCATAATCTACTGTTGGTGGTTGGAAATAAAGTACTTCACTCATTTCACGACCGGCAGGTATTTGGTATACTTGTTGATGATCTGTTAAAACAACATAATCTTGTTTTAATTCCCAGGGACCTCTTGCTTGTAAACCAACTATTTTAGAATAGGCATATGTAAAACTATCTTCATAATCCTGTCCTCTGGTAGTTAATGCTTTAGTTAAATCCGCTGTACTTAAATTAATATTATCGAGAGATGACCATTGTGACTCTATCAACCATTCATTAATATATGCAGAATGATCTTCTATAGAAATTTCCAATAAAGTGCACATTTGTTCATCAGACAATTCTATCTTTCTAAGTGGAGCCCCTAATCTATGTCTAATTTGACGGAAGACCTTTTCTTTTTCTATATCATCTATTACTAAAGCCATTTAGGTTTTTATTAGATAAATATATATAAGTTTTATATTTTAAATAAAGTTGAAATAAAATCTTCAGCAATATCAATATTACCCACATTTTCACCCATAACCTTAGATATTACTTCTTTTTTCTTTTGCAGAATTTCATAAATCCTTTCTTCGATTGTATTTGCAAATATTGGGTAGTAAATGTTAACGGTTTTGTCTTGACCAATCCTAAAATTTCTATCCTCTGCTTGTTGATGGTTCGAAGGAACAAAGTCGATATCGTGAAACAAAGTTGTGTCTGAAGCGGTTAAAGTAATAGCAGAACCAGCAGAAATAATATTACCAATAAAAACTCTAACGTCTGGATCCGTTTGAAACCTGTCGATACTTTTTTGTTTTTCCTTATCCGACATTTCACCGTTGTGACAAACAGCGATTTCACCAAACTCTTCTTTTAATTTTTTTAAACTTTCAGTAAAAACAGTGAATACAATAACTTTTCTGGTTTCTGATTGTTCTAAAAAGTTTTGTACCATGTCAATAGTATGTGAAACTTTTTCTTGTGAAATAAATTTTCGTAAAACAACCATCTCCACCATTTGTCTAGCTGGACCTAAATTTTTACCTTCTAATTCTAACCATTTAACATAATCCTCAAAAGCGTTTTCATATCCTTTTTTGTTTTCTAATTCCAAATAAAAAGGTGAAACAATTTTAGGTGGTAAATCTAAATGGTCTTCTTTTTTTCTACGTAACACATAATTTTTGGTTTTTTGATGTAATTCCTCTAAATTAGAGGCCCCATCGGTTAACCATATTTTTTTTATTTTACCTGATTGCAATCTTTTATTAAAAGATTTTGCTGCACAATAACGATATGCGAAATGTTGAAAATTATCGGTTACTGGAACTTGACAAACCTTTAATAGGTTGTAATAATCCATTGGTCTATTCGCTATCGGTGTCCCTGTTAACAACCAAACTTTAGGGATATTTTCTGCTATTTGAGAGACTATTTTACCACGAATGCTGTCTTTATTTTTTATCATATGTGCCTCGTCTACTATCATTAAATCAAATTTTTCATCATTAATGTAACTTTTGGTATCTTCTTTTTTTCTTTTGTCTTGTATTTCGTGAAAACGATTTAAAATATCGTAATTAATAATGGTAAAAACTTTTGGTTGCCAATAACCACTTTTAATTATGGTAACCATTTCTTCGTCAATAAAATCCGTTATCTCACGAAACCAGTTAATTTTTGCGTTTGCAGGACAAACAACTAATATTTTTTCAACACCAGACAATAATGCGGCACAAATAGATGACATACTTTTTCCAAGACCCATGTCATCAGACAAAATGGATTTATCTCTTTTTAATAAAAACTTAATAGCAGTTTCTTGATGTGGGAATAAATTCCTGTTTTTTTTGTTTATTTTATTAACCGAATCAAAATCAACATCCAAATCTTCATAAGGTTCAAAAAATAAATCCGTTAACAATTGTGTTTTTGGTATGTGATAAAGAATGTTTTCTTTTTGATTTTTATAAAGTTTACCTTTTACATGGTAAGACTTTTCTCCTTCACTTAAAACAGTTTCAATAAAAACCTTTTCTGGTGTGTTTTTTAAACTAAACTTTTCTTTTAGTTGTTCACCCAAATAAGTGGTTATCTCAACAATTTTATTAAGTTCTATTGGTGAGACATCATAATTTTCTTCCACGTAAGAAATTTGACTAGGTGTCATTAGGAAAAAACCTTCATTTTCTAATTTTTTTTTCATTTTTAGAATATGTTCGTTTTTTCCTTCGTAGTTTCTAACCTTTTCTAAGGTCGTTTTACTTTTTAGTTTAGTTAAATCCATTGTAAAGT
>Ga0114967_10001421_pt1 | contig 20060 bp, 19 predicted proteins | sample M_130628_MF_Meta_FD_92639 | JGI IMG/M metagenome (GOLD analysis project Ga0114967, IMG submission 92639) | Freshwater microbial communities from Lake Montjoie, Canada to study carbon cycling - M_130628_MF_MetaG | ecosystem: Environmental > Aquatic > Freshwater > Lake | place: Lake Montjoie... | reverse complement strand
TCAAATAGTTTTGGTAAAAACGACAAATATTTTTCTTTTAAACTACCATTACAAAGAACATAACTTTTAACTTTATAAAAATCAACTATGTCTTTTGGTATTTGTTCTGAACATATATGGACACTTACTTCATTCCCCTCACCCCAACAATCTATAATATTTTTATAAATATTATAAAATGCCATTATTTATTATATATACTATCTATACATTTACATCTATATTTGCTGTAACAATTTAATAAAATTATTTGTAAAGAATGCGAGTTCCAATTCGTCTTCATGAATATTGTGAAAATAAATAATATATTTGCATACCAGTATTGTAAGTTTATACTTTACATCTTCATCGAGGAGGTTTGTCATTTTTATGTAAATAAAATAATTATCTAATATGTCCATTACAGAATATCCGTCATGATACAATTTATAAAATATGTATACAGCTTCCACCATTTTATTTTTCAAAATGAGATTTGTATATTCATCAAACAATCGATAACTAATATTTGTAGATAGTTTATGAATCAATTCTACTTCTATTGCATTATCGTGTTGTTTTTGCGATGGCGATTCTGAGGATCGTGAGTGTATACTTAGTATTTTTATTTTTTCTAAATAATTAAGTAGAATTCTTATCGAGTTATTACAAATGTGTAATAAAAGTTCTTGAGATTCGTGTGTAAAATTCAGTTTTTCTTTAAATGATATTTTCGTGATAATTTGTTGTAAACAACTATACGTGATTGGATGAATTTTTACAATAATGGTTCTCGATTGTAAACTATCGATAACTTTTTGAATATTTGTGCAGGATGATATAAAATTTATATTGTGTTTGTATTTGTCCATATAATTTCGAAAAACTTGTTGACTTTGTTCATTTATCAAGTCAATGTCATCGAGAAGTATTATTTTTTTTTTATTTTTGATTAAACTACATGTTTGACAAAATATTTTCAAGTCATTTCTATAGTATTGTATTCCTTGTTCTTTTAAACTATTCAAAACTAAAACATTTTCATGGTTATAGTCATTTCCGCTTCCATAGTATTCTTTTATAATGGATTTAATAATTGACGTTTTTCCTGTTCCCGAATCTCCGATAATTAATACGTTTAAATTATTAAGATGAATTAATGACTTGACAAGTTTTACCGTATTTTTGTCAAGTTGCTGAAACTCGTTCAAATCATCGGGCTGGTACTTGCTAATAAAAGGAGAGTGAACGTTTTCAAACTTTTTTGAAAGTTTCTCTTCTTTTATGCTTATGCTTTTATCCATATCATCCATAATATAGTTTTTTAGTTAACTATGTATAAATATAATATTTAGATTATTTAGATTTAGATTTTAGATTTATATCTATTTAAAATGAAATGACTACTATTTAATATAATTTATTTCAAATAATTATATTATTTTCTTTATAATAAATTCTAAACCGTTTAATTAGAGAGAGAGATGAATTTTAGTTCTCGTCGTTGTAACAAGAAAAATGAAGACGAAGAAGAAAATTATTATAAATTATTAGAAGTGAACAATGATGCACCCTTTGAAGAAATTAAAAAAGCTTACCGCAGGTTGTCAATGATTCATCATCCCGATAAAAATGGAAACAGCGAAGAATCAACCATCAAGTTTAAACAACTTGCGAGTGCGTATGAAACGCTGTCAGACGAAGATAAACGAATGATGTATGATATGGGAATGAAAGGCGGAAACGCGCCGTTTGACATGAATATAAATCCATTTGATATATTCAATATGATATTTGGATCACAAGCCGGTCATCAACAACAACAACATCAGCAGCAGCAACAACAACAACAGTTTAATAATTTTAATGACCTTGGAGGATTTTCATCATTTATAAAGTTTGGAAACGGGATGCCGATGCCGATGTCGATGCCGATGCACATGCCAATGCACATGCCGATGTCTATGCCAATGCACATGCCGATGGGTATGGGTATTCACATTATTCATCCGGAACAGATGGAACATATGGAACACAATCCATTCATTCCAGGGTTTCGACAACCTCAACGGAAACAGCAAGAACAACAAGAACAACAAGAACAACAAGAACAACAAGACATTATTTCAATCCATATTACTCTAGAAGACGCGTACAAAGGCATTGAAAAACATCTTGTGAAAATGGAAGAACAAAACCAACAACAACAACAAGAACAAATATATATATGCGTACCGCCAGGCGTAAATGATAAAGAAATTATAATAACTACCGCCACCACCACCACCACCACCACCGCTCAAATTGCTCAAATGGTTCATGTTATTGTGAATATAAAACCGCACGAATTGTTTCAAAGAAATGGCGCGGATTTGACGTATGAAAAAGAAATATCGCTTAAAGAATCACTATGCGGGTTTGAATTTTCAATGAAACATTTGAACGGTAAAACGTTCAATCTACAACACAAAGATGGAATGATTATTAAGGATGGTGTATCGAAAACAATACAGCGTCTCGGAATGAAAGATGGTAATGGTGGTGGAATTGGTGCATTGACTATTATTTTTAAAGTTGTCTATCCTGACAAGTTATCAAAAGAGCAGATAGAAAAGCTTTCTGAAATTTTATAGTATTATAAATTATAATATAGTAAACGTTGGAGGATTCACGTGACCTAGAAGTATTTTTTGATTTTTAAAATAATTAATGTGAGGTATTCTATGATTTTTTACATCAAATTTTGGAAATGGGCGTTTGAACTGGCTTGGGTCGATGTTCCATTTTGTTTTATAATAAATTTCGTTTCGTTTATAACACTCGTTCATTTTCGCTCGATAAAGCGGATGAACAGAATTTATAGTGCAACTTCCTGTAAGTTTATTGTCTCCTGAATTGATATATGCACCGTCTATAGTTGCGACTTTCTGTTTTGTTAGTTGAATTCGATGCCATAAGTCATTATCCTCATAATATGCAGGGTAAATATTTTCATCAAAAAGACCAACGTTTTGAAGTAGTAACTTTGTGATTACAAATGTATTAAATCCGGCAGGAACATCATTTCGATTTTTTATTGTTAATCCGCAAAACACATTTTGTAGTGAAGATGGAATGCTCATAAATTTTGCTATATGTTCCAACGTAGATGGTTCAAAAAAACAGTCATCGCCCGTTATTAACCAGTATGACGATGGATAATGTTTTAAAAAATAGTTCCACCCGCGCGAAACACCGACATTCATGCTCGATGAAATGAAGATGAATTTTTTTACAAACACGTTTGTAAAGTTAATTTTATCTTTACTCACGGGTCCCTGGAAAAGTATAACAACATTGTTTACTGGATAATCGATACAATCGATCAAACGTTTTAACAAATCAAATCGTAATAGTGTTAAAACACAAAGATATGGGATGGGTTCAGTTTCGGTTGTTTCTGAAGATGACATTTACTAAAACAAATTATTTTTAAACTATAAATAAATGCAAATATTATTTAATTTATATTTATTACTTATATTTATTACTTATATTATAAAGAAATATTTATATAAATAGATATTAAAAGTAAAACCGTACACAACAACATAAGAGATATAACTCATTTCAAAATAAATGAAAGTATTAGTATATGGTCACGCCGGTTGGATTGGGGGTCAGTTTGTCGAATTACTTGGAAAGAATAATATAGATCATGTTCTGGGCACAATTCGAGTGGATGATACGCCGTCGTTGATTCGAGAACTTGAAACGGTCTTACCTTCTCATGTCGTATCATTTATTGGAAGAACGCATGGAAAAATTGGCGATAAAAGTTATCCGACGATTGATTATTTGGAAAACCCGGGAAAGTTGGTTGAAAATATGAGAGATAATCTGTTTTCTCCGTTATCTTTAGCGCTAGAGTGTAAAGAACGCGGTATTCACTACACTTATTTGGGAACTGGGTGTATATTTGACTATACCAATGACGACGAACATAAGTTTAATGAAGACGATGTTCCAAATTTTTTTGGTTCTTCATATTCGATTGTAAAGGGATTTACAGATCGTTTGATGCATCAGCTAAAAGACCACGCGCTGAATTTGCGAATTCGAATGCCGATTGTTGCGGAAGAAAATCCTCGTAATTTTATTACCAAGATTCTTTCATATTCTAAAATATGTTCGGTTCCAAATTCAATGTCGGTTCTAGACGAGCTACTTCCAATTGTTATCAAAATGATGAGTGCGGGTATAACAGGCACCGTGAATTTAACAAATCCGGGCACCATTTCACACAATGAAATACTGGAAATGTATCGGAAACATGTGGATCCAGAATTTACTTGGGCAAATTTTAGCATTGAAGAACAGCGTAAATTTTTATTGTGCGACCGATCGAATAACCACCTGGATACAACTGTTTTGGAAACGTTTGCTCCGGAAGTGCGCCATATTAGAGACGCGGTCGAAGATACAATTAAAAATTACAGTCCTTCAAAAAAATACAATGCATCCGCATGCAATGACGTCGACATCATCAACACAAACGAAATGAATGATGCCGTGTTGTTTGTGACGGGAGGAGCCGGGTTTATTGGCTCACATTTTATAAACAATATTTATTTCAAGTATAAAAATATAAAAATTATAAATTTTGATGCACTCTATTATTGTGCCAATGAAAAAGAAAATATAAAAAATGAAATTCGACAAGATACAAACCGGTATACATTTATACACGGCAACTTACAAAGTTTGGATCTACTGGCGTATATTTTTAAAACGAATGCGATTACACACATTGTTCACTTTGCGGCACAATCTCATGTGCAAACGTCATTCACTGACGCATTAACGTATACACAAGACAATGTTGTTGGAACACACAATTTGCTCGAAACCGCCAGACGACACTGTGGCGCTCTTGAAAAGTTTATTCATGTTTCTACAGATGAAGTGTACGGAGAGAATGAAAATTCAGATATAAAAACGGAAAAGTCCATTTTATGCCCAACCAATCCTTATGCTGCAACAAAAGCAAGCGCCGAATTGTTGGCGCAGGCGTATTATCATTCTTTCAAAATGCCAATCATCATCACGCGTGGAAACAACGTGTACGGGCCGAATCAATATCCGGAAAAGGTAATACCTAAATTTATTGGTCAGCTTATGGCGGACGCTAAAGTCACGATACAGAATGGAAATTGCAAGCGCGCATTTTTACACGCGTATGACACTGCGATGGCATTTGCAACCATTCTCGAATGTGGGAGCGTGGGAGAGATTTATAATATTGGCTGCGACGAAAACATGGAGTTCAGTATTTTAGAAGTAGCGATGCTGCTTATAAAAAAGATTAAAAATAGTGAAAATTATAGCGAATATATTGAATACGTTGAAGATCGCCCATTTAATGACCAGCGCTATTATATTAGCAATAGCAAACTGAAAGCGCTCGGTTGGAAAATAACCGTCGACTTTGAAAAAGGAATCAATGATTTGATACGTTTGTCAACGTAACGTAATCAACATCTTATGCGGGACCGCGCAAACTCGGATTTGGAACGGACAACTTGTAAAATATCGATAAAGGACTTACCATGATTCTTGCGCCATTTTTTTTTATTGCTTCCAAATGAAATTTTCTGTGTTCGCAGTCATCCTTAAAATCATTTAATATTTTGCAACGAATCAAATGCTTTGGAAACAAGTCGATATGAATCATGGAACTATAACTGCAATTTAAAAACATGCTCGTCTTGTAAATTGCAAATCCGTTGAATGCGGAGTGCACCGGTATCAAATCGTATTGATACTTACCTTCGTTTGTTTTATTTATTTTTGCGTCGTTCAATTTTTTTGCAAATCCGGCAACCATGGATTGAAGTGTTTCATTTCTATTTTCCACGTGAAAAAAACTGTAAATGTGTGGATCGAATGAAAGTGCCCAGTAGTCATAATATCCAGCTTCTCTGTCAAACGAGATGCTGTCCCATTCATCCGATCGTTCTAGAGCACTGCGCAAAGTATCAACATTGATTCGCCCGACACACGCGTATTCGTTGCTGTCCATCATTATAAAATATTTGTTATATATGCCCCCCCGCACTTGCAAGGACCGAATATAATTTAATATTTGATTACGCGCCAGTGCAATTCGCATGGTTCTTGATTTGTCCATCACTCTGCTCGAATTCCCCAAACTCATTCGAAAATTTTTTGATTTATTATTAATAATTATCGTCGTTTCTATCACTTGAAACGAAGACGAAGATTTAATTCCAAGTTCATACCGATTTTTAAATGACTCTAAAATGGAATGCGACTTGTCTGACGACGAGTCATAAAATGCAACGATTGTTATCTTATCAAACAGTTTTGACTCCGATAACTTGACAATATTTGACAAGACGCTTGGTAAGCCGCGTTCATTGTTGTAAACGCATAATCCGATAACGCAGTTATTATTATCCATTTTTATATTTATCCGCTTGAATGCTTTAAACTATTTAATTATTAAATTAATAATTAAATAGTAAAAATTATTAAATACAATTATTAAATACAATTATTGAATACAATTATTAATAAAATAGTAAAACAAACAATGGAAGAAAAAGAAATAACAGGACACTTGATGGGCGGGCTTGGAAATGTTTTATTCATCGTGGCGACATGTTTTGCGCTGTCTAAAAAATATAAAGTCAAACTACGTTTTTATTCTAATGAAAACATGTGGAGAGATTCCAAACGAAGAATGATTCACGTATACAAAATGTATGAAAAATTCGACATCGACCGTGTTAACAATAGAAAAAGTGGAATCACCATTCGAGAACCGTATTTTTTCTATGATTCTATTACGCTTGACCGTCGAACTCACAACTGCATATACGGGTATTTTCAGTCCTATAAATATTTTGACGCATATAAAACCGAACTTGTAAATATGTTGCACAATCCTTACAAGAATGCGATACGCAATGCATTGAAAAAATTCTCTTTGAAACAATCGCAACAATCACAACAATCACAAGAATGCGAATTTGTATCGATTCATGTTCGAAGGACCGACTATTTAGCTCTTTCAGATATTCATCTAAATCTGAGTATGACGTATTACGAAGAAGCAGTGTCTCACTTTTCAAAAGATAAAAGCATATTTTTAATTTTTTCAGATGATGTCGCATTCGTTCAAAACGAGCCCCTGTTTCAAATCCTTCCGCATAAACACATTATCACAAACGAAGACGACGAGTATTGTTTTTGGCTAATGACCGCGTGTCATCACAATATTATTGCAAACAGTAGTTACAGCTGGTGGGCATCCTATATAAATTCAAACCCGAACAAACTGGTGATATGTCCTAGTAAATGGTTTGGACCAAAGGGACCTGTTTATAAAATACGCGATATTATACCCGAAACGAACAATTATAAAATGATTTTTGTAAATAGAATAGAATCATGCGTCAATAGCGTAAATTAATTTTAGGATCGGGTGGTAGCTCCAACGTGTTGATCGGATCATCTATATTGGGATCATAACTTGCACTGTATACACCTGACTTACAAGCATTATAATTGGATTTTAAAATGTCGATGACAGGTATTAACTTGCTAATGGTTTGTTCGTATTGATTTTCTAATGAACAAAAAATAAAAGGCGTATTTTCTACACCCGGATAACCTCTCGTGCTGTCTGTCATAAAACTAACATAATTTGATACGGGACGCCATTTTTCATAAGTATATTGTCCGTAATAAATTCGTTCATTTGTAACGGGGTCGCGCCGAGTTCTAGGAGCCCAAATATACGGTACATTTTTATTATCATCTAATAAATCCCATATAGGTTCGGCTCGTTTTTTTATAACGAGATTGAATTTAAACTTGCATACGAAACATATATTGTATCCCAATTTTATACAGTCGGGTGTGCACCCACTAAAAAATTTATAGTGCAATTCGCTTTCATCGTCCTTTCCACACAAACTGCAACTAGTTTCACATAAATTATTAAAATCTTTCGGACTTGGCAAAATTCCATATTGAACCCATTCTTCACATTGGAGAAAGTGTGAACTATTTGCAACCGATACTACATCATATTCACAGTCGTTATTGTCATCATTTGAACTATTTGAATAAATCGAGTTGGAACGTGTTCTAACTAGCATAACTGGTTCATAATCGATGCCGCCATTACTGATGCCGTTACTTTTCTTGTCTGTGACGACAACATTATTAATATTATTATTATTATTCACATATGTGGCTGTTTTTGAAATGAAATCAACTACATTCTCATAATAACTGTTATTTGTTATATTTGTAACTATATTATTTAAAAATCCAGATATTTTAAGTATCGTTTTATAAAAATGAATATCAGAATGTATGAGAATGAATGTATGAGAGAATATATAAAAATATACAATAATAGGTTTATATATGTTATCTTTATTATTTTTACATATCTTAAGATTATTGTATTATTATTATTTGTTTGTAATTGAATTTTTTATAAACTACAAACCTCGACATTTATATATAATAAAAATTGATTTTATTTTTATCATATTAATTATTATTAACTATATAATAAAAAAATCAAATAACAACAAGAATGAGTGAATTATCCGAAGCAAAAAAACAAGCAAAAAAAGCAATATCCGACGCAAAAAAACAAGCAAAAAATGTAATATCCGACGCAAAACAACAAGCAAAAAAAGCAATATCCGACGCAAAAAAACAAGCAAAAAAAGCAATATCCGACGCAAAAAAACAAGACCCCGACATTATACGTATCAATGAAAGAATAAAAAAAGAAATATGTTATACTACAATTTCTTTGTTGACGGATGAGAATTTATTACCTATTTATAAAAAGAGCGATTCAGTAATAAAAGAATTAGAAAAACAAGGAAAAATGCTCGATAAATATGTTAATTCTGAACAAAAACAAAATATACAGAACGACCCTGATAATATATTACAATTAATACCAGCAGGAACGAAAGGAGTGATAAGGGGTAAATGTTTTAATGACGAAGTAAAAGCACACCTAGAAAAAAATAATACAGATTCCGACCGATTTGAACTGCGCTTTGAGGAAAATTGCAACATTGAAGAATATCGTACAAGCGAAAAACCTGACTTTACTATTCGTGAAAAATCAACCAACAAAATAATTATTGGTATGAATCAAACAGATTTATGGGCTGGCGGAGCACAGATCAATAGAGGTTCAAAATATATAGAAGGAAATAAACACAACACCGAAAAAAGCAAGTTATTATGTGTTGTTTGTAATGAAGTCCAATTATCAAGTAAGAAAAATAAAACTTTCAAATTATTTGAAACTGGATTCAAAAATGATACATTATGTTATTTGAATAATCTACAAAATATAATAAATTCATTTTTCAATGAAGGTGAGTTAGTAACGGATTAAATTTAAAGATTAGTTCTTGTTTTGATATGGATTTTGGTCCAACCGTATTATTAAAATCATATGTTATTTTAGATAATTGTTGTATATTTTCTTGTATATTTTTTTTATTTGTAAATTTTACAAAATAATGTGATTGAATACTTTTTTCATCTATATTTGTATCAATCGTTCCAGCATTTACCCCAACACGACGAAATGAAATATCTGGATTATCCGTTTTTTCAACAAATATAAAATTTGTCGGTTCTAATTTTTCTAATACGACTCTATTATGTGTTTTCTTTTCCCATATTTGAAATACACAAGGCACATCATGCTCTACGCCATCTACCAAAAATGATTTATCTGGCAAATCCATTTCAAAGATGAGATGAAAAATTGGGGGAAATGTTTTTTTTAAACTATCCTTTTTGAAACTCTTGGGTAATATAAACGAAACGCTACTACAAAACTCACATGATTTTTTAATGAATTTAATTGCTAATGATGACTGCCGTCCGAAAGGAGGATTGCCTACTGTATGTATATTATTGAACTTACTCTTAAAATCATTATAATTGCCAGTTAAGTAATCTCTTTTAATAATTTCCTCATTTTCTGGTTCCAAATCATAGAATATATAATTACAAAATGTTTTTTTTATACCAGAAATAAATGATCCATTTCCGGCACTTGGTTCAATACACAAATCATTTTCAGCTATATTTAAATGTTCTTTAATTAAAGTTAAACATAATTCAACTACACCCCCCTTTGTATAATACTTATCAATTGTATTACGATTTAATCCTTTGGTTTGGTTTGGTTTTTTTTCCATTACGATGTCGTAGTTTATCACCTTTATTATTACCAAATATTAAATCAATTTTATTAGAAACTATATTTATTCTATTTTATTTTTATTCAAATGTATGCGACATGTGGAGGAATTTGTGCACGGGTTTCCTTTATTTTTCCCATATCGCAAAATTGCGCCACATGTGTGCGACGCGATCAGCGTTTCGGTTTCGGATGCAGGCGTTTCGGTTTCGGATGCAGGCGTTTCGGTTTCGGATGCAGGCATATGATAATGTTTTTTACAAAGATATATTCCATTACAACACTCTAGTGCAAAATTTTTACAAGATGCACCGGCACTTTTTTTACCTTTTTTAGAATTTACACTGTTAATGGAATACACGCAAAGTTGACTCGTCATTGACAGTTTTGTCGGATAGTTTACACCATATGTTTTTTTTACTCCATCATATTCTATATACGGCAGGAGTTTATCCTGAACATTTCTGCAGTATGGACACTTGATTTCATTTCTCTTCAACGAATGCGAAGTATAGTAACCGTTTGGAGACATCCCTATTGTTTTTTGCACAATAACCTCGCGATACAGCGGAACGTAATTAAATTTATGACCACACACCAACTCAATGTGTATACTATGAAGTGGTTCTTTTGTTAACAGGCAATAATTGTCTTCATGTAATTTGATAACAGTGTCGGCGTCGGCACCTTTATCATCTTCACATTGAGTCAACATGTGTTTCAGCTGACTAAAAAAATCATCTTGAATAACTCCATCCGCATCCCCATCAATAATATAATTTTTTGACTGTATTTGTTTATTAACACTATTAACAACATTATATTTAGCGGCAGTGGTCATATTACTTTATTTTTTAAATGAATATAATGTCTACGGTTTATATTCTTATTAAAAATATATTTTATTATACTATTATAAATTAATAATTAATAATTAATACCAACAAAAGTTTATTTAACAAATAAAATCGCAATAAATAAAATCACAACAAATAAAAACATGGTATCCAAAAGTGTATGGGGGCCTGCAATATGGTATTTATTCCACACGCTTTCATTTAAAATAAGAGAAGTTCATTTTTATCAACTAAAAGATGAACTTCTTACCCATTTTATTTCCATTTGTAATAATCTTCCGTGTCCAGAATGTGCCCAGCACGCACAACAAGAATTAAAACATTTAGATAAATCTAAAATAACGAATAAAAAAGAATTATGCATGTATTTTATATATTTTCATAATAAGGTAAATGTTCGAACCAAAAAGAAAATATTCACATTCGATGAATTTGTATTGAAATATAAAAATTCAGTAACAAGAAATGTTGTTGCCAATTTTTTTATAGTATTATCAAAACCAGACCACAATGTAAAACTAATGACAAATTCATTTTACAAGTCAACTGCAATTTTAGAATTTAAAAAATGGCTGAATATGAATGCTTCAAAATTTAGTGCATGATCGAAAATGAAACATATAATTTATGGATTTTACAAATAAATTATATTATAACAATATAATATACAGATACGATACAAGAAAATTAAAAAGAAAATTAAAAATTATTAAAAAAATGGCAGTCATTGATATCAATTTATCGAATATATTTAAAATCATTTCCGTTTCTAGCTCGCTCATTCTCTCTGCATTTTTAGTTCTTCTCAGTGTTTCAAATTCCGACATCAAAGGGATTATCTATATCGCCTGCTTATTTACTCTCATTATTATTTATTTTATTTGCTTTGCAACTTTTGGAGAGAAACTCGTTGCTCCTGCAAGTCCAATATGCAACGTGTTCAATATTCCCGGAACGTCATACGCAAATTCATCCATGAACAGTGCAGTTTTAGCATTTATTTTTGTTTATTTAGCTGTTCCCATGTTTTACAATTCGATGAATTACAATATATTGACCATTGTTCTCATCTTTTACATTATTGATTGCGTTACAATGTTGAGCAACGAGTGCACGAATGGATACGCGATTCTTTTAAGCACGCTCATTGGAGTCGGCGTCGGCATTCTTTCAACATCCATTCTCATGGCAAATAAACCGTCGTTTTTGTATTACAATGCACCCGCAAATGCGGAAATATGCTCTCGTCCTTCGAACCAAAAATTTAAATGCAATGTTTATAAAAATGGCGAAATTTTGAAATAAAAACTTCAGTTATAAATATGTGTTATAATTTATTTTATCATAGTTATATAAAGTGTGATAACATAAATTATAAAATGGGAATTTATTTTACGGATAAATATTCGTTACTTCATTTTGCGGTTGGCATCGTCGTTTATTACTGGAATGTTTCTTTTTTATCATGGTTCATACTGCATTTGATTTTTGAATTGGTAGAAAATACGGAAACGGGTATGCACTATATTCGAAAAGTAAAATTATGGCCTGGCGGCAAATCTCACGCTGACTCATGGGTAAACAGCACTGGAGACCAATTTTATTCAATACTCGGGTGGATTACTGCTTATTATGTAAACACGCCACTATAACCTTTACAGTTATAACATTTTCAAACACGTGTTGAAAAAAATATTTATATCAGATTCATTTGTTCCTGAAACGGACGCATCCGGTGCAAAAAGCGTGTTTCCCTTTTTATACGCAAGCAGTGTTGGTATTCCCGATACCATTTTTTTCTGTTTTAAGAATGCAAATAAATCAAAACACTCGTCCACGTCCACACTGTAAATATAGATTAAATTATCCGGAATAACAAGCGAAATGTCATCGATGTGCTTTTTAATCATTTTACACGGTTTGCACCATTCTGCCCCAAACTTGAATACGAATACACCCGGATTAATTTTTAAAAGCTCTAAAAAAACTTCTCGAGTTCCCGTAAATTTTACGACGCGTGATGCAACTTTAGATTCTGACATTTATAGTATTTATTTATATATAAATCTTTATAATATTATATTTATATATAATTCTTAATAATATTATATAAATTTGAATAACGAAGTGTAGAATAAATTAAATTTGATTAAACTAAAACTAACTAAAACCTCTAACTAAAACAAATTTCTTCCAACTCGTGAATGTCAAGTTCCGGCATTTCCGTGTGAGCTTCCCAGAAAAATTTACAAAATGACCAATTCACGTGATGATTTGTCGCGTACATGGAACTAAAATTCGGATGTTTTGACAGATTTTCATGAACTTGATGCGGAAGTAATTGCAAGCTCGGCCTTGGAAGAACATAGCACAGCTGAACAACATCCCGAATGGGTTGAGGATCCATTACTTGTAAGAAGTCGTGACACGGAGTATCCGGAATAAACTGACACAAATCTTTTAGCAATGGCGGATAATGATGCTTGTAAGACCACCGCCAGTCAATGCAACCGGACGAATAATACTTGAATGTCCATTCCATTCCTTCCAGGTAATTCATGCAAATCTTTTTACACACCGATGCGGTAATATTTACATGAAATAATGTGCTATAATAACGTTGTTCCCATTTTTCTGTAAATGGATTGATCTGTTTTTCCTTTTCCCTGTATTTTATGGGACACATGTTGAATTCATCCATACTGGTCGGCAACTCTTCATTACTCCACTCGCTGACAACATCGCTGCAATTATTGCTGCCACCTTTATAACCGGTAGAGTGCATGCCTTGAAGTTGTTGCATTCGATCGCGACGCTTGTATTCTTTCCGAACCAGCTCATCTTCGCGATCCGCCAAATATTCAATGAAGCGCTTGTAATTCGTCCAGTTTATTTTATATTCAGTCGACGGTTCATGAAAACAAATAATGTATTCGCCTGGACTGCATCCAATGGTTTGACGGTACGCATCGAGCAGCGTGTCAATTCCGCCGGTTCGTATATTTAGTGCAGGAAAATGCGGCATGAAATCATTTCCCAGCATGAAACAAATAAAAATATAGTCGAATATTCTGCATTTTTCACTTTGAAATTCAATTTTTGCACTTACTTGATCCTGCTGTTCGTGCATTCCGTTCATGTATTTTATTATGGATTGCGCAAGTTCAGGAATATCAATGTAGTAATCAGCGGCCTGGTCCAGCGTGTTATCTACCGATTTTATAAATTCCGGCGTCTCTCGGTATAAGAAGATGCGTTCGGAAATGTGCAAATGGTTCAAACACAGCATGATTAAATCCGCATCAAGTCCATAAATAATTGTGGTCTTATTTTCATGTTCGCCGGCAAAATCTCGAATGTGTTGAAATATTTTATGCTCCCCTTCTCCGCACGCGTCGCTTGTGGAAACAATAACTTTCGAATTCGACTTGAAATGTTCTGTTACGTCCTCGTTAAGCTTTTTCATAAACGCGGTTCCAGGTGTAATAGAACTCGTGTTCCAAAAGGTAGATGTTTCGATCGACGACGACACACTGACATTGGATGCCTTTTTTAATGCGTTTCTTTTTTCAATACGTTTTTGAAGGTCGCCCGTTAGCCACGACTTGTAACGTCGCTCGCGCTGTTGATTGAGTTTAGCAACAGGCGCCACACCATCAAACGCAATAATTACCTTTTCCTTTGGTTGAAACACATCAATATAAGATTGAATTTTTTCGCACACTGCAACGATAACCTCTTTTTCGTATACCTCAATATTTTTATTTACAAAAGTAATATTTCGTATGACATCATAGATGATTCCATTACAATCTGCATAAAAGTTATCAACACAACCCGCTAATGAATGTGTGCTTTTAATAATATTTTTATATTTTTTTACAATTTGTAAAAAATAAGACGGAATACCCATTGGCAATACTATACTGGCAATAATCTCGTAACGTTATATATACATGTGCATAATTCTTTAATAACTTTGAATATATTATTAAGAAAAAAATAAAAATAATAATATATGGATAGTAAATAATTTAATTAACTACAGAGTTTTAATCAATATATCATAAATAAATAAGATAAATATTTGATAATATAAAATATAGGCAATATAATTAAAATTGTATGAAAATAAAAATTATTCACCACGATAAAAATAATATAATTCTCGATAAAAATGAAAAAATAAACAGTCAAAATCAACAAGGCCAAAGTATTTTAGGAAAAAAGGAAGATGATGTAAAAAATGACGAAAAAAAAGAAATTATCCTTGAACTAAAATATTTGAAAGAGATGATAGAACGCACAATATTATCATATCACAACTACAAAGTTATGGATATTTTAACATCAAATGATATAAATATTTCCATTCAATATTTAGAAAAGATATACCAGAATTTAGAAGTAATTGAAAGCGATGTATACTTAAAATCAACATTGGAAAAAGTTGAAGAGATTAATTTGATAAAAAGTGAATTATCTTCAATTTTTAGGAATTATGGAACACATGGTATACATGACTTACTCGAGGTAACATTTGGGAAAAACTACATGAAAAATATATATCCAAATCCGGTTCCAAATCCGGTTCCAAATCCGGTTCCAAATCCAGCTCATACAAATGGAAACGGAATGCAAAAAGAGTTGGATTGGGATAATGAAAAGTTTGAAGTTTTAAAAATGTTTTTTCATCCCATTTACTTCAAGTCACTAAACTGGAAAAATGAGAAAAAAAGTGCAACAAGTGATAAATTAATTCAAAAAAATAAAATTGTAGAAGATTTTGTAATTGTAGAAAAGTCATCAAACTTGGATTGTTTTGATATGGCAAGAACGAGTAAAATATTTTACAGCCGCGTCTTTGGAATCAAGGTTGCAATTCATAACCACGTTCAACAAAAAACATTAATTATTGGAGGCGTCGTTGACAACGTGTTTTTAGAATGCAGTTCTTTCAAGTTTATAACGAATAAGCTGACAGATGTATGGAAAAATGTACCCAAAGATCCCGAATTTATGACAGAGTCATTTACAAAATATATCAAATCTCTCACTCTGAAAGATTTACTTGTATTTTCAAACGATGAAATCTATTCAAAATATTTATCCAGCATGACGTTTATTGCCACAAGCAAACAAAAACAAACATCGCAGTTCATTAAAGAATTTATGAATGCAGATTTATATTCACAGCGTTCCACCATAATTCAATTGCTTTTAAAATCGCACGAACAAGACCTTCGATATTTGTCTTATTTATTATATGACATGTTGTCAAATGAATTAAGTCCGCAGGTGGAGTCCAACGACCAAATTGTGCTTTTTAATAGTTTACCGTGGAATGTTAAACAATATTTCAAAGACGCGATGAAGCAAACCGTTTCGTATACAAATGCAATATCGAAATATGAATCTGGAAACATGACGCTCGAACAACAAATATGCTTGTTAAAAGCAACGGATGCCGTGAAAGAAAGAGCCATGGTAAAATTAAGAGAGATTAAATCAAAATCAGATGACACTACGACAAAGGCGCGACAGTATCTTGAAGGATTATTAAAAATTCCTTTTGGCATCTACATCAAGGAAAATATAATGGAAGAATGCAACAAGATAAAAGAAAGCTACACAAACATGTTTACAAAAAATGAAATAGAAGAGTTTATAAAAATAAGTAATGTGTCGCTTGTATCTAATGGCGGCAGCATATTGGAAATAAAAAACTCGTGTATTCAAATCAACGAAAATATCGAAACGATTGGGTTGGCGTATATTGATACATTTATTACAGACATTTTAAATGACAAACAGCGTAAAAAAAGTGAATTTACAACAATTTTACAAAAAATAACAACATTTATTAAAAAGCACAAGTTGGTTTCAACACAACAATCTAAAAATGATAAAACAAAAACAATACCACATATAAAAACGAGCATTGGTGTCTGTATGAAAGAATTATACAATGTGTGTCAATCTGAAGCCACCGCCGTCACGAGAATAAATCTTGTAAATGACATTGATGATTTATTTAAAGAAATAATTGCAGAATTCAAAATTGAATACGAGTCGTCGCCGTCGCCTATAATGAATATAAACAACACGAAAAATAAAGTGGTTGAAATATTAAAAAATGTTGAAAACATGGGAAAATATATTGAAAATGCGCGCAGCACATTGGATTCTGCTGTTCACGGACACGCATCGGCAAAACGTCAAATTGAACGGATTATTGGACAGTGGATTACCGGCGAATCGAGCGGTTACTGTTTTGGATTCGAAGGACCGCCGGGTGTCGGTAAAACGAGTTTGGCGAAATACGGACTTGCAAAGTGTTTAACAAACGAAAATGGAGTGAGTCGTCCGTTTGCATTCATCGCAATGGGTGGTTCGAGCAACGGAAGCACTTTGGAAGGACACAACTACACATATGTTGGTTCAACATGGGGAAAAATCGTCGACGTGTTGATGGATAAGAAATGTATGAACCCGATTATTTTTATCGATGAATTGGATAAAATAAGCAACACGGAACATGGGCGCGAAATTATTGGCATTCTGACGCATTTGATCGATTCGACGCAAAATGACTGTTTTCAAGACAAGTATTTTAGCGGTATTGATTTGGATTTATCAAAAGCGCTCTTTATTTTTTCGTATAACAATCCCGACGCCGTGGATAGAATTCTCCTTGATCGAATTCACCGAATCAAATTTAAACACATGTCGATCGATGAGAAATTAACAATTTGCAGCGACTACTTGCTTCCAGAAATGTATAAAAAAATGGGCCTGAATGCTAATGTGATTTGTTTTAGCGAAGAAAATTTTAAATACATCATTGAACGATACACGTGTGAACCAGGCGTTCGGAAACTAAAAGAACTTTTATTCGAGATTGTTGGAGAGATGAATATACAACACATTAAAAATAAAAATTGCATCCAAGAATTTCCGATTAAAGTTACGAATGAAGAAATTAAAATGAAATATTTGAAAGAGCGACACGAAGTTCGAATTCAACAAATTCCGGGAGTATCGCGCGCAGGTGTCATCAACGGACTCTGGGCAAATGCAGCGGGTCAAGGCGGAATTATCCCAATCGAAGCACACATGTTTCCGTGTGACCGATTTTTTGATTTGAAACTCACCGGCATGCAGGGCGACGTTATGAAGGAAAGCATGAATGTTGCCAAAACACTGGCGTGGTCACTACTCACTGAAGACGAAATTACGATAAATCTAGAAAAGTTTTCAAAAACTAAAATGCAGGGCATTCATATTCATTGCCCGGAAGGCGCCACACCGAAGGACGGGCCGTCCGCCGGAACAGCAATTACCTGTGTTATTTACAGCATTTTAACAGGTAAAAAAATCAATCATCAAATTGCAATTACCGGAGAGATTAACTTGCAGGGAAACGTCACGGCAATTGGAGGGTTGGATTTGAAAATAATGGGTGGGATAAATGGAGGTGTAACAACCTTCATTTTTCCTAAAGATAATATAAAAGATTTCAACGATTTCATGGATAAAAATGGAACAAAAGATGAAGTGAAATCAATCGTTTTTATTCCCGTTTCTTCGATTCAAGAAGTGTTGGCAATGATTTTTTGCTAAACCGACCAACCAACCCGATCAATCGGTCAATCAATTAGTTACGGCCACGACCGCGACCACGACGGTGCTGTCGTCCTCTTTTATGCGTTCCTCCATTCATCTTCTTGCAAGATGACCCCCCATACATCTTCTTGCAAGATGACCCCCCATACATCTTCTTGCAAGATGACCCCCCGTTCATTTCGCGCCTTGCACCACGCCTTGCACCACGCCTTGCACTACGCCTTGCACCACGCCTTGCACTACGCCTATTACCTCCAGATACTGCTCCTGGTGCTACTGCTGCTCCTGGTGCTGCTGCTGCTCCTGGTGCTCCTACCGGTGTTGATTGATCTGCTCCCATTTTCTATTAAAATTATAATATTATATTATAATATTAACAAATATAATATTTTAAATTTTATTTTATAATTGTTAAATATAGTTGAAATAATATAATTTTATAAAAGCCAATTATATATTCACATGTTTGGAACTTTATACAAGTTATACCATCAAAAAAATACGCTTCATTTGTTTATTATATCCTTTATTATTTTTGCTCTTCTTAATATAATTGAGAATGTGATACATTATAATATCGGCAAAACATCAAATGCGGATTTTAAATTCACAAATCCAACAATAATCGATTGGAAAAAAATAATAATAACAATGATTGTTTTTGCCTTGTTACAGGGATTTTTAACCATGATTTTTTACTAAATGTTTTTTTATTTTTTTATGGTTTTTATTTTTTTATTTCGAGTCATCACATAATTGCGTGATCGCCATCGCCATGTTAGATTTCGCCGCGCATAAACATGGATGCAATCTCTGGTGTCGATGTATCGAATCCGGCAAGGTTGAGCGTGTTCCTGTCACTCGGGTCCGCAATCGTGAAACAGTTTCCAGTCATTCCAATGACAATGAGTTTTGCTTGGATTCCCGTAAGGTCGCGATACCTGACCAGCGCATTTTGAGGATGCTCGTTGGGCGCATACGTTTCATTGTCTGTGAGAATGATGAATGTGTCGATCAAAAGGTTGTTCTTGATGGCGTGTTGAATGGGAAGAACGCAATCTGTTGCGCTAAACATCATGCCGCTTGTTGCTGCAAGAGCTTGATCAAGCGTCATTCCACGTCTCAATTGGTTTCTCGAAGGTGGAATCAAATCGGTGAGGGTATTGGAGAATGCAAGAGCGCTGACGTTTGTTTCAGTTTCAAGGTAAAGGTGTGCCATTGCGATGGACGCGTCACGACAAGTCAACACTCTGGAACCGAGCACTGCGGAACTCATGCTCCCACTGACATCAATTCCCAACATGATTCTTTGACCCGTGGGAGTAATCGTTCCG
>Ga0114967_10001420_pt1 | contig 20067 bp, 41 predicted proteins | sample M_130628_MF_Meta_FD_92639 | JGI IMG/M metagenome (GOLD analysis project Ga0114967, IMG submission 92639) | Freshwater microbial communities from Lake Montjoie, Canada to study carbon cycling - M_130628_MF_MetaG | ecosystem: Environmental > Aquatic > Freshwater > Lake | place: Lake Montjoie... | reverse complement strand
GTACAAATAATAGTAATCGGATTATACTATGTATTAGTAATCGGATTAATAAGAACACTTTTAAAGTTATTATCAAAGTAATATGTTAAGTAAAGCAAACGGAAACGAAGTAATAGATAAGTTTGAAAAGAGTAAACGATTGGATGAGGCGGCTAAATACTATGGCCTCTTTTTAGAGTCATTAGGATTTGATTATGAAGCTGACCCTCAAACAATAGATACGCCAAAGAGAGTAGCTAAAGCTTGGTTGGATGATTTGATTAAGGGAAGTATTACAAGCGAACCTGATATCACTATATTTCCAAATGAGGAGAATTACAATGGTGTAGTTATTCAGACTGGTATCAAAGTTAATTCAATGTGTGCTCATCATAACTTACCTTTCTATGGATACGCAGCTGTGGCTTACATACCTAAAGAGAATGTAATTGGGTTGAGTAAGTTGAATAGAGTAGTAGAGTGGTTCAGCAGGAGACCTCAAATGCAGGAATCACTAACGGCTCAGATACATAATTTCCTAACTGATAAATTAGATTGTGAGGATGTGGCAGTATCAGTTAGTGGACATCACCTTTGTTGTGGTATGAGGGGAGTACAACATCCCGATAGTGTAATGACCACCAACAAATTTAGTGGGGCATTTGTAGAGAAGGATAACTTAGTAAGACAGGAATTCCTACACGCAATTAAAATGAATAATTTAAAATAAACGTTATGAGTAATCAAACAAACGATTGGATGGAACGATTGGCTAAAAGCTATAAGTTACCGGAAGAACAACCTAAAGAAAATAAAGAAAAAGTATCTCTATTAAAAGAATCCCAGCTTCGTATCATTATGGAGAGAGATAAAAAAGATTTGGTAAAGAAGAAATAATTTCGTATATTTGTTAAAAGAGAATTAGTTATGAAAACATTTAAAGACATAGTATTCAAAACAAACCCAATGGGTGCTGATTTTGGAATTACTAGTAGAACTCAATTCGATAATGGGTATGAAGTATCCGTAGTAAAAAGTCCTTACACTTATGGTGGAGATAAAGGATTGTATGAATTGGCTATTTTCAAAGATGGTGAAATAACATACGCTACGCCAATTACCGATGATGTGATTGGATACTTAAGACCAGAAGATGTAACTGATGTAATGGCTAAAATTCAAAAATTATAATATGGGATATAATCCATTTAGATGGTGGACTAAAGGTAGACCTACCAAACCACTTAAAGCAGAAGCACCTTTGTTGTTAAAGATAAGAAATGGTGACTTTGATTATTCGTATATGTTTAATGAGGCGAATGAGATGAGAAATACATCTCAAAAAGTTTATGATGAAGCATATAAGAATTATGGTGGTACTGACCAAAGGAATAGAGAACAGGCTGCTTTGGAAGCATCACAAATGAAAAGGGTAAAAGCTATTAAGTTGGAATTAGAAGCAGCAAGAGATGAGGAAATGTTATTGTGGAAATTGCGAATGGAATTGAAGAAGGAATTTGAAAAGGATTTGTGGGATAAAGCAATGGAAAGACAGAGAGGGAAGGGTACTTTGGAGGATTTATATATGTGGTATAAAAAGCAAGTTAAGCAGGGAACTACAAACTCAGAATTTGATATTAAGTATCAGAGACCGAATACCAAAGGGTTGGAATATCTCTTTTGAGATATTTATCTTGATAAAAGGTATGGCATTATGAATAATTTAATAAAACTAAATTCCCTAAATGTTTGGGTAGATGAAACAGGTGTTTATCAACCAAATGAAGATGGGACTCCAAATATAGAGGATGTGAAACTATATGAAGATATTAATCCGGATTGGTTTCAAAACCTTTCAGCAGATGATAAAGAACAAATTTCAATTATTATAAACAAAAACAAATAACTAAGAGTTATGGAAATCGTAAAGAGCAGATTTGGAGTAGACCGTTCAATTGAAAGAATCAATTTGAACTTAGTAAGAGTAATGGGTGAATCACAATTCATTCGTAAATCAACAAACAAAAATGGTGACATTAATATGTTTGATTTTGAGGGAGGTCCTTGTTATTCATTGGGAGGTAAATTTCAATTTGAGAAAATGCAGTGGAAAATCAACTACATTGAGCCACGTGAAAGTGGTTATAAAGACCTCTATGAGGTAAACTTACATATTGAACCAATTTGGAGATAATGACATTCGAAGAATTACAAAGACAAGAGGTTGAGAGATTAAACAATGCTTTGGTTTCTCAATCACTTCAGCCACAAGATAAGAAACTACTTAATCAAAAGATGTTCAACCCTAAAACAGGTGAATTGCAACTATTTGTTGATAATGGTAAAGGTGGTGTAAAAATGGCAGCAGTGAATATCTTCGAATAGAACGAACCCCTTTGGGGGAGTCGGTGAGTAAAAAATTTTGATAGTAATATTTATAGGTATGAAAATACTCATACTGAAAATACAAGCTATCATCTTAACACTAGGTGTTGGGATATACGAATATTACAAAGGTGGAAACAAACCATACTAAAAATAAATAAATTATGGCATATAGTGATAAAGTTTTAGACCATTATGAGAACCCAAAGAATGTAGGTACACTTGATAAAAGTAAATCTAATGTGGGTACTGGATTGGTAGGTGCACCCGAATGTGGTGATGTAATGAGATTGCAAATTGAAGTAGTGGATAACATTATAGTTGATGCTAAGTTCAAAACCTTCGGATGTGGTTCGGCAATCGCATCATCTTCGGTAGCAACTGAATGGTTGAAAGGTAAGAGTTTGGAGGAGGCTATGACGATTGATAATATGGATTTGGTTGAGGAGTTAGCCCTCCCACCGGTTAAAATCCATTGTTCGGTTTTGGCAGAAGATGCTATTAAATCGGCCATCAATGATTACCGTGTGAAGAACGGATTGGAAGCAATTGTATTTGAAGATTCGCATGTATAAAAAGTAAAAAGTAAATTATGAGTTTTATAATTGGCAAGAGTTGTGTTGATTGTATGGATACTGCGTGTGCTAGTGCATGCCCGGTAGATTGTATTCACGGACCTATCGATGTAGAAGGTTCGGGTGGTGAAATTGAAAGAGATGGTAGAGCAGCATTTCCCGGTGGGCAGATGTATATCAATCCTGATACTTGTATAAATTGTGGAGCGTGTGTACCGGAGTGTCCCGTTTCTGCTATTTACGAAGATGAGGATTTGGCTATCAAAGCTGGAGATGAGATATCAGTACATAAGAACTACGAATTTTTTGGATTAAAATACGCATAATGATAATAATAGATGTAACAAAGTTCAGCTCCATTGAACAGGCCCTTAAGGTGTATAAAAACAAACACAATAAGATAGGAACTGTTAGAGAGTTAAGAGATAGACAAGTATTCGTTAAACCATCGGTAAAACGTAGAGCTGAAGTAAAGAAGGCAGTGTATATAGAAAAAAAGTTTAACAATAATTAATAAGTTATGAAAGAGTGGATAGCAAAATATCAGAAAGCAATCGTAGGAACTGGCGCAGTAGCAGTTTTAGTAGTATGTTATTTCCAACAAAAGGAATTAAGTAAACTAAGAGCGGAACAAATCAAAGTTTATAACGTTCCTCATAATGTAGATTCCCTAATTACTTTAAAGGATAGTTTATATGATGAGTTATTCATTTCTAAAGTACAAAACGGAAGATACGAATTAAGTTTGGAACACCTATACGAAATTAATCCTAAAGCTGGGAAAATGTTTACGGAGTTTATGGAACATGAAACTGAATAATTATGATTACGGTATCGGAAACGGCTGCAAAACAACTAACATCTCTTATTGAAGAAAGTGGGTGTATTACTCCATTTGTTAGAGTTGCTGTTAAAGGTGGTGGGTGTAGTGGCTTATCATATGACCTTTCGTTTGATACCGACCAGCATCCAACCGATACACTAGCGGAAGATAAGGGTGTAAAAATACTGGTAGATATGAAATCTCTATTATACCTCTACGGAACTGAATTAGAATTTAGTGGTGGATTAAATGGTAAAGGGTTTCAATTTGTAAATCCTAATGCATCCCGAACTTGTGGATGTGGTGAATCATTCTCTTTATGATAAAACAAATATTCTATTTAATATCCGGATTGTTAATCATAGCTGGGATTATAAGTGGTATTATGTATGTAGCTATTAAAATAAATGATTGGTTAAGTGATGATAAAGTGGATTCCTAAAATATTGGCAGTTATAATTATGATTCCGATTGTATTTATTGGGGTAGGATTATCTATTATTTGGAATGGGTATTTAATTACGGATTCCATCATTACAGACATAAAAAGAAGGGGATTTATAGGAGGAAAACGTAAGGGTAAGGGAAAGTATTAACTAATTTATTTCTATCCAATACGCCACCTTAAAATCGTTCTGGTGGGATTATAAAACATTCGCAACCCATTGAAAATCAATTGAATATAAGTCATTGAAAGTCAATGGGTTATTTATGTCATTTTATTTGGAAAATTCGGGTATTAATCGTATCTTTATAGGGTAATAAATCTATTATATGAAACTGACATTAAACAAAGGACAAAGATTGTGGTTTACATCAGATACACACTACAATCACGGAAATATTTGTTCCGCTACAACACAATGGACAAACCCAGTGACTTGTAGAGAATTCCAATCATTAGAACAAATGAACTCGCACCTTATTGGTAACATCAACGAAAAGGTTGAACAGGATGATATTCTTTTCCATTTAGGTGATTGGAGTTTTGGCGGATTTGAACAAATACAAAAATTCAGAGATAGCATTTTTTGTAAAAATGTTCACATCATTACCGGTAACCACGACCATCACATTGAAACCAATAAAGAAGGTTGTCAAAAGTTATTCAGTTCCGTAAACAAATACTTAAACTTAGTTGTTAAGTGGAATGTAGGGACTCCTTTAATGGGAGAACAAAGATTCGCTCTAATGCACTTTCCAATAGCAAGTTGGGATAATATGGCTAGAGGAGCTATCCATTTGCATGGACACGTTCACTTTGAAGCTGATAAAAGAATTGGTATGGGTAAGATGATGGATGTGGGATGTGATGGAAACGAATTGTATCCAATTGAAATGAGTGAGATATTAAGATTGATGGATAAACAACCAATCAAAAGTATGTTTGTGTTTGACCATCACGAAATAGTTGAAAATTATAGATAATATGAAAGAGTTATTTTTATTAAGAGGTTTACCGGGTAGTGGTAAAAGTACATTGGCAAAATCATTGGATGGTATTCATATAGAAGCTGACCAATTCTTTATGGTAGATGGTGAATATCGATTTGATGGCCTTAAATTAAGGGAGGCACATAATAGTTGCCTGTCACGAGTAAAATCTTATATGTACATTTTCAGCGGTAACGATAAATCAGAGAGGATAATAGTATCAAATACATTCACACAAGAGTGGGAGATGAAACCTTACTTCGATATAGCTGAAAAATATGGGTATAGAGTTTATTCCCTAATTGTTGAAAATAGACATGGTGGTGTAAATGAGCACGGAGTACCTGATGATAAGTTGAAACAAATGAAAAACCGATTTGAAGTAAAGTTATAAAAATGAAATACGATTTAAAAATATTGAACGATTACATAGAAAGGGGATTGGTAATAAAGCAAATTCATCCAACTTTGCCTTTATCAATCTACAACTATTCACGTTCGTGTCAATATGGTAGCCAATGGGATGATATTACCTTAAATTGCAGAGGATTGGTATTGGATAACGAAGGTAACGTAATTGCTAAGCCGTTCCCTAAATTTTTTAATTATGAAGAACATACTACGGAAAAAATTCCAAATGAATTGTTCGATGTGTATGAAAAGATGGATGGTTCTTTGGGTATATGTTTTTATTATGAGAGAGAATTAACATACACAGAAAGATATAAGTTATGGTTTAATGGTAACTACGAAACTGGTATGGAATATTGTGAAGATATAGTTCCTAATTTTGATGACCCATATTATCACCCAACGCCAATAAAGAGAGGTGAGTGGCATATGGCAACAAGAGGTTCATTCACTTCAGAACAAGCGGTGAAAGGTAAAGAACTATTGGGAAAATATAACTTTGAAAAACTACATACCGATTACACATATCTGTTTGAAATAATTTATAAGGAGAATCGAATTGTATGTGATTATGATTTTGAAGATATTGTTTTATTGGGTATCATAAATATAAAAACCGGAAGTGAAGTCAATCTTTATAGTGATACCGAAGATGTTCGTATTCAAAATATCGTAAAGAATATTGGGTTTAATATTGTAATGCGATACAATACTTTTGGTGAAGGATTTGATGAATTGAAAAGAGAAATATCAAATTCAAAAGAAGGTTATGTTATTCGTTTCAAAGGTGGAATGAGAATGAAAATCAAAGGTGATGAGTATGTTCGTTTACATAGAATCTTAACTAACTTTTCAACAACCGATATTTGGGAGTTGTTAATGACTAAAGGTAATATGGATGAATTCTTAGAAAGAGTGCCGGATGAATTTGATAAGTGGGTAAAGAGCACAATATCGGAATTGAAGTATGCATTTTTCCAAATTTCCGAAAGAGCTGGCAAGTTGCACGATGGGTTTAGATATGGTAAGTATGGAGATGTAGACCCGGAACCAACTAAGAAAGAGTTCGCTGAATTTGTGATGAAGCAACAAGATATATTGAGACCTGTAATGTTCGCTATGTGGGATAAGAAACCATTCGATGATATCATTTGGAAACTTATCAGACCGAAGTGGAGTAAGCCCTTTAAAAAGGATTTGGATAATTAATAAAATTGTTGTATATTTGTAAACTAAATTATGAGACGTAAAATTATATTCATAGATGTTGATGGACCATTGGCTTGGACAACTTGGGATGATGGTAAGGTTGCTATTGATATGGGAGTAGAGGATTTCCAAATTCCATACCCTTGGGTTAAAGAAGATTGTGAGGCATTGCAAAAAATATGTGATGAAACAAACGCTGAGTTAGTAGTTAGTTCAGATTGGAAAAAACATTTCACATTCAATCAGCTTAAACGAATCTTTAGGCATTATGGTATAACTGCCCGATTGATTGATATAACCACACATCAGGACCTATGGAACAAAATGAGTAGACCATCGATAGACCACGAAAGAGCATTAGAAGTTGTGAAGTGGGCTAAAGATAATAAGATATCAAATTGGATAGCAATTGATGATTTAAATTTATCTCGTGAATTTAAATGGATGAAACCTCGTATTCCAATGTGGAGGCATGTTCAAGTTGATGGTGATTTTGGATATGGTGGTAGATTAAGAGATAAAGTAGAAGAATGTATTAATAAACTAAACCGATAAAAATGAGCAGAAGAAAAGCAGTATTGGATAATGAGAAAAGACTTATTGAAAAGTTAAAGGATATGGCCTTTGATGATTTAAATTTACATATAGATGAAGATACACCTGAAGATTTACTTGAGGCGATTAGAGAAGCGTATGACGAGCCTAGTATTAGTGGTGGAGGCGATTCTACGAACCAAACAACAACGGGACAACCATATCGTTTGAGTGATTCGGATGATTTTCCATACGGTACATACATTCAAAATCAAACCGGAAAACTTATTACAAAACATTTCCGAATTAGCGATGATTATCAGATTAAACAAGCACCGTTTTTTGCGGTAATTAAAGAGATGGGGTTTAGTAGAATCTATGTTAGAGAATTCTATGGACATAATAACTATGGTGCTAGTGAAGTGTGGGAAAAGAAAAATGGTATAGCAACTACTTTAATCAGTGTCTCAGGTGTAATTCGTAAGTGGAATGATAAGGTTAAGAAAGCATTTAAAGATGGCATTGGAGTAGATGTTCAGGTATATTCGAATGATGAATCAGAAATATATACCGAATTAGTTGAGAAGATTATCGAATTGGGTAAGAGAAGAAAGCATGAAAGTAATAACATTGCATTAGTAATACAAACTCCAAGAGGGTATGATACAACTTCGTTTGAATTACCTGACCAAAAGTTAGATATTGAATTGGGGTATGGTAAAGGATTCAAACCCATCCACGAAAAGATTATTAACACGCTTAACCAAAAAAATGGTAAAGGCTTAGTTCTATTACATGGTACGCCGGGTACTGGAAAGACTCACTACTTAAAGTATATTGCGAGTAAGGTTAAAGATAAGAGGGTATTATTTATACCACCTTACTTAGCAGATTTCATTACATCACCGGAGATGACTCCATTCTTAATTCAAAATAGTAATTCAATTCTATTCATTGAAGATGCGGAAAGAGTAATTACGGATAGAAACAATGGTGGGGCAAATGGTGTATCAAACATCCTTAACATTACCGATGGTATCCTTAGTGATATTCTAAAGATTCAGATTGTAGCAACGTTCAATATGGATAAAGCTAAAATTGATTCGGCTCTATTAAGAAAGGGTAGATTGATTGCAGAACATAAGTTTGATGCACTTCCTATTGAAGATGCTAATAATCTAATTAAACATTTAGGTAAAAATTATGTTACAACCAAACCAATGACCTTAACTGAAATATATAATTTGGAAGAAACCGAATACAAATCGGAGGACAAATATTCACCAATCGGATTCAATAATAGATATTAATTTTTAATTATGTTTGATAAAAGTAAATTAATTATATTGGTAACCGGCACTACGATAGAGCCTTGGGCACAAAATTGGAAGGAGTGTAAATCAACTTGGATACCTGAAATTGAAAAATTGGGGTATAATGTTATGGTTGCAATTGGCAATCCTGAATTAGAAACCGAATGGAAAATTGATGGTGATATGATTTGGTTTAAGGCAGAGGATACTAAAAGAGGATTGTATGATAAATCAATTAGAATGCCAATCGATTGGATACTTAGTGAAACTGATTATGAATACTATTTTAGAATTGATTCGGATTCATTTGTACATCCTAGTAGATTTGATTGGATGATAACTGAAAATTTAAGTAATGGTATTCCTCATTATATGGGATGTGCACATCCAGCTGCATCAACTAATCCATACGAAAGTTTTAAGTATGTAGTTTGTAAGGAAAGAACAATTGCAAGTGGATGTGGGTATATGGTATCAAGAGCTGCTATGAAAGTAGCTAAAGAAAAAATGAGAATTGATGAGAATATTGATTATGAAATAGATGATTGGGCATTGGGTAGAGCAATGTGGGAAAATCAAGTTCCACTAACGCATGATAGTAGAATACTATTTGAATCAAAACACAAACCATTGGCAGCTGACCCTCATAATATTGGATTACCATATATAGGAGACCCAAATTCACATTTGGCAATTCAACATTATATGAATGAACATATGGAAGAAGCAATGGTAACTTTAGGATACCGAAATAATTAAAATATAAACAATGACGGAAGTATTAATTTTTTTAAATATTGTGATACTAGAAATAGTATTGAGTATTGATAACGCGGCAGTATTAGCAGCGATGGTAAAAGAACTACCAAAAGAACAACAAAAGAAAGCCCTAACCTATGGTATCGCAGGGGCATATCTATTTAGAGGATTGGCTTTATTATTCGCATCCGTTCTTATCAAATTAGTATGGTTGAAAATAGCAGGTGGATTGTATCTTATGTATTTAGCATATAACGCCTTATCTACAAATGTTGAACAAGGTGGGGAAAGTAAGATGACAATTAAGATACCATTTCTATCAGCACTTTGGTCCACCATCGTAGCAATTGAGCTTATGGATTTAGTATTCAGTATTGATAATGTATTTGCCGCAGTAGCATTCACTCCAAACTTATGGTTGATATGTGGTGGTGTATTTGTGGGTATTCTTGCTATGAGATTTGCCACAACAAAGTTTGTGAAAGTATTAGAGAAGAATCCTATATTGGAGAGAGTGGCATATTGGGTAATTGGAGCATTGGGATTAAAGTTAGTATCATCATATTGGTTGCATGATTTGAATACAGAAGCGATTGATGCTGTATTCTCAATCTTAACTCTATTGGCATTTGTAATTCCATTAATAATAAAAAAGAAATAAGTTATGATTACCCCATTTTGTTACATCGGAGCCCATAATTGGGAGTACCGAAAAGAAAAGCACGAATGTAAAGGACATCCACATGGTAGGGGTGTTATTCGAATTGTTGTTAGAGAATGTAAATGGTGCGGGCATAGGGAGCATCATATCCTTCCAAGAACAAATAGAAAATTTGGGGCTTGGAAATCATTTGATGATATTGGTAAAGATGATTGTGTAGATATAAAAAGATTAAACAATGAATTTTAAAACACGTAAGTTAATTAAGTACGAAGATTTAAATGCTAGAGGTACACTCTTTGGCGGACAAGTATTGAAATGGATTGATGAAGAAGCATCTATATTTTGTATATGTCAATTATTTACTAGAAGTATAGTAACTAAAGCAATGAGTGAAGTGAACTTCGTATCATCTGCTAAATTGGGTGATGTTATAGAAATAGGATGTGAGTTAATTCAATTTGGTAATACATCAATAACAATAGCTTGTGAAGTAAGAAATAAAGATACAAAGAAAACTATCATCAGAATAGATAAAATTGTATTTGTGGCAGTTGATGAAAATGGAAAACCAAAAGCACACGGAATTATAAAATAATGAAAGAATATATTTGCCAATATTGTGGTAAATCTACTTACGATGTAGATATAGATTATTTGGTTGGATATGACCATTTATCTTGTGATTTAGAAAGACATAATAAAGCATTCCCAAAAAAGAAAAAACAATTAGAGATATCAAATTGGGATAAGTTGGCCGGCAATGAATTTGATGTTATGGGAGCTAGTTTTTTTATACACAATACTAGCGATGTTAGTAATGTATATACGGCTTGGGTACATCCATTGAATAGCGGTGAACCCTTTGCTAGAGTTAGTTTATTTTCGGATAGTATGGATATGCAAGTTAAGGTACTTCCACCGCCTAAGTATGATAGCAATATGACACCATATGATTTATCTAGTACTATAACAAAACATCACATATCTAATCCATCCATCTTTATACAAACTATTGCGGAGGCACTATTAAGTGATACAATAACAAGAGATATCCTATCGTATGTTAGTAGAGAGCAAGATAGTGTTAGATTTAAAAGTGGGGGTGCTTCATCATCATCCGGTCTAAGTGGAAGTAGTGGAAATAATCTTTGGTAATGTGGAATAAATTTCGTATCTTTGAAAAATGAATTTATTAATAGGATTTCTTTATGGATTGGTTGCGCAAGTATTAACCTTTCTTCAACTACAAGGTAGTATCAAATATGGTTGGTATGAAAAATATCCAATCATAATAATTTTAGCATCCATACCATCTGGTTGGTTGTTTCTAAAATCGGTACAACACTTTGTTACTGCATTTGGTGGGGAAATATGGCCATCTCGTTTGATAGGATATGGAATTGGAGTTGTTATATTTACTTTGATGAGCTACTATTTATTTAAAGAACCACTTAATGTAAAAACATTAGTTTGTTTGGGATTAAGTGTGGCGATAATACTGATTCAAATACTTTGGAAATGATAATTAATATTTTACCGGATGAGTTGGAGCCCGAATTTATAAACAGTTGGAAGATGGGTATGATAACACAACCATCTATTGATTATGCAGATAATGCAATTTGGGCAATCTTTGAAGGTAAGGATGTAATTATATTTAGATTCAAAGATTATGGATTTATAAATGATAATAGAAGAAACACTTATGATATATCAGCTGGAAAGGCTGGTATAACAATTAAAATAGATAAAAAATGAATATAGTAATAACAGGTGGTTTAGGATTCATTGGAATCAACTTAACCAAACGTCTTTTAGAAGATGGGCATAAAATTATTGTAATAGATGATTATTCAATTGGTAAAATAGAAAACCAAATAGAAGGTGTGAGATACCTACCAATGAATGTAGAGCAGATAGAATACATAAGAGGCGATGAAGTTGATTTGTGCTTTCATTTAGCCGCATTAAGTAGAATACAACCATCATTTGAAGCTCCATCTGAATTTTTTAGAGTTAATACAGGTGGTACTGAAGCTATATGTGAGTGGGCTAGAAAATGGAATGTAAAAATTGTATATAGTGGTTCATCTTCACAATGGCATGACCCATTTCAATCACCATACGCAATGTATAAGAAGTTAGGTGAGGATGTTTGTAAGATGTATAAAAAAGTATTTGGTACTAACATTGAGATTGCCAGATTCTACAATGTTTACGGTCCACATGAAATTACCGAAGGTAAGTGGGCAGCTGTGATTGGTAAGTGGAGAGGGCAAGTTGAACAAAACTATCCGATTACAATTGTAGGCGATGGTGAACAAAGGAGAGATTTTACGCATGTTGATGATATTGTGGATGGATTAATTAAGATTGCATTTAGTGATGAAAAACATGAAGATGCTTGGGAGTTGGGTACTGGATTTAATTATTCTCTAAATGAAGTGGCTGATATGTTTATCAAAAAGTTCAGTTGTGTGAAAGTATATATGACCGATGAGAAAGGTAATTATAGAGAAACAAAAAGAGAAAATAATGATGCTCTTAATAGACTTGATTGGAAACCAAAAGATGTATTAAGAGAGTATATTGAAAATTTACAAAAATAATATATATGAGTGGTTTAACAAGTTTAATATTAATTTCTATTATATTTTGGATTTGGATTTTCTATGAAGCATGGAGAGCCCCAATGATGAGAGAAAACGAAGATGGTACTTATACTACCATCAGACCAGAAAAGAAATTTGGAGACCTCTTTAAAAAAAAGAAATAAGTTATGAAAGTAGAATTTAAAGATTCATTCTTTGAGAGTGTAGAAAAATTAGTATGGTATGATACTAACTTATGGAAAGTGTGGTCAGCTATACGATATGATATTCCATTGTTCTTTAAGAATGTATGGAGATTCAGAAAGGAGTTATACAATCACCAATGGTGGGATTATCGTTTCCATTTAGAAATGATGTATCGCTCTTTGAGTATTATGGAGAAGGGGATGAGTGATAAAGGAATTGAAGTTGCTGAAACCCGAAATGTAAAGTTAATAATGATGCGTAGAGCATTGGAATTACTTAAGCATAAATTGGATGATGATTATATCCAAAGAGCTGAATTGGAACTTGGGCCTATAAATCGTAGTGAATTTGAGTTTGAAAAAACAGAAGAGGGAAATTATAGATTGATAGATAACGATACACCGGAGGATAAGAAGCACGCTAGGAAAGTATATAAGAGAGCAAGAGTTATAGAAGATACGGAGTGGAAAGAATTATGGGATATATTCAAAGGAAAGAAGTTCACTACTTGGGAGAAATACGATGGTAGTGATTTGAGAGGCTGGTGGGATTAGTAAGAAGTAAAACAAATAAAATAAATATAAAATGGTATTGGTTATTGTACTAGTTGTCGCTTCAGCAGCCTTAGTAAGTTGGAGATGGGTTAGAGGAATTGATTACATGAAAGAAAATCATCCTGATTATAAGGGATACGATTTATTTGATGAATCAGACGAATCTATAACAAAATCCGCCGGCAGAGATAGTTGGGATGATAATGCAATACACGCAGAGGGAGACATTTGGTAGAAACACGGAGTACTCATTGTAAATTAATAAATAAACAAATAATATGTTACCATTAAAAGAAGCCATAGCTGAAAAGCACTCTTTGGCAGAGAAGATGACATTCAATCAAAGAATGTTTAACGGAGAATTATCTAACGAAGAATACATTTTGTATCTTTCACAACAATTAGCAATATTTGATGCAATTGAAATACACGAACTACCACATCCATCATTGGATAGAGCTGGTAAAGTGTTTGAAGATATCAAAGAGTTAGTAGGTGAAGGGCAGATTCAAATTACACCATTGGCATCAACCAATGAATACCGTAAATACCTCAATACATTAACCAAAGAACAACTTTTACCGCATGTATATCTAAATTACCTAGCAATTATGTTCGGTGGTCAAATGATGAAGAAGAATGTTCCTGGTAGTGGTAAGATGTATGAATTCGAAGGTGATATGAGAGAAATTGCCGGAACGATTAGAGCAGTACAAAAAGATGAGTGGGCTGATGAAGCAAATAAAGCATTGGATTACAACATAAACATATTAGATGAATTACAAAGAGTATCTGAATCAGCTAGCAGTGAGACTGCAGTTGATGGTGGAGAAATCGCCTAATTGTCAACCACTGCATACCGATGATTATGGGTGGGAAAATCATCGATACGAATCTAACCATTTTCGTTTAGCGCACGTTGAAAGATATGCCGATGGTAAGATTGAAGTATTACACTTCACTACGTTTCCACATAAGTGGTCTCCCGAACCGATATTTGGGTTCGATGTAATATGCACAGGTAAAATTGTGACCGGTGCGTATATGGATTTAAGCCCTATCCTGAATACCTATCCTTTTGATGAAGGAATGGATATTGGGGGGAGAAAGCCGATTCCTGAATGGGCTACTGTGTTCTCTGATAGGTTTATAATGATTAAACCTGAATCCGATGAGGAATTTATCCGATTTTGCGATTGGGTGGTGGATAAATACGATTGGTATCTTAATTCATTACTTTGGATAGAGAAAAAAACGGAGAACATTGATGGTGTAGTAGAAAAGCAGAATATTTATTGTAGTGTACAAGCATCCAATCCTCGAACTTATTCGGCATTAAAAGCTTTGATAGGTGAGGAGAAGGCCCGTTATTTTATGGAAAACATTTTATTCCCAAAAATATGAAACCAAAAAAAATTCAAGTAGAACTAGGAACTCCAATTGAAAGATGGGCAGACGAAAATAGAGGATTGATAATGGATTCAATATATTACAATCTATCTGAATTTATAGAATCAGAGGAAGATGATAGGGTGGTACTTCAAGTCATACCAACTATGATTCAAAGAAGTAGAATACAAAAAGATATCGAACCTCCGATGAACGTAGATTTTATAATTTCAAAAGATGATATTGATTTAACAATAAAAAAAGTACTTGATTATTATGTTGAGATTGAGGAATATGAAAAATGTGCCGAAATAGTGAAGATGCAAAATCAAAAAGATAATCCAAAACCTAAAAAAATTATAAGAAGAAAACGCAAAGAGGTTTAACGAATATTTATATACTTATAATAAATAAAATTTAAGTAGTAATGTTCGTACCAAATCATTTGCATCTATTGGTAAAGGGATACTTAAAATCCCCACCACAAACAGAAAAAGTGTTAAACATATGGTTTACACAATTGGTTGACAACGTAGGAATGAAAGTTGTTGCAGGTCCTACATCGGTTTATGTTAATGAACCGGGCAACGAAGGAATAACGGGAACGGTAACATTAGCAACATCGCATGCTAGTATCCACGTTTGGGATAATGATAAACCACCAATGTTCCAATTTGATTTATACAGTTGTTGTGAATTTTCACCTAAAGTAGTATTAAAGCACATAGATGATTGGTTTGGGTTATTAGAAGCACATTATCAAATGATAGATAGAAACGGTAATGACTTTAAAATAATAGATTCTGGTAATTTTAAGAAGAAAAAAACCTTATGAGTTATTTGGTAGCCAACATACCACCAATCGAAGTCTTAATCGATAAAAGATTTTTATACGATTTTCAAAAAGATGAGAAAGGTAATTATTTGGGTGATGGTGAGTGGGAAAAAGGCCATTGGGTAAGTGTTAAATCAATTCCAAATCGTGCATTGTTATTTGAAACCTATATTGATGCATTTGGAGCAGTATATGATAAGTTACCTATACACGCATTTCGCTGGAGGAAATTAGAAACTGATGATAAAATATATCCATTGGATTTTCTACAATTATGGGATTGTCTTTCATACAATATATCAGTAATAGAAAAAAGGGTACTAAGGGGAACGAAAACTTTTACAACTCTTAAAGACCATAGTGTTATTGAGGGTGAGTATATTTTTACAATTGATACTACACATTCAGACCCAAATGAAGTGGATTGTGGATGGAGTGAAACACCAAATGAGCATAAATGTTATAACATATCTAAATTAGATAATGGACAATTTTGTGCACAACCTAACAATAGGACTCGTTGGTATCAACCTAGTAGAACTGACGATATAACAAAGATACCATACTTCCGATATTCAACTAAAGTTTGGAAATGTGAAGACTATGGTAAGTGGAGACCTTCTGAAACAAATTGGGATTATATATCTTAATCAAATAAGTAATATTTATAGATATGATACGATTAAAAGACATATTATCGGAAGAATTGAATGAAGCGGGATATCCTGAAGATTTATCATTTGAAGACTTTGCACAAAAAAGATTAGAAGGTGCAACTAAAATTTCAAATGATTCAAAAGAAAAGGGTGGAGCTGCATTACTAACACACCATCACTTTGTTGTAAAACTTCCACATTATAAAAAAGCAGCGGAAGGTAATTTTAAACAAGCTGATGCACAAATAGAACTTAAAAAATATTTAGATGAGTTATGTACCCTATCAGTTGATATGGAACAAATTCATTTTCAAGAATTAGTTGGTCTAATAGAAGTATTAGGTGAATTGATTATAAAATCAAAGTAGTTACAACGTTCACTAAATAAATTATACATGGACGAGGGTGATAGTAAAAACAATCAACAAGCTGAAAAGCAAGGAAAACAGAATAATGCTATACAAAGATATGGCATTAATGCTGGCACTATTCTTCAATCCATTTGGGTTCGATGCCGTACAATATTCCCTAATATTACTGACAGGAAGTTTATGGAAAGCGAACTTCGTTTTGTATTGTATAGCGGGGTTATTCTTTGGGGTTTATATTTGGTTTACGAGACGCTTAAATAAATTAGGTAATATCAGATAAATTTCGTATATTTGTATTACAAAAAAGGAGGTTAGTATGGAAATCAATGAAAAGGTATTAGAACTTAAAGTTAGAGAAGCCGAATTAAAGGAACAATTGGCGTATTACGAAGCGTATCCACCTGTAAACAATATGGGTAAATGGGCTCGTCAAACTGCAATAGACCGTATTTCCGAAAGATTAGCTAAGGTTCAAGAAAAAATCAATTTCCACGATTCTATATATTTATCTAATGAAATATACAAAGAATGGAAAAAAAGTGTAGAGTAGTAAAATTAACAGAAGCTTCTTTAGGAAGGGTTCTCCAACATATTCAAGGAAAAAAGAATGTAAAAAGTTGGGGAGTTATAACCGCATATAGATATGGTAACACACCTGCGGAAAATAAATTAGCAAATAAAAACTTAGCAGACAAAATAAGAGCCGAAAAATTGGGGTTTTTTGAAATGGAAGGGCATTGGCAAGAGTGCCAAGATAAGAGAGTAAATTACTTTGATTGTCCAAAAGATAAATTGGTAGATTCAACTGAAATATCACTGTTTGTTCCAAATATAGGAATTAAACAAATTCATAAATTAGGAAAAGAATTTGAACAGGATTCAGTTTTATATGGTGGTGAAGATACAAAAGGAAAAGGAGTTCTTGTTTATAAAAATGGTAGAGTAGAAAATGTGGGAGATATGCATCCTGATAATATGCAACAAGCATATTCTAAGATGAGAAATACTGGAAAAGTATTCGCATTTCAGAGAAAAAAAGGTACACAAAAAAATTTACCAAATCTACCAGGATCATCTGCTGAAAGAGATGATAAATTAATTAAAATGTTACCAAAAGATATTCTAAATAAAACCGTAAGAAATCCTGAAACCGGTAGAGATATAAAAGTACAATCCGCACTAAGATACCAAGATGGTGCACCTGTTAAAAAGAATGCAATGTCATTGGTACAAATGATGAATAAAAAATAATTAAAGTTTATTTATGTCTGTTTTATTTCCTGGTTATAGTAGTGTTGACATGAATTCCATACGATATGCTATGGGACTTGTTGATAATGCAACTGGACCTAATAGATATGAGGGTGGTGATATGGCCAGATTTTATAATTTAACGGGACGAGGTTATGCGTTGAGTGATTATGTTGGTGTGAATTTTTTCGCATTTGTACAAATGAATCAGGGCGAAGGGTATGTATATGATGGATGTGCTGGACGTGACCATTGGTGTTACTATGATGGTACTGACCAAAATGGAAGTTATATAGGTCCTTGGTCTGGTCCATCTACTTATAATGGTGAATTTGGATATGGGGCTGGTACATTTTTAACATTTGGATACAATGTAGCATATTCCTATGTTAGACCATATTCAAATCATAACTTCGTATCATATTCATCTGGTCCATACAATTGTAGAGCATTTTATGTTTATATAAGTAGAAATGGTGGTTGGGTTGCATTTAATGGATTTGCATATGCAGGTGGAGACCATTACACAACATACAATTTTGAATCAAGTTTTCAGGCATACGATTATATATATTGTGCCTGTATTCTTTGGTATTAAAAATAATTTTGGTATATTAAAAAATAATTCGTATATTTACATAAACAAAATAACTAAAAAGAAAATTATGGCAAAAGAATACTATGGTATTAAAACACAACAAATTGAGTTTGATACAGATGCACTTACAATGACAATGATTTCAACTGACCAATATTTTAAAAATATTGCTATACATACAATGCCGGAAAATATGTTTAATAGCCAGTATCTTATGTTTAAAGCAAATATGTTTAGAGGGTTATCAACACAGGAATCTGGTATTACTCCCACAGACCCACAAGATATAATGGCTTTGGAATCATTACCACACGTTAGTACATTTGAAAATTTTGTATCTGCAAAAAATGAAACCTTCGCACATCTTACTGATAAATTGAGCAATATTTAAATAAAGAATTATGGCAAAAGAATACTTTTCACTAAAAAATCAAGTTATTGAATTTGATACGGATACAAAAACTATGATTGTAGCGGTTAGTGATGATAAATTTAAAACTATATCAGTTAACACAATGAGTGATGTTGTTTTTAATAGTCAGTATTTAACATTTAAAGCTGAGGTGGCTAAGGCATTAGTTTCTACTGCCAATATATCATCATCTTTATTATCCGATGAAGAAAGAGCTAGATTGCAATATGTTCCTAAAGATAGTGATTCCAATACTTTTAATGAATATAAGCAACAGGCGTTAGACTATTTTCAAAATAATCTATAACTCATTGATTTTCAATGACTTAAAAAAAGTTATCCACATTTAGTAAAATAAATTTGGAAATACGAAAAAGATTTACTATATTTACATAGTTCTTTAAAATAAACATCGTGGAGTAGAGCAGTGGTAGCTCGCTAGGCTCATAACCTAGAGGTCGGTGGTTCGAACCCATCCTCCGCAACAAAAAAATATTTGTAAAAATATTAGGAATAATGAAAAAAGTTTCGTATATTTACATTGTTATTAAGGTTGAAGCCATCAACTAATAAAACCGATTGAGTGACCTATCCAATAGGGAAGAAAGCCGGACACTTTAATAACATTTTAAAATATTTGTAAAAAGATTTGGAATAATGAAAAAAGTTTCGTATCTTTATAAAAATCAGAAGCAAGTTCTGAAAAGTTCTTTAAATTATTGAAATTATTACACAAAGTAACCTCGTGTTACATAGTGTACAATGGCCGCCTATGGTCGTCAAATAAACTACGAAAGTAGGATAAAGTGAAACATTTGGTTAAGTGTTTTGCGGTTCACAACCCTGTAAGGTTATGAGCTTGAGTAGGCAAGTGAGATATCGTTCTGGCTTTGTATGTGAGGGTAACACTGTAGCAGAAGAGTTGGGATGACTGAGCAAATGTAGATTGTTCAGTTGAGTTGGGAACAACGATAAGAATAACTCATAGAATTTATGTAAGATATAGAAAGCTAATCCCTTTTTACTATTGCGTGATTCAATATTAAAGTGGTCTTGATAAACAAGCTATCCGAAAGGACGTAAGTTAAGACTGTGTACGCGTGGTGGCGTTACTATC
>Ga0114967_10001416_pt1 | contig 20111 bp, 20 predicted proteins | sample M_130628_MF_Meta_FD_92639 | JGI IMG/M metagenome (GOLD analysis project Ga0114967, IMG submission 92639) | Freshwater microbial communities from Lake Montjoie, Canada to study carbon cycling - M_130628_MF_MetaG | ecosystem: Environmental > Aquatic > Freshwater > Lake | place: Lake Montjoie... | reverse complement strand
CTTTCTTCGTGATATTCTTTTGGGCTTGTTTCGAGCAAGCAGGTGCATCATTAACCTTATTTGCTGATCAGCAAGTTGACAGAGCAATTGATATTAACATCAGCAAGTATTTTATACTTGGATTTTCAATTTTATTGATTTATTTACTAGGAAAAGCAATAGGTTGGTTTTTTGAATTGTCTCAAATCGGAATTGCAAAATTCCAATCGATTTCGATAGCATTATTAGCATGCTTAATTGCTGTTAATGGAGGTTTAAGCGATTTACATCTTACTGAATTTCCATCTCCTTGGTTCCAATCGGTAAACCCATTAGCAAACATTATCCTTGCTCCTTTCTTCACAGTAATGTGGGGTAAATTAGCAAAGCTAAAAATGGAGCCTTCTTCTCCATTAAAAATGGCTTTAGGTCTTGGTTTAGTTGCATTAGGATATGTGATTATTGCATTTGCAGTTCATGGAATTTCATCATCAACTAAAATTGCGATGTTCTGGTTATTTGCTTTGTATATCGTTCATACAATGGGAGAACTTTGCTTATCGCCTATCGGATTAAGTATGGTTAGTAAACTCGCACCCGTTAGATTATCATCTTTATTAATGGGAACATGGTTCTTAGCAAATGCCGTAGCAAATAAATTTGCAGGAACATTAAGTGCATTGATTCCTCCTGGAGCTGGTGAAGAAGCATCAACTGACATTCCAAGTATCTTAGGAATTCAAATCAACAACTTATTTATTTTCTTCTGCGTGTTTATCGTTTTAAGTGGAGCTGCTTCACTTATCTTATTAGCATTATATAGAAAGTTAATTAAAATGATGCATGGTGTAAACTAATAGTATTATTTATAAATGATAAGAAAGTCCTGATGATAAATTGGGGCTTTTTTATTTTACCCCTATTGGTAAATTGCTTAAAATAGATTTACTTTGATTAAAACCAAATTACTATGTCGACATTAGCCGAGATACAAAACTTTAAAGGAAAATATCCGAAGCAACTATGGTATCTGTTCTTCTCAGAAATGTGGGAACGTTTTTGCTTTTATGGGATGCGTGGAATGTTAGCCGTATTTATCGTATCGCAATTGAAGATGGATGAAGGCACTGCTAATTTGCAGTATGGCGCGATACAAGCGTTTGTGTACGCGTTTACATTTATCGGTGGACTCTTTGCTGATAAAATACTAGGGTTTCGCAAATCGCTTTTCTGGGGCGGATTATTAATGATAGCTGGAAGTTTGATTTTATCACTAGGAATAGACGTCAATCAATCATTAGATAGTAATCATTTCTGGTTTTTCCTTGGTACAAGTTTTACCATTATTGGAACAGGGTTTTTTAAACCCAATATATCAACGATGGTAGGATCACTTTATCATGAAAATGATTCACGCAGAGATGCTGGCTTCTCCTTATTTTATGCAGGAATTAATGTCGGCGCTTTATTGGGTGGATATGCTTGTATCGCTATTGCGAATTCTTACTCGTGGAATTTAGCATTCGGATTAGCAGCCGTTGTTATGACGATTAGCCTTGTAACATTTATTTTCACGCAACGTAGTTTAGGTCCGATTGGATTATCGCCTTTGAATGAGGGCAAAGGAAATAAAATAGCAGAGCTTGCAGTATACATTGGATCATTGGTATTGATTCCTGTCATCATGATGATGGTAGCTAAAACCGAGTACACCGATTACTTCATGTACACGATTGGTCCTGCTGCATTAGTTTACTTACTTTTCGAATTTAGAAAATATTCGAAAGCAGAAGTCAATAAATTAATTGCAGCACTTGTTTTTATCTTTTTTTCTATTGTATTCTGGGGTATTTATGAACAAAGCGGTGGTTCGTTAGCGTTATTCGCGCATGAGAATTTACACAATACTATTTTGGGAATTCAATTCGATCCAAATGGAATTAACAATTCAGCGAATGCTCTTTTTGTAATCATCTTCGCTCCAATTCTTGGTTTGATTTGGGTTTGGATGAGCAAACGAAAATGTGAGCCCAACACTTTAATTAAATTCGGTTTAGGCTTTATCTTTTTAGCTGGTGGATTCTTTGTTTTTTATCAGACTAAGTTTTTTGCAGACGCGAATGGAGTCACTTCTTTAGAAGTCTTTACACTTGCCTACTTCGTAATTACCTTCGGAGAACTTTGTCTATCGCCAATTGGATTATCTATCATGACAAAATTATCTCCTCAGCCTTTACAAGGAATGATGATGGGCATGTGGTTTTTAGCGAGTGCATATGGACAATATGTTGCTGGTATTATTGGTGCGGGAATGTCAGATCCAAATCCGAAAGCCTCTTTAACGGAAAAATTAATTTCCTATACTAACGGCTACGAACAGTTGGCTATTTACGCTGTTATTTGTGGTTTGATATTAATTGCTATATCTCCGATGGTGCGCAAATTAATGGGTGATGTAAAATAAGTAACCTATCTATAGAAAAATCGTTAAAATCACCATGAGAAATAAAATCGTTATCGTACTAACAATTTATTGTCTATCATTCTTTTTTTCAGGATGCAATGCACAATCAACAGATAGTAAATATGACCCTAACGGAATTCATTGGATGAGTTTTGAAGAAGCCGTTAAATTGAATGATGCAAAACCGAAACGTATTTTTATTGATACTTATACAGAATGGTGTGGATGGTGTAAGAAAATGGATGCAGCTACGTTTAGTGATCCAGCGGTAGTAAAATATATGAATGAACATTTTTATGCGGTAAAGCTTGATGCAGAAACAAAGGACACAATAACTTTCCGAGGCAAACAGTTTACATATATTTCGGAATATAAAACAAATCAAATTGCAGTCGATTTAATGCAAGGGCAGATGAGTTACCCTACCTACTCTTTTCTTGATGGACAATATCAATTAATCTATAACTTAAAAGGGTATCAAACAACCGATCAGTTTTTACCGACACTGAAATTTTTTGCGGAAGAAATGTATAAAAACAATATTAAATTAGACGAATACCTGAGTAAACAAGGGACTGTTGATCAAAAATAAATATTGAGATTTATTGCACCTCCATTGTTATCATTATCGATAGCAAACAATGATGATTTTCCGGTTCCCGTTGTAATAACTTCTACCGATCCGCCGTTCCATTTTTCTCTTACTAACTCCCCGGCTTTACGCGATTGTACAGATGGTCCCCAGCCAAACTCCCCACTAATAGACATTTTAGGAGCGAAGAAATACTCAATGCCAACAAATGCACGTAAGGAAAATTGAATAGTATTGCCTGGCTTATAAAGCGTATTGCGGGTAACCTGATTTTCATTGCTCAATTCGTTACCATAGGTATTAGTAGTTTTATCTGTTTTTACTCCGTATAAAATCTCACCTCCATAAAAGGCACGCACACGACCTTCTCCTCTCCACTTCTGTACACCTAAGCCAAATGTAATGGCCGTTTTTTTCTGAATGGATTCATCAATTACTAACTCATTCGGATTTGTGCTTCCATTCTTTGCAACAGCTGTATCGTTCTTAAAGGATGAAAAAGCTATGCGTACTTTCATCCGATAAGCTAAATCATTTTCTTTTAAATACAATCCTGATAAAGTCATTGGATGTAGCTCAGAAAATAAAAATTGGGGTGCTATTGAACTGCTTCCGTTAAACAAGTTACCAGTAAAATTGATAAATGGTACTGCATCAATGTTCAATGCAAAATCATTTTTAGCAGGTAAAATAGGTTTGCCTGATTTTGTTTTTAGGATATCTTGAGCATTCAAATTTAATGAACATGCAAGCAATGTAACAGCGATTATATTTTTCATAATTGAATTTTTAAATTGATAAGGTATTAGCAATAGTAAACAGCTTTTCGTCAAGTGGTTCATGACTTTTAATAGCTTCAGCAAACGGGGTTAATGCAATTGCGTTATTTCTGATACCGACCATCATTTTGGTTTGTCCCGATAACAATTGCTCAACTGCATGCACTCCTAGGCGCGCTGCAAGAATACGATCGAATGCACTTGGCTTACCACCCCGTTGAATATGACCTAAAACCGTTACTTTGGTTTCATAATCTTGAATATGTTCTTTCATTTTAGCGGCTATTGCTAGTGCACCACCGTTCTTTTCTCCCTCTGCTACAATTACAATAGTACTCGATTTTTTATTCTTTTTTGCCGTTTCAAGTGTATGAATCAAATCATTCACACTAATCTCTTTTTCAGGTAACATTACCATTTCGGCCCCACCAGCAACCGCAGACCAAAGTGCAATGCAACCAGAGTCTCTTCCCATTACTTCAATCAAAAAACAACGATCATGTGATGCAGCAGTATCTTTTATTTTATCGACAGCATCGACAACTGTATTCAAGGCAGTATCAAAACCGAGCGTGAAATCTGTCCCAGCTAAATCATTATCAATTGTCCCTGGAATTCCAATAATTTTAATAACGGGATATTCATTAGTAAACACTTCTGCTCCAGAGAATGTGCCATCACCACCTATTGCAACAATACAATTTATATCATGTTTCTTTAAATTTTCATAAGCCTTATCGCGTCCCTCTTTTGTCATAAATTCTTTACTACGAGCGGCCTTTAAAATAGTACCTCCTCGTTGTACAATATTCGAAACAGAACGAGAATCCATATTAATAATTTCTCCGTCTATCATTCCTTGATAGCCCCGCATGATTCCAAATACTTGAACATTGTTTACAATTGCCGCACGAGTTACAGCACGAATACAAGCATTCATGCCAGGTGCATCTCCTCCAGAAGTAAAAATGGCCATACGATTCATAACAATAAATTTATTTTACGAATATAAAAGTAAAGCAAACAACTATTTCAATTTTTAATAAATGAAATCGATAATTTTGCTGTATGACAGAACAGAATCCCTGGATTACAAAATCAACCGAGACGAAATATGAAAACCCCTGGATACGCCTAGATGAATCGCAGGTCATAAATCCAGCAGGCAATGATGGTATTTACGGCGTTGTACATTTTAAGAACAGAGCCATGGCCATTATTCCACTCGATGAAGAAAACAATACATGGATTGTAGGACAGTTCAGATATACCACCAACACTTACGAATGGGAGTTGATTGAAGGCGGTGTATGTGATGGAGAAGATTTATTAATTGGTGCTCAACGTGAATTAGAAGAAGAAGCAGGATTAAATGCCAATGAATGGAAAATGATTATCGATGGTTGTCAGCTTTCTAATTCTGTATCTGATGAAATAGGATATGCATATGTTGCTAAAGGACTAACAATTACTGCAACTAATCCGGAAGAAACAGAACAATTACAAATACGCAAGCTACCCTTTGATGAATTAGTAAAGCTGGTGATGAATGGAGACATTAAAGATTTGCTTTCTGTTGCTGCGGTTTTGAAAGTGAAAGTACTTTTAGAAATGAAATTGATTTAATAATACTATTTAGCAAATTATCTAATTGGCACATTAGCAAATCAATCGGGGCTTCGAGAGCCTCAGCCACCGATTTTAATCTACCTTAAACTTCCTTCCTTCCAACGCCAACTCTGTATTTTCAAAAACAGTTTTAGCTTCTAATAATAAAGGTTGTAGATCGCGGTAGCGAGCTGAAAAATGTCCGATAATCAATTTACTCACCTCTCCTTTTTTTGCAATCTCTGCTGCTTGTATGCAGGTAGAGTGGAATGTTGATGCAGCACGTTCAACCTGTTCATGCATAAAGGTGGCTTCATGATATAACAAATCAACTCCTCTAACTTCATCTGCAATACCAATATCGAAAATTGTATCTGAGCAATAAGCATAAGATCTCGAAGGCGAGGGTTCTTCGGTGAGATCTTTATTAGCTATAACATCACCGTTATAGGTTTTAAAATCATCCCCTTTCCGAAGTTTATTAAAATAAGTAAACGGAATATTGTGCTGTTGTAATTTATCAATCCTCAACTTTCTCGGACGAGGTTTTTCTTTAAAGATAAATCCTGTGCAAGGTACCCGGTGATTCAAAACAACAGAGCGAACCATCACTTCTTGATCTTCAAACACAACTTCGGCCGCATAATGCATTACAGAATGAAAAATTAAATTATAGCGGAGATGCATATTCGAAATCCTTAATTGAATTTCGATAATATCCATTAATTCTTGTTGTCCGTAAATATGTAAATCGTTGATTCTTCCTTGAAGATGAAAAGTAGATATTAAACCTACAAGCCCTAAATAATGATCGCCATGTAAATGGCTTATAAAAATATGTGTGATCTTATGGTACTTGATTCGATAGTTCAGTAATTGGGTTAAAGTACCTTCTCCACAATCAATTAAAAAATGATGATCGCGAATTATTAATAACTGAGAGGTGGGATGACGATTATAAATGGGAGTAGCTGAGCTACTCCCTAATATTGTTAATTCAAAACCCATTTACTTTTTAGAAATCACCATTCTTTTGGTAACAGACTCGCCGTTAACTGAGATGGAATACATATATACTCCAGGTGTAAAATCACGTACATCTAACTTTATTACATTCTCCCCTTGATCTCCATTATATGATCTATGATAAACTTCTTTACCAATCATATTATGCATATAAAATTCAACTTCTCCTAAATTTGGTAAATTATAAATAATGGTTGTAAAGTCTTCCGTTGGATTTGGCATGTTTTGACTCATGCTTAATGTAGGTAATCCTGATTCGCTTAACCCAGAAGCTGTAGTTACTGTAAGATAATAATAGTTAATGGTATCATATTGTGCGTTGGGCACTCCGAAAATAGTAGCGTTGGTTTTTGTAATTGCTGTTATTTGAAAAACACCAGCAACTGTTGGTGTACCTGTTACCGCAACGCATCCGTTAGATCCGCCAGGAAAAATACAACTTGCAGGATTACAAGCGTAAGAAAGTCCCGCAGGTAATCCAGAAAAAGCAATTAATTCAATTGATGTAATTGGTACAGTAATAGGAATCGGTCCGATATTAACCACCGTATCAACTGGGACCTTTAACTGCATATCTTGAACGTAGGGTTGGTTTAAAAATGCAGGTGCCAATCCTGTTGCACTATCAGGATAAATACCAGCTTGCGTAATTGCGGGATTAGGAATGCATTGTGAAAATGCTATATTATTTGCGAGTATTATAAAACTTGCTATTAGCGTAACTGTTTTTTTCATGCTTTGTGTTTTTTTATGATTGATCTTCGTTGATGTTTTTTTCCATTTCACTTGCAATAACAAATTCAACAGCTTCTTGGTTGGATGATTTAATATTTAAAACCTGATCGAGTTGAGATATTTGAACAAGCTTTTTTACGGCATCATTCAATCCAGTTACTACGAAAACGCCTCCTGCGTTTTTACATAAACGATTTCCAACAAGAATAGCGCTTAAGCCAGATGAATCACAGTACATCGATTCAGATAAATCAACAATAATGTTATTAAATCCTTGTGTATTTGTTAGCAATAATTCTGATTTCAACTCTGCTGCAATAAGTGTATTTAACTTTTGCTCATGTAGTTTTAAAACTACATACTTCTCGTTTTTATCAATTGTAAACTGCATCGGCTGTGTGGTGTTTAAACAAATATAATTAAAAAGTAATACTAGGCAATATGAAAAAAGGTGTTTTTTTAACGACTTATTGTTTGAATCCGATATTTTGAGCTAAAAGATATAAAACAGCCATACGAATTGCCACTCCATTTTCGACTTGATCAAGAATTATACTTTGCTTACTATCTGCAACATCACTGGTGATTTCAACTCCTCTATTTATCGGACCTGGATGCATTACCACAATTTCTTTCGACAAGCCGTCCAATATTGTGCGATTTAAGCCATATAACATACTGTATTCACGCAATGAAGGAAAATACTTAATATCTTGTCTTTCGAGCTGTATGCGAAGCATATTAGCTACATCGCACCAGTTTAAGGCTTTTATCAAGTTGTTTTCAACCTTTACTCCTAAATCACCGATGTATTTTGGTATTAGTGTTTTTGGTCCACATACCATAACTTCAGCACCTAATTTTTGCAGACAAAAGATATTAGAAAGAGCGACACGCGAATGTAAAATATCTCCGACAATAACTATTTTCTTCCCTTCCACACTCCCTAGTTTCTCACGAATTGAAAATGCATCGAGTAAGGCTTGTGTTGGATGCTCATGGGTACCATCACCCGCATTAATAACACTTGCGTTAATATGTTTAGCCAGGAACATGGCTGCGCCTGGCTTGGGATGGCGCATTACCACCATATCTACTTTCATTGCAAGAATATTATTCACTGTATCAACAAGCGTTTCTCCTTTCGATACAGAAGAACCTGATGCAGAAAAATTAACTACATCAGCCGACAAGCGCTTTTCAGCTAACTCGAAACTTAATTTAGTACGCGTTGAGTTTTCAAAAAAGATATTAGCAACTGTAATATCACGGAGTGAAGGGACTTTCTTTATAGATCTATTAAGAACCTCTTTAAAATTATCGGCGGTTTGAAAAATGAGTTCAATATCCTCTTGCTTAAGATCTTTAATTCCTAGAAGATGTTTAACACTCAACTGCTGACTCATATTTTTGATTCTGATGAAGTGATCCAAACTCCGTCGTTACCATCTTCCGACTGAAGCTGAACTAGTACTTTTTCACTTGCGATGGTATCAATAGATTGTCCGATATAATCGGCAGCAATCGGTAATTCACGACTAAACTTGCGGTCAATTAATGTAAGCAATTCTACTCTTAAAGGGCGTCCAAAATCTAATAATGCATCTAATGCCGCCCTAATTGTTCTTCCCGTGTAAAGTACATCATCTATTAAGATTACATTCTTCCCTTCCACAACAACATCCATTTTGGTTGCACTAGGAACAATTAATTCTCTTCTTCTGAAATCATCACGATAAAAGCTGATATCTAACTCTCCGTAATCAATATGCGCATTGGGATTAATTTCCATTAATCGCTTATAAATAAGTCGAGAAACCAATACACCGCGCGACTGAATACCTATCAGTACAGTGTTTTCAAAATCATTATGATTTTCGATTAACTGATAACACAAGCGATCAACAGTAATGCTGAGTAATTCTTTATCAAAAATTCGCTTTGTTTGTCCTTTTTGCATCAGCTGCAAATTTAATGTATTTATTCAAAAAAATCCCCCTTAAGTAATTAAGAGGGATTTTTTACTATTTAATGAAAATAAGTTTTAAGCATTATTATCATTTTCATTCATGCTATTCTTAAGATTTGCTAATGCTGAGATATCTCCTAAAGTTGATTTCTCTTGTGATTCTTTTATTTTCTTCACTGCTTTAGCTGTTGTGCTCTCTACTTTTTCTTTTTCAGCAGACTGAACTTTCTTTTCTTCAGCAGCTTTTTCATCAAAAATACGAGTGTGAGAAACTATAATGCGACGATTTTCCTTGTTGAACTCGATAACTTTAAAATCCAAAGTTTCATTTTCTTTAGCAACCGTTCCGTCTTGTTTCGATAACTGGCGGTATGGAGCAAACGCTTCAACACCATAAGTTGTGAACATAACAGTAGCACCTTTATCAGTTACCTTTCCAATAGCTCCTTCATGACCGCTTCCCACTGTGAATATTGTTTCATAAGTATCCCAAGGATTATCTTCTAATTGCTTATGTCCAAGACTTAAACGACGGTTGTCAACATCCACTTCTAAAACAACAACATCTAGCTCTTCACCGATTTTAGTAAATTCAGCCGGATGCTTAATTTTCTTGTTCCAGCTTAAGTCGCTGATATGAATCAATCCGTCTACACCTTCTTCTAACTCAACGAATACCCCGAAGTTAGTAAAGTTGCGAACTTTCGCTTTATGCTTAGATGCAACAGGATATTTTGTTAAAATAGCTACCCAAGGATCATCAGAAAGTTGTTTTAAACCTAACGACATTTTATGCTCTTCGCGGTCAACAGAAAGGATTACTGTTTCTACTTCATCACCTACTTTTAAGAAGTCTTGTGGACTGCGTAAATGTTGTGACCAAGACATTTCAGAAACGTGAATTAAACCTTCTACTCCTGGTATGATTTCGACAAATGCACCGTAGTCAGTTAACACAACTACTTTGCCTTTGATGCGGTCGCCTTCTTTCAGATTTGTATCTAAAGCTTCCCAAGGTTGAGCAGTAAGCTGTTTTAAGCCTAAAGCGATACGCTTTTTCTCATCATCAAAATCAAGGATTACTACATTGATTTTATCATCCAACTTCAATATTTCTTCTGGATGATTTATGCGGCCCCAACTGATATCAGTAATATGAAGTAAGCCATCAACACCGCCAAGATCCATAAACACACCATAAGAAGTGATGTTTTTAACAGTTCCTTCCAGCACCTGACCTTTTTCAAGTTTACTCATGATTTCAAGCTTCTGCTTCTCCATTTCGTTCTCAATAAGAACCTTGTGAGAAACAACCACATTTTTGAACTCCTGATTGATTTTAACAATCTTGAATTCCATTGTTTTTCCTACGTAAATATCGTAATCGCGGATTGGCTTAACATCGATTTGAGATCCTGGTAAGAAAGCTTCTATACCAAAAACATCTACGATTAAACCACCTTTCGTACGACATTTAACGAAGCCAGTGATAATTTCATCTTTCTCCAAAGATTCATTCACACGCTCCCAAGATTTGGTAGCACGCGCTCTTTTGTGAGAAAGGACCAACTGACCATTTTTGTCTTCAGCTGTTTCCACGTACACTTCCACCTTGTCTCCTGCTTTTAAGTCAGGCATGTGACGGAATTCTGTAAGCGGAATCAAACCATCCGACTTGTAGCCGATGTCAACAACGGCTTCTTTGTTGGTTAAACTTATGATGGTTCCCATCATAATTTCATGCTCCAACACTTGATTTAGCTTATGATCATACAAAGCTTCCATTTTTTCACGGTCAGCTGATTTGTACGTTTCAAAAGCTTTGCCTGTGTTATCCCAATCGAAATCGTTGGGATCAGGCGTTGCAAAATTTGTATATGTAGTAATTGCCATCGAATTTATAAATCCTTTTCTTTTAAATTATTTTGAAAAGGAGTGCAAATGTAAAAATTAACCTTTGAATATCAAAGTAATTTTAATTTATAAAAAATGATAATTATCGAACTAATAAAAGTAACGATTAATGATTTTCTAAAAGCGAACCCGCCTGTTCTATTTTTTCCTTCACCTGCTCCATTAACCACATAGGTGTTGAAGTGGCTCCAGCAATACCTACCGACTTTACACCATCAAACCAAGATGTTTCAATTTCATCAGCAGAGGAAACAAAATAGCTATTTGGATTTATACTTTTACAAACGCTGTAAAGCGCCTTACCATTTGAACTTTTTCTTCCACTAACAAACACAACTACCTCATATACAGTTGAGAATCGTTTTAATTGTGGCTCACGATTAGATACCTGACGACATAAAGTATCGTTCGCAATAAAATCATTTTCTTCTAAAGAACCTTTGAATTTAAGGATGCGCTCTTGGATAGACTGAACCATTTTTTCGAAGCCAACTGTACTTTTTGTAGTTTGAGAAAAGAAGTGAACCGGCTTACTGCAATCAATATTATCTAAGTCTTTTTCCTCAAATACAATTATTGCCCGACCATCTGTTTGCCCAACTAATCCATTCACCTCGGCATGTCCCGGCTGCCCATAAATCACAATTTGAGCATCATCGTTTATCCCTTCAAAGCTCGTTTTAACACGATTTTGCAGTTTTAACACAACTGGACAAGAAGCATCGATTAACTCAATATTATTTTTTAAGGCTAACTCATAAGTTGATGGTGGTTCACCATGGGCACGAATAAGTACTTTGCAGTCATATAAATTAGCAAGTTCATTATGATCAATAATCTGCAAACCTTTCGCGCTCAAACGATCAACTTCCATATTATTGTGAACGATATCGCCGAGGCAATATAATTTTCCACTAGCAGCTAATTCGTCTTCCGCCATTTGAATAGCGTAAACTACACCGAAGCAAAAACCAGAATTAGAATCTATTGTTACGATCATTTTATTATATGTTAACTATTAACACTAAAAATACAGCATTGTTTAACAACCAACTTTTAACTTTTCTATTTCTCTCACCACAAAATCCACTTGTTCCTCCTGATTAAGATGCGAATTATCAAGTACAATTGCATCATCGGCTTTTCTTAGCGGACTTTCCAATCGGTGAGAATCTTCGTAATCACGACCTACTACATTGCTTATCACCTCGTCCAATGTTATTTCAACTCCTTTTGCAACAAGTTCTTTAAATCGTCTATCCGCACGAATCATCGGATCTGCTTTCATAAATATTTTCAAATCAGCATTAGGAAAAACGGTTGTGCCAATATCTCTCCCGTCCATCACCAAACCACCATGATTCCCCTCTTGCTGTTGTAATTCCACCATCTTTTTACGAACGGCTTTTATAGCACTAACATGACTTACTTGTTCACTAATTTCCATGCTTCGAATAAACTGCTCAATATTTTCGCCGTTTAAAATCACTTCACTCAAACCTGTGTCTGGATTTACCTTGAAAGTAATATTTATATCCGCTAACACAGATAAATAGTCGAATGGAAAATCATTCAATTCTTCAGGGTCAGGAATTGGAATATCATTACGCATAAAATAAAGAGTTACTGCTCTGTACATTGCGCCTGAATCGATGTATTTTATACTTAATCGTTTGGCAATCGCTTTTGCAACAGTACTTTTCCCGCAGGAAGAAAATCCATCAATTGCGATTATAATTCGTGATTGCATAATTACAAAGATAAGGTGATATGTGTCATTAATCCTAAATTAAAACAAGAATTAGAAACATACTTTTTCACAACTAATCGATGATAATTTGAAGTCCATCATATGCCACAAAACGATTCGCTGGTAATTCTTCCGACACTACAGAATGCAATCCCATCTGATGACTTAAATGAATTAAATAACCATTTTCGATATTAAGTTCTTCTAATAAAAACAAAGCTTGATTTAAATTAAAATGTGTGGGGTGAGCATTTCTGCGAAGTGCATTTATCACCATTGCTTTAGATCCATTAATTTTACTCTTTTCTTTCTCACTAATGTAATTAGCATCGGTAATAAAAGTAAAATCTCCGATTCTGAATCCTCTGATTTCAAGCTGGGCATGATACACTTTTATTGGAAGCAGCGTAATATCACCGATAACAAACTCATCCTCATCAAAATTGTAAATATTCAATTCTGGAACTCCGGGGTAATCATTTTCAAAAGCATAAAAAAACTCTCTGCGCAATGCTATCTCAACCTGTTTTGTGCAATAAACATTTACAGGTTTTTTATTGATAAAATTAAAGGCGCGGATATCATCCATACCTGCAATATGATCCTTGTGTTCGTGAGTAAAAACCAATCCATCAAGCTTCTTTACTTTTTCACGCAACATTTGCTGACGAAAATCGGGACCTGAATCAATGACGAGGACTGTATCTCCGCGTTCAATCATAATTGATGTTCGAAGGCGTTTATCTTTTGCATCAACTGAAATACACACCTCGCAATCACAACCAATTAAAGGAACGCCTTGCGATGTTCCAGTACCTAAAAATGTGATTTTAGTATGCAAAGGAATTATTCGTTATCGGTTTTGTCAGTTGAAGGTTCAACAACTTCAGCATCCTGCTCAGAAAAATTCAACTCCCCACTTTCTTCTTTGCTCACCATCGGATTTTTTAGTCCAATATCTCTTAAATCTACTTTTATTTGATGGTTTGCATTCAGCGAAGTAATAATTTCGATAAGTGCCTGTATACGAGTTTCGAGCGTAGAAAATTTATTAATCACTACTACCCTCTTGGCTTCCAAAAGACAATAATTCGATCTAAAATTACCCTTTTCGTAACGAACTTCGTAGTTCTGCTCTTTTAAAAGCTCTTCGAGTTTCTTCAAATACGCGGGTGTAAACTTCGCCATATCATTTCTACTAATTACTTACAAACTTCGAAAAAATTAAGCAGATAAAAAACTTTTATTGAATCTGCGAGTCATTTTTATCAGCGAATTATAGCATTAAGCTGATGCTACTAGCAGGTATAATCACAAAAAACAATTCGTATTTCGTTCTAAAATTGCTCTTTTTTATATTCCTTTGCACAACAAAAATAATTTTTGCAAATTATGTTAATTGGAATAACAACAGAAACAAAGGCTTACGAAAAAAGAGTAGCGGTTACACCTGATGTAGCATCACAATTGGTGAAAGCGGGCTTTGATGTTTGCGTACAAGCTGGAGCTGGTTTTAACTCTTATTTTTCAGACGATCGTTATACTGCTGCAGGAGTAAAATTAGAAAATGACGCATCAAAAATTTATCAAACTGCTGATGTAATTTTAAAAGTCAATGCCCCTTCTGATGCTGAAATTGCTCAGATGAAAAAAGGAGCTATTTTAATATCATTCATGATGGCAGGAACCAACCCTGCTTTAGTTGAAGCTTGTGTTAAACAAGAAATAACTGCATTTTCAGTGGATGCAATTCCTCGTATCTCGAGAGCTCAAAAAATGGACGCATTAAGTTCTCAAGCAAATTTAGCTGGATATAAGTCGGTTATTTTAGCCGCAAATACATTAGGTAAAATTTTCCCTATGCTTATGACAGCCGCTGGTACAATCAAGCCTTCAAAGATTGTTATTTTCGGAGCTGGTGTTGCAGGCTTACAGGCTATCGCCACGGCTAAACGTTTAGGTGCTATTGTAGAAGTAACGGATATCCGTCCTGAGACGAAAGAACAAGTTGAATCATTAGGAGGTAAATTTATTCAGGTAAAAGGCGACGACTCCATCAAAATTGAAGGTGGCTATGTCAAAGGGGTATCAGAAGAGTTTTTAAAGAACCAACAAGAACTAGTTGCGAAGCATGTTTCAGAAGCAGATATCGTTATTACTACTGCGTTAATACCTGGAAGAAAAGCACCGGTATTAGTTACTGAAGACATGGTAAAAAGCATGCGCTTAGGATCTGTGATTGTAGATATGGCTGTTGAGCAAGGTGGGAACTGTGCTATAAGTGAAGTGAATGCAATAGTAGTTAAACATGGCGTGACAATTATTGGTGAATCGAACATCCCTTCTCTCCTACCATTTAATGCATCTGATTTATACGCGAAGAACATTCAAACATTCTTATTGCATTTAGCAAGCAAAGATGGATTCAAATGGGAAATGGATGAAGAAATTACAAAAGGATCGTTGATTGTTCACGAAGGAAAAAAAATGATTGCTTAATTTAAATAGAAAAAAATAAAGAATATAAAATGGAATCAATTTTAAACTTAATCAGCGAGCACCGCGAAATAATTTATTTCGTTTTGTTATCTGTATTCGTAGGAATCGAAGTTATCGGTGGCGTACCAACGGTATTACATACTCCTTTAATGAGTGGAGCAAATGCTATTCACGGAGTTGTTATTGTGGGAGCTATTTATGTTATGCTTAATGTAGACCCTTCCGATTACCTGGCATTAGCCTTAGGATTTCTAGCGGTTTTATTAGGTACACTAAACGTTGTTGGAGGTTTTGTAGTAACAGACCGAATGTTAGAAATGTTCAAGAAAAAATAATTTAATCATCACAGAATTATGAAGAGTGCATTACTCGAATTATCATATTTAATAGGATCCGTTACATTTATCATCGGATTAAAAATGATGGGGAATCCAAAGTCGGCCCGTAAAGGAAATTTACTAGGTGCTGCAGGTATGACCCTCGCTATTTTAGGAACCATCTTTTTATTTGAAAAGAAATCGGAAGAAGGTGTTGTAGTTGCAGATTATGCGGTTCCAGGAATCATTTACGCTTTAATTTTCGGAGCTATTTTATTAGGGACTATCGTTGGATGGCTAACAGCAAAGAGAGTTCAGATGACAAAGATGCCTGAATTGGTTTCTATGTTTAATGGTATGGGTGGTGCTTGTGCAGCATTAATTGGATTGATGGAATATCAGCACAACTTACATCACACAGCTGCATTGGCAACCATTATTGCAGGAATGGTGATTGGTACAGTTTCTTTTTCGGGATCTATCATTGCCTATTTAAAATTGAATGGTACGATGAAGCAACCTATTCGTTTACCTAAGTATAATATCATTAATACGATTGTAATGGCAGGTGTTGTTTTATTTGGAACCTGGGTAGTGATGACTGCTCCTAGCATGACCTTCTTATATTTATTATTTGCAGTTGCCATTGTTTACGGAATTTTATTTACGGTTCCCATTGGTGGAGCGGATATGCCAGTAGTTATTTCCTTATTAAACTCATTTACTGGATTAGCAGCTGCTTTCGGAGGATTTCTTTACGATAACAAAATCATGTTGACAGGAGGTATCCTAGTAGGATCTGCGGGAATGCTACTTACATTAGTTATGTGTAAAGCGATGAACCGTCCGTTGAGCAATGTGATTTTCGGAGCATTTGGTGGTGGAGATGCTGCTGCAGGTTCAAGTTCTATTTCAGGAAGTATAAAAGATATAAATGTATCGGATACTGCGGTATTAATGAACTATTCAAAGAAAGTAATTATTGTACCTGGTTACGGATTAGCGGTTGCGCAGGCGCAGCATGTTATACATGAATTAGAAACTATTTTAGAAGAGCGTGGTGTTGAAGTAAAATATGCGATACATCCTGTTGCTGGTCGGATGCCAGGACATATGAACGTATTACTAGCGGAGTCGAATGTATCGTATGATAAGTTAGTTGAGATGGAAGACATCAATCCTGAATTTTCATCTACGGATGTTGTTTTAGTTGTTGGAGCGAATGACGTTGTAAACCCAGCGGCGCACAATGACCCTGCATCTCCTATTTACGGAATGCCAATTTTAGATGTAGAAAACGCATCACATATAATCGTAAACAAGCGTTCAATGAATGCTGGTTATGCAGGTATTGAAAATGAATTATTCTTTAATCCGAAGACGAGTATGTTATTCGGCGATGCAAAAGCTGTACTAACGAAGTTAGTGGCGGAGATTAAGTCGTTGTAAATAATAGTATAAAATTTAGATATAAAGCCCTGGCCCAAAGCCGGGGCTTTATATTAGTAAAAATCATCTACAAAAATATAATTATAAAAAATAGGGGAAAATATAATATATTTACCTTTCTAAAATTTTAAAAATATTATGAACATGAAAAAATCATCTGTTTCGCTAATAGCGATTACATTATTTGCAAGTTTATTTTTTGTTGCCTGCAATCCATCAAAAAAAATTGAAAATGCAACAGGCGCTAAAGAATTAACACTTCCATTTTCTGAAAAAGAATTCAAATCAGATTCAAAGACCTTCCGTGCAAAAAACTTTGGCAAGAGTCCAGACTTAGCATTAGCAAAGAAAATCGCTTTACAAAATGCTAAAAACGAACTTTCTTCAAACATCAAAAGTACATTTAAGAAAGTAATGGATCAATACACTAACCAACGTTCAACTGCTGATGTTCAAGATTACGAAAACAAAGTAGAAGAAAATGCAAGAGAGGTTGTTAATGAAACTCTCTCAGGAATCAGAGTAATTGGTGAGAAAGTATTTCAAGAGCCAAACAAATCATACACCTATTGGGTGGCAATTGAATTAGGTAAAGAAGATATTGTAAACTCAGCTTCTAAATCGATTTCAAAAGATCAAAAATTACAGATTGATTATGATCAAAAGAAATTCCGTGAAGAGTTTGATAAGGAAATGATGAAATTAGAAAATCAATAATAATGCGCTTACGATTAACCATTGTTGCAATTTTATTGCTTCTGTTTTATTCCTCCTGCCATACTGTATATAAAGTAATAGGCAAAAAAGCCGAATTGAAAGACTGGTGTAGCTACAGCTATCGTAACAATCGATATGCGGATGCTAATTTCTATACAGAATATCAGGTGGTATCCTGTAAAAAGAAAAAGTATGTAGAAAAGCTTCGGAGTGATCTTGAATATAAAATGCGTGAAGAATTATCCGCTAAAATTATGACAAGTATTAAAACAGAAAATCGTAGCAGCCAATCACAAACAAATACTACTAACGGATTAACTTATTATAGTCAATCGAATTTCTCAACAATACAAAATTCATTCACAAAGCTTTCGAACATCAACAAAGACTTTGTGTATGATCCAATCAATCATCAATTACATATTTTTCTTTATGTAGAAAAAAACACATTACGTAACTCTTATATTTCTTTGGTAAAACAAGAGATAAGAATTGCACAAAGTGTTGCAACATCTATTAAGAAAACTGTTCCGGATAAAGAATCTAAAGTATTTAATGAATTAATGAGTCAGTTGAATGCGAAAAAACGTGAAATTGATATCGATAGAGATGTATTGAATATATTGAATAAGAACGATCGATTTATTTCTAACGATATGGAAGAAATAAATATTTTGTATGAAACTTTAATTATCGACATTAACGGACTTCTTGCCAACAATGACAATACTTATGTACAGACTTTATTAAATGAAGGGAATAAACTGTATTTACAAAAGTCTTATTCAGGTTATCAGAAAGCAATTGAAAAATTCAATGATGTATTAGTATTTAGTCCGAGCAATGAAGATGCTTTGTCTAAAAAAAGAGCTTGCATAGAAGAACTAGTGGCGAATAAAACAATTCTGTTAGATAAAGCGGAACTTGCAAAAGATTATGAAACCGCATTAAATGAATTACATGGCATAATTGATCTCGACAATACATTATACAATGAATACAAAGGGAAAGACCTCGATTTACAAGATAAATTTTTCAAGAAAACCACATCAGATATTGAGCGACTGATTGAATACAATGATGTTGAATTAGCAACTGCAAAGTTTTCTAAACTTGAACAATATGCACAACAAGATTTAAAAAAGTATAATGTCATTAAAAAGAAACTGGAAGATATGCGTGTTGATAAAGCGATTAGTGGTATTGAAGAAAAAATTTATGATAAAAAATACTATGAAGCTTTAGATAATATTGCAAGTTTTAGAAAAGACTATCCTTACAACGAGAAAATTATTAACAAACTTAATGAGGTTTCTTTTAAAATTTATAAGGATAAGAAAAAAGACTTTTTAAAAGACAAATCAACGAGAAATGTACTTGAGGTGAATTTTGGTGTAGCTACAAGACCCAATCAGTTCATTAGTGATAACCAAATAAAGCTAAGTAATCAAGAATTCTTATTTGATGATTTGTTTTCCAATTTCCAGATTGGACTTTATAGAAAATTTAGTGTTAAGTCGAGAAACAATAACTTAACAAAAGCAAAGTTCAAGTATTCTGAGGCTGGAATTAGATTTGGCTATTTAAATCCTAAAAGTGGTATATACGATTTACAAGGTGATACAATTAATGTTTACTTACCTAATATATCAACTTTTACCGGGAGTGTTATTTTCAGAAGGTTCTTTATGATTAATCTTGGTGTTGCTGCAACTCAAGATTCATCTGGAATAAAATTCACTAACAAGACTTTTGGATTTGGAGAGCTTGGAATTCGTATTCCATTTGGTCCGGTTCATTTAACATCAGATGTTTCTACGTATACCGATTTTGACAGGACCTACAAAGTGTTCTTTAAATTTGGGCTATCAGCTAATATCGGCTTTAATAGAAAATTCACTAAAGACGATAAGAACAATATCAGAAATCAAATTAGTAAATTAACTTATTAGGAATAAAAAAAGAGGGCCGCGAGATAAACTTGCAGTCCTCTTTTTTTGGACGAAAAATAACCCTTTAAAAACTATTTAAAAACAATAGTTAGTTTATTGAAAAACGCACTGAATCCTTTTTTATTATTTTCTGCATAATTTATTTCCTTCCTTTTAAAATCGAGTACACAACAATTATAGTATTTAGCATGAGGCTGAATATTTACTCCAACTTTCTCCATTGATTTATCAAGACAAATAATACGATGTCCTAAACTAGGCACCCCTTCATCAATCAGTAATTGAATTGTAATTTGCCTTCCAGTTTCATAACCATAAGAACAGCATTCCGCATCATATCCTTTTTTACAAGTTTTACGAT
>Ga0114967_10001414_pt1 | contig 20122 bp, 16 predicted proteins | sample M_130628_MF_Meta_FD_92639 | JGI IMG/M metagenome (GOLD analysis project Ga0114967, IMG submission 92639) | Freshwater microbial communities from Lake Montjoie, Canada to study carbon cycling - M_130628_MF_MetaG | ecosystem: Environmental > Aquatic > Freshwater > Lake | place: Lake Montjoie... | reverse complement strand
GGGGTCGCGTTGGTACTCAGCACCACGACATAGTTGCTCCTGCCGCTTTCAGCCAGCACGAGTCCTTCGCCCGCCGGCGAGCTCATCGGCGCGCGGCGGATTTGATCCGATGCGGGCGGCGGTGCGGTACTGTTGTCGTTGGTTGGGCGTTTATCCTGCGGCTTCTCAAGCGTGCCCGCCACGAGCACGCTGTCTTCGGTGAGCCTGGTGTTCTTCGTGTCACCCTCCCATCCGGTGAAGCTCTTGCCGTCAATGACCGGTTTGTTAGCAGCGTGGGAGATGGCCGTGAAGAGCAGAACGATAAGGAGCGTGAGGGTGTTGTTCATTATCGTGGTGAAGTCTGGCTGATGCAGCCGATGGACTGCGGGCTGAGTTCGAGGGACAAGATGGCTTTGCCGTCGTGGATTTCGGGCTTGAGTTCCTTGCTGTTCCACTCATCGCGGTAGGTGGCCCCGTCTTGATGCGGCACGGTGAGCACGGCACCGCGCACGGTCGTGGGCCGCGCGTTGTATAGTGTCCAGACGGTGCGGGCTTTGCCGGGGAAGCGGTTGGCGTAAACGGAGGTGCGCTCGGTGGGCACGAGCATCTCGGGTGCCTCGCTGGCGAAGCAGTCTTTGAAGCGCTTCTTCAGTTCGTAGGCGCGCACTATGAAGGCGTGGCCGCGTGATTCATCGAGATTCCACAGCGAATCATAGATGGCCTCGCCGTTGAAGAAGGTGAACTTCAGCGGGTGCCACGAGTCGTAGGCTACCCCCATCGGCAGGTCGAGGTGCCACATCTTCGGAAAGGCGAAGCGGTAGAGATTCAGCGCGATCTCATCGGTGCTGCGGGTGGTCTCGGTGTCGAAGACCGGGCTGAAGGTGGGGCCAGATCCGCGATGGAAGTAGTAGTGGATAACGCCGTCGAGATTCGCGGTATTGGCGTCGCTGCACGGATACTCGCCGTAGAGCGCCACGTCGCCCGGCACGGCCTCGCGCAACTGGTGCAGGAAGCGGCGCTCGGTTTCATTGACTCGGCTGGGGACGGGATGACCGTGTCCGGGATGGAAGCACATTCCGCGTGTCTTGCTCACGACGTCCTGGCGCATGCCCAGCTCGTCCACATACAGAAGGCGCGCGCCCGTTTCGCGAACGAGGCGCTGGTAGGTGGCGATAAGGTCATCTGTCCACGCGGATGAGCCGAGGCACATGCGGTAAGTGTCGCGATAGGGGATGAAGGGTTTGCCATTGGGCAGTTGCATCGCCGAGTCAGCGATGCGCTGGCCTGCGGGCGTGTCCTTCCCGCACAGCGTGCCGTTCACGTAGAGTGAGACTGGGATGCCAAGCCCAGCCTGCACATCGGCGATGGCTTGCCGGAAGGCGGGCTGTCCGCCGACGTTGTCGTAATCGCGTCCGCCATACTCGCCCCAGCGGATGATGGTCTTCGGATCATAGGTCCAGGCCCAGAGATGCAGGATGTCCGGCTTGTATCCTGCCCTGCTCTCCCACTCGGTGAGGATGTCGCGGAAAAGCGGGCGCTTCTTCTCCGCGTCATACCATGCGGGCAGCTTGAAGAAAGGCGGCGGCACGTCATCGGTGATTTCGGCGAGCAGCCAGAAGCTCTCGCGCAGCCATGGCTTGTCCTGCGACTTGAACGGCTGATACCAGATGCTGAGCCAATCACGGTAACGCTGCACGGAGGCCCGCCAATCGCCTCCGTGGAAACCCAGCCGCGTGACGGGAAACTCCGTCTGCGCACCCGCGGCGAACTGGGTGATGAGACTCGGATACTCGACGTGCATATGAGCGCCGTCAGCTTGCTTGGATAGAAAATAATTTCGCTCGGTATTGGCGCGGTCTTCCGTTCGCAGCCAGACGCCGCCGCCGCTGCGCTCATCGAACACATCGAAGAACTGCATCGGGAAAGCGACGCCCGAGTAGGCAAAGTAGGTCGCCCGGTCGCCGCCGAGCGCATTGCGATACTGCGGGAAGAAGAACTGCAAATCCTCTGCCGCGCCGATCTGCAAGCCGTGGAGGACGGGGAAGTGAATCTCCGCATTCACCGCCGCTCCGCCTGCGTGTCGAACGGAAAGCTGGAAGGACGCTTCCGGCGATTCATCCGCCTGTAGCGTCACTAGACAACGCAGCGGCAGTGAAGCCTCGGTGTTTGTGTAACTCACCACAAAGCCGAGCGGCACCTCCTTCACCGAATCGAGCTTCCATTGCTGCGCAGGAATCGCCCTGCCCGCGACTTTCATTTCCAGCAAGGGCGAAGTGGAGACGCGCGCCGCGCCCTGGCTCAAGCGGCGATGTTGCATAGCCACTGGAGTGAGCACTCGCGCCGCGTCCAGCGTTAGCTCGTAGTGCGCATTGCCCAGCTTGAGCAGGTTGCCCTCGCGCTGCGCGAATGGCTTCACGGAAGCATCGAGCGCCTTCGCCTTTGCCACTTGCGGCTTCGATTCAGCGGCCAGCGCCGGAAAGCGCCGCTGCTTGTCGGTGTTCACCGTCAGCGCCGCCAGATGCACGCGTGCGCCGAGCTTGCGATTGTGCAGCACCACTTCCTTGAGTTTCGCCCCGGTGGCAGGCACCGCGTAAACACCCAGAGCACGGCGAATCAGGTGATGACCATCAAGGACCGAATACGGAAACGCCCAGTCGCGCACGCCGTTCTCATAGACCAGTTCGACGGCGAACTCCTCCACGTTGTCCAACGTCGTGGCGCTGTGGCCAATGAGGTAATCCAACTCGCGGCTCGGCAACTCCGCCGCGAGGAGAAGGAACACCTCGCTCACTTCGCGGTTCACCGGCACCGTGATCAAACTGTCGCGGCTGACCTTTGCCACCGCGCCTCGCGGAGCCTTGATGCCGAAGTGCTCAATCACCTCCTGATTCTCCTTCGGTTCCGGCGGTGGCACGATGAGGTTGTAAGCTTCCGGATTCGACACGACACGAAACGGAAGGCCCGCGACCGACACATCTTCCTTCGCGAACCAAGTCCCGCCATCATGCACGGCCAAATCCTTCGGACGCTGCGTCAGCGAGCGCTTCATCAGCCAGTCGAAGCGGTCATTGAATTGAAGCTGTAGCGGCACGAGGTCAGGCTGAGAGGTGGGCTCCTTGTCCTCCGTCAAAGCCGCACCCGCCTTTTCCCAGGAAGGCATCCACTCCAGTCGGCGCACCTCCAGCCACGCCTGCGAGTTGGCCGATTCCAGCGCCACCCGCAGCGTCGTTGGCTTCGCCGGATAATGCCGCTTCACAACAAGCCGATGCCATTGACCATCGCAGATGAGGTCCGGCGTCGTGACCAGCGAAGTCGAGATGCTCTGGCCCGTCGCATCCGCCGAAGTCAGCGCGAGCACCTCCGTGTAGGGCCGCTGCACCGCCAGCCACCACGCGCGATATTCGAGGACGATGAACTGCTCCGCCACCAGCTCCCCCTCCGTCCAAGCTCGCTCCCACCGCATCAACTTCGACTGCGCCATCTCACCCGAGAGCGAGAACCGCAGCCCCTCTTCTTTGCGGGCATCAAACGCGCCCGGCTTCCGAGCGTTAGGCACGGCTGTGGTTAGCGGCTTCCACGATGGAGCATCCAACAGCGCTGGAAGCTCTGCGGCGTCGAGTGCGGCGAGCGGCGCGAGCAGCAGGGCGGTGAGGATGGCGAGGGTGGGTCTCATACCGTTTCTTATCGGTTCAGTTTTTTGTTCCCGTGTTTCTTGATCTGGTCGCGCCACTAGAACTTCAGCGTCGTCGTGAACTTGAAGCTGATCGGCTCCTTCAGCGCATAGATGTTGGCGGCCGTTTCGCGGGCGGGAGAAGAATAGTCGCCGCACAAAGGACGAAGGGCGGTGCTGCCGGCGGCGCTGGCAGCAGGGCGAAGAGGGGGGACGCGGGACTGCATAGGGGTGAATCGTAACGTTATGCCGGACTCCCTCAATCAATAAGCATTGCACATTGAGACTGTTTTCCTAAATATCATTGTTATGGAAGCAATGATGGCAAAGCCGCGGCCTGGTCACGCAGAGGACCGTCGGTATTTCAAGGAAGTGCGCTTCCGTCAGATACGGGCGCTATTCGAGATCTCCCGGCGCGGCAGCTTTGCCGCCGCCGCACGGGCACTAGGCATGGCCACCCCATCCGTTTGGCGTCAGGTGCGGGCGTTGGAAGACGATTATGGGGTGCGGTTCGTCGCGGCCAAGGGGAGGTCTGTGCGGCTCACCGAGGAGGGCGAAAGGCTGATGCGACTGGCGGCACCGTTGGTCGAGGGGTTCGACTCCTTGAGGAAGATGTTCCTTGACCTGCAGTCCGGGGCGGAACGGGTGCTGCGGTTGGCCGCGCCGGCCTCGGTGCTCAATAGCCCGCTACGGCATGTGATCGCAGAATATCGGCTTTCCCAGCCCGCGGTGAGGCTCACGTTGATCGACTCGCCTTCGCGTGTGGCGTGGGGCATGGTGGAGTCCGATTCGGCTGATCTGGCCATCGTGGGCGCGCCGTCCGGCGTGGTGCTGCCGGCGCGGCTTTCGGTCGTTCCGTTAGCTAGCCACCCTTTCGAGGTAATTTTTCCCGAGGGCCATCCCCTCGGGAAAGTCAGGAAAATGGCCCTCCGCGACATCCTCAGTCATCCTCTGATTCTTGCGGGTGAGGATTCGAGCTCGCGTTTGCAGTTTGACCACGTTGTGAGCGAGGCAGGACTGACTTCGCTGGTGAACATCGTGATGACGGCCGGCAATGTGCCTTCGATCTTGAACTACGTCGGCCTCGGGATGGGCGTTGCCATCCTCACCCGCTCCGCGATCGAGGCGATCTCGTTACCAGCTGTGAAGAATGCCGGACTCGCCCACCGAGATGCCTCGGCCATTCTTGGCTACGATAATCTGGTGATCGTGCATCCAAGGGGGAGGCATGAATTGGAGCACATCCGTGTCTTCCGCGAGATGGCGGCCGCTTCGCTCAAAGCCGGCGGCTGATGCACGTGTTTTGACGGCCCAATCACACAGAGGCGCATCGTTCGGGTGACGAATCGCTTTGGCCTGCACGGTTGTACCGACATTGATTCGCTCAAAATCCGAGTGCTACATCGCTTTGATTTTTAAGCCGGTTTGCAAAATCCCCTTTAGCATGGACTCCGCTCCGCTTGCGCCCAAGCGAGAGCGCCGACTAATCATGACATCTTCGTCGCTCAAATCGTGGTGAAACTTCAGGATGTGCAGAGCAACTATCAACCGCGTGCTGATGCCCGGGGCTTAGGTTGGTTGGACTTAGCGCTCGAAGTCATCCCAAGGGCTTTAACAGTCTATGCCGCATGAGGATGATGGAAATGAGTTCGACTTGGATGAGGTCGCCTTGAGAGGCGGATGCGGATGGTTTGGGCTCCATCGATCTTCCAAGAGTTTGAGGGATCAAAGACCGTTTATACAGAGAAAAACATGCCTACATTAAAACGCAATAAACTCATCTCAAGATACTTAAAATTGTTTTATGGTGCAACGTAAAGGCGGAGGCTGTTTTTTATGCCAACAATCCAGCATCGAAAAATACTGGTTATCGCAGCCCTTCGATGGCTGTGCTGTCTTGCAGTTTCAAGACGCCGCTTTCTCGCACTACTCCCAACTGGGCATCAACGGCGGCGCCCACCGGGTCCGGGCCGTTCTGGCCGAGTCGGCGACGGATTTCCTTCCGTAGCCACCAAAAGCCGCGTTCCATCAATAGAGGATGTGGCCGTGCGGCTTGCCGGTGGCTGCATTGATGTCTTCATTGAACGCTAGGTTGTATTTGAGTTCCAGTTGGATGCGCTGAATGAGGCACGGATTCACATCAGCGGCAGGCGAGGGTAAATGCTTATTGGGTGGGAGGAGAAACCGTACCTCCGCTGACAACGGCCTAAGATTTGTCTCCGATCACGTTTACCCATCGGAAAAAACCGCCCCATGTTCCCAACCCTCAAAAGCAATTCTCCCTTTAGCGCACCCCGCGACGATACCGCGCGCGCGAGTTGCGGAAACGGGGCAAAAGCAAATGCTACTAAGTGCCTCGCCAACTCATTTCCTACGACTGGCGGCAATCGCGAGGGTCCGCTTGCGTAATTCCTCCAGAATCCGAAGCTTTTCAGCGATTGGGCGGGTCGCCAACTGCGCTCGATAGGCCTGTTTACTCTTGATGATCTGGGCAATTTCAAAGGTCATGACTCAATAAACTGTTGCTCAAATTTTTTCCAACTGCCAGCAAGTGCGTGCCGTTCAAGAATGTTCTGGAATCGATCGGCAGACAAAGTTCCCGACTCTATAAATTGTAGCAGTCGGGCTTTGTCTTTTGGACGGCCCGTTTGGAGGGCGATAGCGGCAAGATGCTCGGCCGTAAAAACTCTAGTACGCACCTCTTCAACCTCAACTTCCACTGCTTCGGCAAGTGCCTCTTCCACCAGCGGACCCGTGGGAGGAAGGAACTGAACAGGCCAATCCGCTATGATCAGGTATTCTCCTTCAATTCGCGCCCCACGCTCCGTGAGATATTTGAACACAGGCTCAGGGCTGATTAGTAAACTCCCAGGCTGTGCCTGGAATGAGATAAAAATGTCCACGTCAAAGGTGGCAACAGGTTCGAGGTAAAACGTCGCCCCAACGGCACCCCCGATGGCGTAACGGTCAACAATGCCTTCTGCCTCCATTGCGTTTATTTCGAGGAGTACCGTTTTTAAATTCATCTCAGGCCCCAGCTTAGTCTGATCAGGCGGTCATTGCAATGCATGGGGGTGCTCCCCTCTGACACTGGCCGATTCGGCTATCCGCGAGGGTTGCACAAGCTCGACCAAAGGGTTCTTTCCAGGCTTCCTGACAACATTGAAAATACCGGCCTTCTCCCAAAATCTGAGGCCACGTTCTTTCGCCTTCCGGTTGAGGAGGCCGAATTTCTCACATAGTGCTGTTGTTAGGCTAATTTGAGCACATTTTTTGACAGTGATTTGGTGCTGTACTGCCATAAAGCACTTTATTGCAGCGGCGTTATTTCCCGCGGCCTTTAAGGCGGCACCCAATAAATCTAGGCCAATGTGCAAATAAGGACGCCTCTCTGCTCTCGCCAACATAGTATTATTGTTATCGAATAACATATGAATAATGGGACGGGTGGCCGACCTACGGACGGGTGGGTGTGCCGTTTTGGGATAAGCCTGGTATCAAGGAGCAGATTTTCTCCCACATGAAAGCGCCACGTGGGTCGCCCCACCGATTAGGATGCCGGACGATCTTCACGTCTGTGCGGACTTCGAATCCGCTAAGCACAACCCTGCTGGCTTGCCCCATCAAACGTCGTGTTAGACAGACTGCCGCGTCGATTTCGTCCTCTGGGGCCTCTATCAGTAGAGCATCATGAACAGGTGCGCAGACGCGTATTCCGTTTTCAACTGCGGCAATTACCGCCAATCTCAACATTTCTGAACCGTTTGCCTGACAGGGCCAGTTCGACAGCGTATTTGGTTTAGTAGCACCTGTTACCTGTAATTCCCAGCCAAGCGCAGACTGTAACTTCCCTTTCACTTTGGCCGTGACTTGGACCTGCTCAATCCACTGCCAGAATTTAGGGAATGTCCGTTTATGCTGAGCCAACAGCTCTCTTCCGAAAATTGGCTGAAGCCCAAGTTGTGCAGCCAATGTTTCCGCGCCCATGCCATACTGGACGGCCAAAGCGCACACCTTGAACTGCTCTCTTTCCGCTCCGTGAGATGCTTTGGTAGCATCCGCGGGTACCGCCCCGGCCATGCGAGCGAAGGCTAAGTATGGATCTCCAGTCATGTAGGCCTCCATCATTGCTGCATCACCAGAGAGGGCTGCGGCTATGGCAAACTCCTGTTGCTCATAGTCGATGTAGGCGAGGGCCATTCCAGGCTCAGGTTTCATCAAAAAACGAACCCAAGTTGCTGGACCAAAGATAAACCTCTTGGTTGAGGGTTGGTTCCTGCCTGTCTTGCTACCAAAGGCTCCAAGGAGAGTACGGTTACGGCCGTCGTCCCAGATCGCCAGCTTGAACAGGTTCATATTCGAAAGCGTCCACCTCAACTCATAAAGCGGACGTAATTCGGGGTACATCTTAGATTGGTTTTTGAAAGTATCTTCCTTCAGCTCAAGCCTTCCTGACGGGGTTTTTGGCCAAGGAATTTGTTTCTCATTCAAGTAAGCCTCAAAGCGTTGGAGGTTAAACGAATCACCTGCATAAACACCAAACTGCTCGTCTATTGTCGCAATGAGCTGAGATTTTATGCTGGGAAATGCGCTCCGGATTTTTTGGAAGGCGAACATATCAACCGGTACGCCGTTCCTCTCAACCGCAGCCAAGGCTGCCATGTATCGGCCGCGGAGGAGGGCGCGGGGCGCGTCAATTCCGCTAGCCATCGCACGCCACAATCGCGCGACAGCCTCAACATCGGATTCACAGTAGTCCAGAAGCTGTTCCCTCTGTTCGTCTGTAAACGGGCCGCCCGATAACGCCAACTGCTGCATGTCGGATTTCTCTGTAACTGAAACGCTTCCTGTCAGCCCATAGTGGAGTAAGGCGGCAAGCAGGTTTCGACCATTGGGCATTTCAATGCCGCTGGTTTGTAATTTGAACTCTACACATAGGTCGATAATTCGTGCAGGCACTGGCCAGCCTAGGGCTAGGTGGCACCCGATCTCTGCACTGGCGTAATAAGCGATGAATAAATCATCCGGCCCCGTTCCATACGGACAGTCACCTGGCACATTTGAATCGAGCCAAACTTTTGTGCGACGGCCGCTCATGATTTCATGAGCGACCACACACAGGGGCTTGGGATTGCCGTTGACCTGTGAAAATTCAAAGTCAACAGCTGTAATGGTTTTGAAGGGCAGTGTCATGCCAGCCCTTTAAGTCGGCGAATAACAGGGTGGTCGATTGAGGAAATGGCCTTTTCCCTGAAAGCGATTTTGATCAGCTCGTCGTCAGATTCATTTGGCCAGGCGGGCTCTTTTTCAAACTGGGCGGTAAGCACATCGTAACCTCCAAGCTGTCTGTTCGCGGTAATCCTGACCCATTGCTTAGTGGCAATTTCTGCTGCCCGTAAGGCGGACTCATGCCACGGATTTAACCTCCCATAGGAGTCCGGCATTCTGATTGGCCACAGAAAAACTACGCCCACATCAGTAATACATGGAACCAGTCGGCATTGGATTAGAGTGGATTCCCCGTGAAGCACCCCCGCCAACTGATGGGGCACTAGGTACATCTCGGAATCCTCCTTCAGCTCGATGACCATCCACGGCTTCCACCGTTCGGTGTCCGCCGCGGCTCTGAACCACTGGTCTTTTCCGGGCTTCCGGACAGGCACCTGAGACAGAACTTTTTGTGGAACAATGATGGATTCTTGCCCCTTTGGTAAAACAAAGGCGGATAGATCTTCCAGGTTTATTGGCGTGCTAACAGGTGGTAATTGGGGAGTCGGGTTATTAAGCTTCATATTTAATTTGGGTTAAGTGGTTTAACTGCAAACTGCCTTGCACCGATTGGGTTGAATTAAAGGTCGGTGGTTGCCTTTATTGTTGGGTTGAGAACGGGCTGTTTTCCTGTGGAACTGCCGCATGCGGATTGCGAGACTTGCCTGTATTCGGCCGGCATCCACAGGGGGCCTGGAAGTTCGGATATTACTTCGTACCGATGAAGTGCTTCGGTGTAGGGAATGGAACCTCGGGCCATAAGGTAACTGAGGCATCCCCCCCCAGCTCGGCAGGCTTTACAACTCCACTCCCAGTCTGCCTTTCTGGAACGGCGTCCTACTTGGAGTGCGCCATCTCCAGCCCCACAGGCTGGGCACGGGGATATGATTTTACCTTTTGAAATATCGCCGAATAGCTCAAGTAACTCGGGAAGTTCGAGTTCTTTGGTCGAATTTTGATTTGGTGAGGCGATCATTTTGGGTCTGCTCGTTGTTGTTAGATTCATATGCAAGGGTGGCATTAAGCTGCTGCGAATCTCTCAATTTCCGCGCGACTGATCAGAATGTGTCGCGTTTTACGATGCGGGCGGATTGCCCCGCTTTTGATGAGCCGTCGGAGACTGACGACGGATAACGACAGCATTGCCGCTGCCTCGTTGAGCTTGTATAAGTGCCTGTCAGCAATGACCGGCCCATTATTGTATTGCGTATTGTGGGTCATAAGAGGCCCCACGATACGCCCAAATTACGGAGAGGCATGCCAACCTACCCCCGCTAGATTGGCAGCCTAATTAGGAGAGGCAATTCCTCGTGACAGAGGTGAACCCCTGCTTAACCGCCTTCTTCATCAACTCCCTAATTACGGTCTCCAGATTTCGTTTTTCCTGACTTGTCTCCACTTTTTTGGCTGCGGCTTTTTCGTACAAATGCCTCAGGTATCCGTATTTCTCAGGTGAATTTTGTAGGCTTTCGCAAAATCCCTGCCATCCCGTCTCAAACCATTGGTCGACCGAAGTGTTCGAGAGCGGGGGTAGTTGAAGAATGGATTGATTTTCAACCAGCCAATAAAGCATTGAGTAAGCAGTGTGTGTGGCCGGAGATTTTGGGTTCCACTTATGACGGAATTGGCTCATTTCACCCAATCTCAGTTTTTTGATGAGTTCCTGATTCCTCTCATTTTGGAACTCTTTTATGCCAATGAATGAGGGCCACCGAATCTGGTGCATGCTCATTTGATGAAGCCGTTCCGGAGTGCTGCGGGCGATTTGTTCTAAAGCGTGAATCGCAGTACTCGCATACTCAACAAGCACGGCGGCAGCCCATTCGTCGCCCCGCATGGCCTGGTCATACAGCTCCTCGGTCTGGCTTTTGTAGGAGGCAAGACGTTCTGCGGCCTCCGCTTCTCCCATTTTCATATCCGCTTCAAAAGCCTCAATCCAATGCGGCGGTCCGGCCGGGATAGCAGTTGCGGAGTCACTCTCCGTTTGTTTCTGGAAAAGTGGAAACGGAGTGCAGTGCGAGAACTGCAGCCCTATGCCGGTTTGGGGACTTCTCTTTGCGGCCATTGGAGTGTCAGGCTGCGGTTGACCCGATTAGGATGACATTGGCGGGGGCGGGGTTGGTCATCAAGGACGCCATTTTGCGTGTGTGCTCCTCCGAAACTCTTGCGTACACCTTGAGGATCAGCTGCCCCCCGTCACGGTGGCCTTGCCACGATGCGATAGTCTGGGCGTCGATACCAAGCTCCAGGGCGCGTGTGATGAACATACGCCGAAAGGCCCGTGCGCTGTAGTTGGGGAGGTTGAGGCGCTTGCAGGCGTTATCCAGAGCAATTTTGGGGTCTTTCACCCGGAAGACTTTTGCGCTGGCGTTCTTGTCCTCCCTTTCAATGTCCATCCTTTGGAGCAGGGGCAGGAGGGCGGGGTAGATTGGGAACGAGAACTCCTTGGAGGTCTTCTTGCGAATAATGGTGACTTTAGAGGTATTGAAGTTGATGTCCCCCCATGTGAGGTCGGAGCACTCTGCCTGTCCGAGGCCAGCCAGCCCCATGAATTCTATCAGATCCGCGCTCTCCTTGGCCGTATCGGCGAACTTTTGGGATCGAACGCTTTCCACGATTGATTGAAATTCCGCAAACGAGGGGATAAGCCGCTTGTTCTTGTCCCTGCGTGGACGGTAGACGATGTCGGCGGCGGGTGAGTGGGCGATGATGCCATCCTCAACAGCGTGTTTAAACACATCGCGGGTGACGGTCAGCACGGCGTTCCAGCTCGTAGAGGTGAGGTGGTTGTACTGGGCTAGGAACTTCTGCACATCCGTCTTCTGGATGTTCCTGACCTTTGTCGATTGGGGTAGAGGAAACTCCGTCCGAAGCCGTTTGAGGTGAAGTTTCTTGTAGACCATTGTCTTGGGGGCGCAGTGGAGGATGGCCTCGTACTCGTCGATGACCTTCCCAAGGGTCTTGTTAAACTTGCTGGTGTCAATGTGCTCGCTGCTGTGCTTGAGATCGCGTAAGAGTCGGCGGGCTTCGGCGAGGGTGATGCAGGGGCTTTCCGTCGTTCCAAGTTTCTGCTGAATCCGTTTTCCTTTACACCAGAATCTGGCGTAGTACTCTCCAGACCCGTTGTGCTGATAGAGGCCCTCCGAGATTTGAATCAGTCTGCTACGATTACTTGCGATCGTGTCGGATTCCATGGGGAAAATCTTGCCATGGGTAATTCTGTGGGTAAAATGGTATTTTAAGGATGGATCAAAAAGTCCATTCTACAGACTAAAAAGGGCAGTTAGCTCAGCGGTAGAGCGGCTCGTTTACACCGAGTTGGTCGGGGGTTCGATTCCCTCACTGCCCACCACTTTGACTTTGAGTCAGAGTTTCGCTCCACTAAAGGAAATCCCGTGACACCTAGGGTCTACAGCCTATGCGCTGGAGCGTTAACAAACTAACGCGGTAAGCAGTCCTTTTCATTGGGTCCGTAGAACTGGTCAGGAAGCAGCCAGCGTGAACGCGGATCCGTTCGCTGCCGTGCTTGGTTAGCCATTGCGGACATCTAGGAATTGCTTGCGCGGCGGCTTACGCTCCAATAGCCAACACGGCAATCTTGCCGTTCTTGAGGGTGAAGTTGTATCGGAGTTGAGTCGGACTGCCTGGAAAGTTGCCGCTGACTTGCGCTGTGGCGATGGTTTGAACTCCCGCCTCGGCCAAGTCGGTTACGGCAGCAACGGGCTGGTATTTGGATACCGCGCCATCAATCCATTCCTTGATGCCAGCGCCCTGATACTCGTGTGACTCATCGCTAACGAGCGCGTCGTCGGTAAAGAGTTGACTGAAGTTAGCGGTATGGCCGCTGTTATGCGCCTGAAAGAAGGCAGCGATGGCTGGAGGAAGTTCCAGTGTCATAGTGTTCATTTGTTGTTCTGCGTCGTCTCTCGTCAAGCCACAGGAATCAAGCCGTTTTGAAATCAATGCCGTGTTTATCTTTGTTGCTTCGGTGATCTGCTCCAGGCTGTTCGCGTGTAGTCTTGGTAGTTGTCGTGGGGGCCAGCCGAGGGCTGCGCGCCAATTGTAATGTACTGTAGAATAAGGTTTTACAGTGGGGTTTGAGGCGAAAAGGTAAAGCGAAACTTCGAAGTGAAACGTTTTAGCGAAAACGGGTGCTCCAAGATAGGTGGGTATGAGCAGACAAGGCGATAGCCACTCAGTCACAGTATCTGATTTTATCACAAAAAGACGTCGCGCTTCTCTAGCGAAAGCTTGAATACGACTGTTAGAGACGTTACACCTAACATTCATGACATCTGAGAAGTCTAAGGAGAAACCTAAGAAGATTACGCTGAAGGCGACTTCGACCAAGTCAAAGTCAGGCTCATCCAAACCTGTATCTGGGATATCAGCGAAGGTCGCGCCTGTGGCTAAGGCCGCACCCGTCACCAAGGCCGCACCCGCATCGAAGACGCCAAAGGCTAGCCCTAAAAAAGGCAAGCTTCTCGCGAAAGACTTTCAGGAAGTGGCTCTGCCCGAAAAGTCCCCGTTGAAGAAGGCTCCTGCCAAAAAAGTGACATCCAAGGTAGCCCCCAAAGCCGCCACAAAAGCCGCAACAAAGGCAGCCTCAGAAAAGCCACCCGAGCCTAAGGTGGTAGCAAGCGCCGTGCAGTCTGAAGCTCAAAGAACTTCGGATGTGCTGAAGGCGCTTCTTGAAAATAATTCCGACGAGTGGTTCACCGTGGAGCAAATTTGCGCTGGCTTGGGTACGTCCTCATTTGGGGTGTCTCTTTTGGCATTCTCAATCCCCGAGGTGGTGCCCATTCCCATTCCGGGAATATCGGCGATCGTTGCATTGCCGACTGCCGTTGTGTCCGCTCAGATGATTGCTGGGCAAAAAGAACTGCGACTTCCCAAGTGGGTGCTCCGGCGCAAGGTTCCCAGAAAAGCCCTTGCTGCTGCGATTCATGCTGTTTTGCCGGCCCTTAAGCGCCTTGAGAAAGGGGCTAAACCACGCGGAACTTGGGTTTCCTCTGCGCTGACACAAAGATTGCTGGGGATATTCATTTTTGTGCTCGCCCTGTTTATCGCACTGCCTATTCCGGCGACTAATATGCCACCGGCGATTGCTATTTTCGTCACATCGCTCGGAATGGTGGAGCGAGATGGTTTGTTAATTTCTGTTGGTGTTCTGATTGGTCTGGCATCAATGGTGCTTATTGGAGCGTTTGCAATCGGTTCCGTTTCTTTGCTTGGGGGCCTCTTTAATTTTTAGTTAACTCAACACTAACATTTGGTATCATTTTCATCTTTAGTATTTTATAGAATCCATGACCACCTCGTCCCACACTCCAAAACCCTTTTCCATGATGGCAGACGCTCTTGAATCTGCAGCGGACACTTTCGAACAGGCTGCAGCTAATGCGCCAGAATCCGCTCGCAGAGCTGCCCGAGTGACAAAACGGGCTCTTGGGATGGGAGTTTTCAAAGCTTTCTACGGTATTTCGTACGGTCTTGTGTACAGCGGCGTATTCATCACGGAACTGTTTCCTGAACAGAGCACTGTCCGTCGCGCGTTGACGGAAGGGGCTGAGGCAGCGATTGATGCGCGTCACAAAGCTAACTCCAAGAGCAAGCCCAAGCTCTCTTTTGATGCAGGCCATGCACATGATGAGCATGATGAACATGGTGGCCACGAAGAGTCCGAAGTTGATTCCGAAGCTCCCGCGCGCTCCGCTCGTAAGGTGGCTAAAAAACGTGCTGAGAAATTTGATGCCGCTGTGAAGGGCACAAAATCCAAGAAGTCAGCCTAACTGATTTTCGACGGGGACCGAAGCGTGCTAGTTCGGCTCAATTGAGCTGAACCAAGCAACAAATCGCCATTAGAAATTCTTTTGGCGGGCGCAAGGCCACTCCGTTGAAGCGAAGCAATCAGGACATCCAAACGCAAAAACGTCCCGACGTATGATACTTTCGTTTCCTTCGGCGGGACGTATTGTTTTTGAAGATTCGAAAATCTTCTCTTCTTGGCGGAGTTCAGCCTGCAAGAACTTCATTGAGAAAACATTTGCCATCGACGAGGTGCGACAAGTTGAGATCAGCACCATCGATAGCCAGGCTTCCATTTCTTACGCTTCCGAGGAAGGTGCTGGCGGGGAAGCCGCAATCATACGAAAGCTTGCAAGTGTTTATCGTCAAGATAACGGGACGAAAAGACATCCCGTTTTGGAGAACACCACTCTCAAGCTTCTCCCCAAGTCCCAGCCCTCATTAAGAATCTATCGTTACGGCTCGACGCTCTCCACTTGGGAGCCTCGTTTGCAGACAAAAGGTCAGGCGCGTCTTCGCAATCCTCTGATTCTCAACAAACGTCATTACGCACAGTTCGTGGAGCGCGAACTGATGAATCTCATTGGGGTCGCGCGCTACGAATTTCATGCCAGTGCGGGTAGTGTTTCGATTGAATACGACCCAACGCTCATTCATTTAGAGCAAATCGTGCAGCATCTAGATCGAGCACTTTCAGAGGCCCCGACTCGCCCTCCGAAAGTCAAATCTGAAGGTGCCAGTTTGCCCGTTGCCACGCTTTCTTTAGTCACCGCAGCCGCTTCGACATTTTTCGTGCCAGCAATGTTGCCGGCGAGCGCGGTGCTGATGCTCTACACTGCGATTCCCAGTTACCGCCGCGGTTACCAAGTCGTGACCCGTGAGCGAAGACTCGGTGTGGACGTGCTCGACTCCATTATTTTCTCCGCTTGTTTGTTTACGGGACAGCTTTTCGCGGGAGCCACGACCGCTTGGTTTTTGACCTTTGGGAGGAAGCTCTTGAAGAAAACGGAAGACGACTCGGCGAAAGTCTTGCGCAATGTTTTTGGGAAACAACCCAGTTTGGTTTGGTTGTATAAGGACGGCGAGGAGATAGAAACCAGCCTCGAGAAGATTCGTGTAGGCGACCTGATTGTCGTGCATACGGGCGAGGCGGTGCCAGTCGATGGCAAGGTTCATGACGGTAACGCGATCATTGATCAGCACATGCTTACGGGGGAATCCGCGCCTTCCGAGAAGGCCGTGGGCGATGACGTTTTTGCGTCGACAGTCATGCTGGCTGGCAAGATCGTCGTCGCCGTTGAAAAGGCCGGGGAGGAAACGACTTCCAGCAAGATCACTCGTATTTTAAACCAGACGGTTACCTACAAGCCTAAGTCTCAATCGATTGGCGAAAATCTTGCGGACAAAGCCGTCCTTCCAGCCCTCGGGATCGCTGGAATCGCGGGCCTCACGGTAGGTCCGAGCGCAGGCCTTGCAGTCGTTAATTCGGAACTCGGCACCGGCATTCGCATGGCGGCTCCCCTAGGCCTTTTGAGCGCGCTGACTTTGTGCGCGAAGGACGCCATTCTGGTCAAAGATGGACAGGCGCTGGAACGGATGCGCGAGGTCGATACCGTGCTGTTTGACAAGACCGGCACTCTCACACGTGAAAAACCCGAGGTTGGAAAAATTTTGTGCTGCGGCTCCTACGATGAGTCGCTTCTAATCTCGTATGCGGCGGCGGCGGAGCAAAAGTTTACGCACCCTATTGCCAAAGCGATTCAAGAACGCTTTGAAAAGCTGCAACGCCCGATGCCTCAAATCGATGCGTCTCGTTATTCGGTTGGCTTTGGCATCACGGTTGAGATCGAGGGGGAGTTGGTTCGTGTGGGAAGTCGTCGGTTTATGGAGATGGAAAACATTCCGTTTCCTACAAGTCTCCAGAAAGACCTCGCTCGTATTCACGATGACGGACATTCCTTTGTTAGTATTGCGATTGGCGACAAACTTTCAGGCATCCTCGAGTTGCGCTCTTCGAATAGGCCCGAGGCTCAGGAAATCATCACGGGTTTGCGTGCTCGGGGTATCAAACAGATTGCGATCATTTCAGGCGATCATGACCGCCCCACGAGAGCCTTGGCGGAGCAGCTCGGAGTAGACCGCCATTTCGCGGAGGTTCTTCCTCAGGAAAAGGCGAAGTACGTGGAAATGTTGCAGAAAGAAGGACGTACGGTTTGTTTCGTCGGGGATGGAATTAATGATTCCATAGCGTTGAAACAGGCCGATGTTTCCATCTCATTGCGAGGCGCTTCCAGTGTGGCAACAGACACGGCGCAAGTGATTTTTATGGAAGGCAACATTGCGAAGATGTTGGCGCTCGTGGATCACTCTCAAATGCTTCATCAGAATGTGCGTCGCAGTTGGAACTTAATCCTAGGCCCCAATGCATTCTGCGTGGCTGGCGTTTTCCTCTTCGGATTTAACATTTGGCACTCCGTCGCGTTTAACAACATTTCAGCTCTCATGGCTCTGGCAAACGGAGTACTCCCTCTGCGCCGCGCCAATAAACTCTAACTACATATTCTCCATGATCCGCCTCCTTCATGCCGGCCAGTCAACACTCACTCCGATCGAGTTTGAGGACCTCTTAAAGCATCCTGAAACTCTGGAAGACGCCATTTGGGTAGACCTTCTCAATCCTTCGGATGAAGAGGAACTTTTTGTGGAAACCCAACTGGGACTGGAGGTCCTGACAAAGGAAGAAATGCATGAGATCGAAGAGTCCAGTAGGCTTTTCGAGACCAAAGGTGCCATTTACATGTCGTGTTGGCTGATCTCTTTCGATCACGAGATTCCGGAGAATAAATCCGTGGCATTTGTGATGACTAAAAAACATTTCGTGAGTATCCGTCATTCGGAGCACCACCCGTTTACCGTTTTTTGCACGCCTTCGAAACGAGTGAAAGCCCCGCCATTTCACGACGCAGCCCACGCATTCGTGGAGGTGTTGGACACGATTTTGAACCAAGTTGCCAGCACGTTGCGTCACGTCGAACAAAAGCTGAACACACTTTCTCTGAGAATCTTTGCGGATGAAAAAGAGGTGAAGGCTTTGAAAAAGCGCGGCGAAGGTTACGATCTAAAAGACGTCGTTCAGGAATTGGGCAAATGCAATTCGCTGGTGAATAATTTACGGGAAAGTGCCGTAAGCTTCCAAAATATCACGCCGTTCTTCCTGGCAAATACTACGGATTGGTTGGAAGCCGATGATGTCAAACGCCTTAACACTCTGGACAGAGATACCCATTCTCTTCGTGAGTACGACGCTCAATTGTCTGCTGAGATGAATTTCCTCCTGGATTCCACAGTTGGTCTCATCAGCATCCAGCAGAATCAAAGCATGAAAGTCCTCAGCGTTGCGGCTCTGCTGCTCGCCTTTATCTAAATTTAAAGTGAGTGCTCTCGTCTCCCCTACTCCTACCTCAGTGAACCGCCCTTCAATTAAGATTCATCCGCTGCAGGGCTGGAATGAGGACTTTCTGCATCCCTCTAAAAACAGGAAAACCCCGAAACTCCGTCTGGAAGGGAAAGAACTTCAGACGTTCACAGGAGAGGCACATCGGCGGGAATTTATCGACCGATGCTTCAGTCTGCCGACTTTGTCATCTTTGGAAGTTTCTCGAAATGGCAAGGTAACGCTCTGCTTTTTCGAAAAAACAAAGCTACCCGAGACACTGAGAGAGCTCGGTACCGCAATGCGACAGTCTGCAGCCGTTGCGCCACTGGCGAAGGGCGAAGAAGTCCTCAGTCTTATTGGTAACAAGCCTTGGCAGATCTATCGAGTCGGATCTCATCTGAGCTTTTGGCGTATAGATGAAATTAATGAGGACCAGTTTCGGTGCTTTCATCCCCTAGCGAATGAGCCGCACTTTCGTGATCTGATATTAGATGAGATCACCACTTTAGCAGGTGTGGAGCTCACTCGTACGGATCGTCAAGGGATGGTCCTTACGAAAGATCTCCATTACAAAGTCACCTCACTTTGTTTGCTGGAAACGCTGGAGACTGCAGTTGCCAAAGGCCTTCACAAATTGCCTGAGGTAAGTGCCGCTCGAAATTCCCACGAGGCGTTGGTCAACGCTCATTTTGCGCTCTCTCCGATCTCTGATTATCTTTTTCCTCCGGCAAGGTTTCTCAACGCCCTTTTTCTTCCGTTTTTAAACTTTCACCACGGGAAGAAGGCGTTTCATGAATTGAAACGCGGTGTATTCAGCCTCAATGCGCTGCATACGGTGATGGGGTCGCTTGGTCTGGTGACTCTCCATTTCTTTGGCGACGCGTTGATGGGGTGGTGTTCGCATCATTGGCCAAAGCTGAGTACCGGACTTCTTCGAAAGAGGCAGCGCGAATTCTTGTCTCGTTTTCGGCGGTATCCTCGGAGCGTCTGGATTGGAATGAAGACCGGCCAAAAAGAGGTTCGTCTTGTGGATGTGCAACCAGGGGAACTGATTGTCCTGAGGGAAGGCGAGATTATTCCGGGAGATGGTGTGATTCATTCCGGTGAAGGTTTCGTAGAGGAAAGCTGGATTACCGGACACAAAGACGCGGTGGCTAAGACGTCCGGCGATGCCGTTTTCGCTTCGTCTATCTTGGTGCGAGGGGAACTGAAAATGACGCTCCGCGCCATCGGTCCCGATACGGTCGCAGCCCAACTTGCTGAGTGGTACAAACTGGCATTTGAGCGGCGCGACCCGAGTGTTGCCGCGAAGGAGTTTGCAGAGAGCACCGCATTTCCCAATTTTATCGTGCTCCTCGCTGGCATCTTTCGTGGCGGCGTGCACATGGGAAAAGCGGCTGCCCACGCTGACTATCATACGGGACCGGTTATTGCCGCAGAAATGGCCAACGCAGGCACCATGATGCAATGCGCCGGAGTGGGAGCGATGATCTCAACGCCCGCAATCCTGCCAGATCTTGGCTACGCTGATTGTTTCATTATCGACGATAGCTCAGCAGATTGGCAGGCAACTGCCGGTACTGCCCAAACCATTGGAGAACAGTTGCGTAAGCTCGGTGTCAAAGAAATCGTCCTCGTTTCTCATCGTCCTACGGAGAAAATTAGTGCCCTTGCCAAGCAGATCGGTGCGGATGCCCACTTTGGTAGACAGACGACTAACGACAAGATTGAGTTGATCCGCCAGCGTCAGTTGTTTGGAAACAGAGTGGTTTATATGGGCGACGCAGAGAGTGGCGCGCCACTGGTGGAGGTGGCCGACGTCTCGATGGTGGTCGGCAATGGCTCCGCCCTGCCAAAGGCGGACGTGATTCTTTTGCAGCCCGACTTGGAAAAGGCGGTTCTCCTCAAATCTGCGGGTACTCGCAATATGGGAAATGACAGGACAAATATTAACACCTCGC
>Ga0114967_10001413_pt1 | contig 20139 bp, 18 predicted proteins | sample M_130628_MF_Meta_FD_92639 | JGI IMG/M metagenome (GOLD analysis project Ga0114967, IMG submission 92639) | Freshwater microbial communities from Lake Montjoie, Canada to study carbon cycling - M_130628_MF_MetaG | ecosystem: Environmental > Aquatic > Freshwater > Lake | place: Lake Montjoie... | reverse complement strand
TTTTCAAACATCTCAGTTATCTCAAGCCAGCCTTTGGCGTCATGAACTGCATGATCGGGTACGCCTAAAATATCAACTAATAAATCTTCGACATTATCTATTTTCATTGGAACTCCTCGCTTGTATATCTTCTATTGCGTGCATTTCAGACCAGACCTTAAGTAACGCATTGGCAAAATTCTTGCCCCGAGTAATAGAAACTTCTGACTTAAAGTTTTTGTATTCAATCTGTCCAGGTTGATTTGATAACCAGTTCTTAAACTGATCCTTGGTGATGAATATGCGATATGGATAATCCGCAGTAGGGGTACTGCGGATTTCCACACCGTAGCTCTGCGCCAGGGATGAAAGGGATAAAGAATCCCTGGCGCGAACTGCTAGACGATCAGCATCTTTTTCAACGATGCTGATAAATCCTGAGCTTGTAAAGAGCCACATATTGCTTTACTTACGCAATCTCTTGCAAAGCGCTTGGTGCTAAAAAAGCGGCACCTTCGGTAAGTAACCAAGTGACGTACTCGGTATTAAAGAGAGCAACATCTGCTCGCTTTTTGCGAATCTCTGAAATTGCAGTTTCTGCATCAAGCCCAGTACTCATAAGGATGAGCGCCGTCACTAAACCACTGCGGTTGAGTCCTGCTTGGCAGCGAACGAGTAATCGATCACCAGATAGCCAACGGTTGTAACCAAACTCCACCGTTAGCTTAAGTCGATCTAGGTCAATATGAGCAATCGATGCATCATAAATTCCGTAACGAAATTCCTGAATATTCCAGTCAGCTGGTTGTGCCCATGCATACATGGTCACAATTGCATCAAAAGGCATATCAGTGCGATGAGTATCTCCACTTATCGGATTCTGGATGACATCAGCGTCATCTGTACCTCCCATAAATAGATTTGGTGCGATCTCTGAATACAGAGAAGTTGGATGGTAAGACATGTGTATTTCCTTTCTTATATCTGTTGGTCAGGATCAATCGAAGGATTGATCGGCATTGTTGGACGTGCTTTTCTTGAACGTGTTGATCTTGAATATGACTCAGTCATCCGCTTTGTGGAGTAGAGGGCATCATCGAATTCAGCGCTTTGAGCCAATGTGTCAATTTCTTCAGCTTCAGCTTTTATAAGTGCAAGAGACTCTGCACTTTGTTCATCAGTAACAGGAATCAAAGAAGCCTCACGACGAAGGTTGGCCGCTGTGCCTTTTAAACGACCAGAGGCTTCTTTGATTTTTCCGCTACGAAGCTCTTCGACTGCTAACGACTTGGCAGTTTGAGCTTCTAGGATCAATCGTTCGGCACGAACGATTGGGTCAGATATTCGACCGGCAGCAACATCACCAGGAACAACATTTACATTTACTGGCATGGTGACACTTATTTCTTGGCGTTGACCAAGATCTAAATATTCGATTGTTATATCTGCAATTTTGCAAAGACCTAAGGCTGCGATGCCTGGAACCTGGATATTTATTACAAAGCGTCGGTTTTCTCCGCTGTATAGATCACCAAGTTGGACAACGTAGGAATCACCATCTTTCCAATGAGGCAGACGTTGCAAAACTTCAATTTCTGGAGCTCCGGCTAAATTCTTAACAGGAGTAACTCGAAGCACGGCGTTAACAACTGATTTATCTAGTAAGTCATTTACTTCAGATGCAATAGCACCTACAGCTTCATCAATTGTTGCGGCGAAGCGATGAGCGCCTCCCCCGCCTTGTGCGAGCGCTTCGAGCAGAATCTCGTCATAGCCATCACCTAGGCCGATAGTTGCCGTGGTAACTTTTTCAGTAAGAGACTTTGATGCAACATCAGTGAAAAACTTTGGATCCTTTTCACCAGCATTAGCGTGACCATCTGAGATAAGCAGGATGGTTGAACCACCACTTGCTTGAATTCGATTAGCTTCACGAAGTCCTAATAAGTAGCCAGCACTGATATCAGTTGAACCGCCTGAGTCAATCTTGCGGATAGCTTTACGAAGTGATGGTATATCGTGATCGCTCATCTTTCGAGTTGGAGCAAGTACCAAAGCTGAATCATCAAAGCCAACTAGGCCAAAACAATCCTGTGGTGCCAGGCGATCTACTAATTTAAGTAGTGAGCCTTTAGCTGCATCGAGCGGTTGACCCTGCATGGAACCGCTTCGATCTAAGACAACCTGCACAGTTTGCCCAGGGCGGCTTGTTTGTTTTGCATTTTCTGGTGCTGTTAAATCCAGCATCAGAGTTACCTGATCTGTTGCCTCCATGGCGATCATGTCGACATCTAGCAGTGCTTTTACCTTCATGTGGTGCTCCGTTTCTTGGGGTTTTTTGCCCCTCTATATTGGTAAAGGAAAAAATGGGTCAAAAGTCAATGAGATTCTCAAATTGAGCGTGAATGGGCGTGATTTAAGGGGTGCAGAAACCCGATAAAGCAGAGAGTGGATCTGGGTGTTAAGGCCTGGTTTGGCGGCCTTGCGTGTAACGAACTAGCTGTGAGTTATTGGGTTTGAAGCTGAGGCAAATACGGGGGTTGATGTGAACATATGTGCCTCCTTTGGTTTAGAACACAATTATACCAAAGGGCACTGACAATTATTCACAACCAAGCTCGCTAGTTGGGATTTAGATCTCTCATATTCAAAGCATTTTTTACTTTTTGCTCTATTTGACCAAGTCTGGTTGCAACAATTTTATTCGTTCTATATCCAAGATGCAGGGCAATAGCATGATTGTCATAACCTGCAGCAGAAAGAATTAGTATCTCTTTTTCTCTGAGATTTAATTTATCCAATATCTCACCCACAGATTCATTGACTCTGATTCGCAAGCTCGGAGATCCCACGGCGTGAGCGATCATCTCTTGTTCCCAATCTTCATCCGATAACTCACGCATCGAGGCGCCGCCTCTTGCTTGAATCTTTCTGAACCTGTGAATGTATTGGCGTTTAATTGTTAACGCTAACCAACCTTCGACATTTGCGGGTTTTTTCTCTTGCTCTAAGAGAATCTCAATTGCTTGGGCAGCGTAATCATCTGCTCCAAGACTTGTATTAACTCTTCTTGCCTTGGATAAGCCACGTGCATATTTGAGCCAAACTTCCCATTGCTCCTGAGGTACTTCATCTTGCCAGCGGCCTGAGTGGCTCACTAGAGAATCTCAAAGCCCGTGCGCTTTGTAGATTCCACTATCTCAACCGGTGGAGGTTGATATGAACCTGGCGATGGTGCGTAGTAGTTATCAGACCAATTGGAATCTAAATCATCATCAAAAAGGATAGGCGATGAGGCCATGGCTAGATTGGCGATGGCGCTTTCATCTCCAAGTTCAGCGGCAGTACGCCAGTATCGCTCTGCAAGGGTTGAATCATTTTTTTGCCAGTGCAAGACGCCCATATCGTTAAGGGCCACGACATTGTCTCTACGAATTGCTAAACCGAACCATTTTTCAGCGGTTACCAAATCCCCTTGATCGTAGAAAATTTTGCCAACTTCGCGTTGCGCCTCAGCAATACCTTTGAATGCAGCCTTATAGAACCATGGTAGCTGCTCGCTTGTTACTGAAAGCGTGAGTCCATAATTAAAGGATGCAATGATGTTTCCATTTTCGGCAGACTTGCGACTCCACTCCGACGCACCTGCTAGATTGTCTTGCTCTTGGCATTTAATGGCCATCAAAAATTGAGCTAAATGATCACCAGCGTTCGCCTTTTGCAAAGTTTCACTATCGTAATCTTCTTCTGATGGAAAATATTCAATCTCGGGTTGAGTTGCAAGGTAAGCCATATACCGCTCGGATGCACTTTCATTTAAATCTAGTGCTTCATAAACTTCTACATCCTCAACATTAAGTAACTCCCTAAACTCGTGTGCTGAGAGTTCTGGATTTGAAGCGCGTTCTAAATTGTTCATTTTTAACGGCGCAGCCACTTATGTTTGATGAGATACTTGTTAGCCTGAATTGGGCTAACCATATATAAGTATGCCCAATACCCATGAGCGACATTGATTGCATCTTTGCCAAGTTCTTCAGACACAACATACTTGCCTTTAGTCTCAATGTTATGGAAAAGCGAACGCATTTTCTTAATGGTTGCCTTAGGTATGCGGACCTCATCGCCCACAATCAAACCGGTCACAGATTGGCGGCGAGGTGAGCGCATAATGCGTGTCTTCTCACTCTTGATCTCAAAATTTTCATCCTTGGCAATGTGATTGACTGCAGCGATTAACTGACCAATCGGTGGTTCGCCATTAGTTGTTGAGAAGGTGAGATCATCTGCATATCGCGTATATGACCATTGACCCTCAAGAGTTTGAATGAGCCCTGCGAGGCGAGCATCTAGCCGAGATGCAATCAGATTTGCTAGTCCCGGTGAAGTACAAGCGCCTTGTGGAAGGCTGCGAGATCCAATTGCGACAATCTGTGAGCGAGCATTTATGGTGATCCTTACACGAGGGGCATCTGTGCAAAGGAGTGCGAGTACGGTTGAAACACCAGGGTTGTATCCAAGGAATTCAAAGTAGCCACGAATGCGATTAAATGTGATCGATGGGAAGAAGTCCTTCACATCTAACTTCACAATCACTTGTTTTCCCATATGTTGTTTTGCATTATCAACAATCGATGTCTTGGGACGGAAGGCATAGCAATACTGTGAAGGAGTTAACTTATTTAGAATATTGAGATTTATCCAACTTTGCGCAATTCGCATCTTTGGCTTTGGTGATGAGATTAATCGACTTCCACCAGAACGCTTAGGTATTTCAAATCGACTGTAGTGATCGGTATCTGTGGTGCTGCGCTCGTAAGAAAGCCAGACAAGATCTTCAGTTGTTAGATTCATTGCCGAAGCAATATCGCTTAAGGTCATCAATTCAGGCAAGCCACGCTTGACCAAAGCTGCGCGGTCTCCTCCATCAAATGTCAGGCGACTTGATACTCCGACACCCAAGAAAGGTGCCTTTGTTCGCTTTGAAAGCTCCCAGGCTTCTTGGCGAATAACGCGATTACGCTCTTTCTCAATCTTTCGCTCTTCACGGCGCTTCTTAACCATTTCGATGCGTTCGGAACGTATCTGTTTAATCATTGATTCAACAGAGCCAAGAGTGGACATCCGAATTTGAATCTCGTTTAGTTCTTTTAAGGTTGGTTGCAATTCTTCTATAACAATCTTGATTTCAGCCTCTTTGAGTTTATTTGAAGCTAGATCATCCGATGAAATGAAGCCAAGACGAATCATCTCTTCAGTAATTGCTGCAGCTTTACCGATTTCTTCCACACGCTTGCGTACTTCTTCAATTGAACTCATAGCGCATCACCTGCCAAAAGGAGAGCAATCATGTGACGACAAGGTCCTTGACGCAATTTGTTAAAATTATAGAAATGACAATTGCACTGCGCATATTTGGGACGATTATCGAGATCTAGTTCAAGAAGTGGCTTAAAAGTTTCTTTCTCAAGAGCAACCGTTCCTGAGAGATAACGAACACCTTCTTTTACGTCGTCCAAAGTCTTCGTGAGATTAAAAGATTTAAGATTTGCGAGCGCCCCACGCATCTCTCGCGAGGAAGCATCATCTACATACAAATCAAGTGTTGGGAAGAGATCGCGCCAACGGTAGAGGTTTCGATCTGGATCGAACATCGCTTTTCCCTGCAAGCAGAGTTTTTGAAGCAATACAGAAGCATCTGCGATAGAAACTGAAAGGTCTTTTGCTAATTCGGCTGTAGTAATTGATCCGGATTTTTTGATTGTCTCAAGTGCAATAGGTATCAGTTCTTCTTTTACATTTGACGTTGGAATAAATGAAGAGAATTTAGCCTTTGAGGCCCAATCATTAGACGTCCATCCTGAAAGCCCTACTGTGAGCTCAATTCCATCTTTGACTACAGTCCAGAATGAAGGCATTCCTGAACCTAAAAAGTGAACTTTAACCCGATCGGTGCCGACCAAAATATCCTTCAGCACTGCCAAGCGTCGACGTCCCCAAATGCGAACTACGGTTTCGCTCTCCCCTGTGTAGGTACACCAATCATCTGCGAAGACTTCACCCCACGGTTCGATCTCAATTCGAATTGCCTGGCTTGGTTTTAACATAAATTTAAGAGAACGGGGTCCTGACTTTTCTTTTTCGGATTGCAAGCGAGCAATAATCTCAGCAAGTGCGTCCGAGGACATTTCAAATGTCGTTGGCGCAAGTGCCAGTACAGATTGAACTTCGACAAGCCCACGTACCCAAGTTTCCGGAAGAGGAATTTTCTCTTCCTCAACCAGGGCTGCTTCAGTCTTGAAATCTACAGATTTCATTCCAACCGTTAGTGCCATTGGCCGATAACTGCGTACTCGGTCGAATTCGCGCTCAAGTAATAATGAGAAATCAATGTTCGTTGTTCCCAAACTTGGCTTCTCTTTTGCGTTAAGGGCTGAATGAGGCAAGAAGACCCGCGCATAGATTGATTCGTCGCCGGAGAATGCTTCAAAGAAAGTGCCGTCTTTCTGCACACTGACTATTGGGTCTAAGACAATCCAAGCGTTGCGATCATTCTCGTAAAGCCAATCAAAGTACGCCTGCTTCTTTGAATTCACAAAAGATTGTAGAGACCACAATTTCTGGTTGAGCTTGTCGCGCTTTTCTATCAAAACGTTTTGTCGAACAAGGAGGACGGATTGTTCTTGCATAAATTGTGGAGACTTTTCTTGAAGAATGCGCAGGTACTCATTTGAGACCCACGCTTGATAAGCAGTGTGATCTTTCTTTGCAGGGCGCTGAATCTTTACAACTGCCCCCAATGCAAGCATCGCTTGAGCAAATGCGCGTGAAGGGATGACTTCTCCAGAGAGATAGACAGGATCGCGATTTAGATCCGTACCGATGGAAAGAGCAGATTCATTTGCCTTAACTGAGCTAGATGAATTTACACGGCGAGAGTTACGCTCATACATTGAGGTTCCCCTTCCATGCGCGCTCAACGACGACGCCATCAATCTCAACACCCGTTAATGCAATCTGCTTTAGTGCCCAATTCCTATCACTGGCAACAGAACTGAGTGCCATGCGAATCAAAGTATCTTTCTCCACCGCGTCGGAAATATCTTCGATGAGATCCTCAATATCGTTTTTTACTTCTTCCTTAACGGTTCGAGCCTTACGCCGGGTTAAGAAGACTTGACTTGTGAATTCTTTATACTTGTCTACATCGCTAATGAGTTCAAGATTCTTTGAGACGACTTTCCAAGTGTCGGTATTCCGATTCTCTACCAAGCCATCAACTACGCTGCTCAACACTGAAGGTTTCTTAATTTTTGTAAGAACGGAAAGAGCCAACTTACGCGCACCTTTATTATTGCTATCTAAAGCCATCAATAGTTTGTTCGAGAAATCCCTGGACTCGACTTGGGTTTCCAGGTATCCGAGCGCCGCTTGTTGGGAGACAGGTAAATTGCTTTCGAGCATCAAAAGCCAATTAGCTGCGTACTTATTCTCACTCTTCACATAAGCAGCCGCCTTTTCATTGATGGCTGCACTTGGTGCAATTAGCATCGCACGGAGCATGCTGGCATTCGAGCAGATTCCAGGATTTTCGGTGACCATGATTACGAAGTACTCAACTTGAACTGTGCTCATCCGCGCAACAGAGTTAGGGGTAATCTGCTTAAGAATCTTTGAGCTTAGGCCTTCAAATTTGCGAATCTTTTCAAGAGTATTAGTTGGAATCTTCTCCATGTTATTCCACAGAAAAGCTGGGAAATCTTTCCAGTTCGTTAAAATTGTTTGCATCTCGGTCTTATTGCGACGCCAGAATGAATCCTTTGATTCGGTAGAGAGACTAATTAGATATCTAAGGACAGCGTTGTGGTCTTTCAGATCAATTGCAGAAGCGATGCCTCGAAGATACCCTGACCCACTTGGATCAAGAGTATTAAGGTGATCAAGGAATGCATCTTGCTTCGTAGGAAACAGCATTTGCCGACCTAAAATTGTCCAGACTAAATCTGCGGCACCAGGCTTATCTGAATTGTAGAAAGCGCTCAAGACGCGAATAGCTCGTTCGTTATCTGCCCACCTAAGACTATCAATGATTGGTTGAGTGAAGTGAGTGAGCATCTCTGCATTTCGAATGTCGAGAACATCGAGTAATCCTCGCGGATATTGCGGATTTGGGACGATTCCATAGAAGCCAAATAAGTATTCATCATTGTAGAGATGGATACTGATTGAACTTCTCCATTGATCAAAAGGTTCTAATTTGGTCTGTTGGGCGACTTGGAAAAATAGGGTGTCTCGATAAAGAATTTCACCTTGCCAAAGGTTATTTTTAATTGAACTCCATGAATAGATTAAGAATGCCGTAGCTATCTTCAGTTCTGACTCGCTGAGTTTGCTATTGAGATGAGAAGCGACCCAATGATTTATTGCCGCTGTGTACGCCCACGGCGCAGACTTTACCTCAGCAAGAATTTTATCAAGTAAATCAACATCAACCTTGGCTAAAAATTCTACAAGTGCAGCCGCTGGAATAGCGCGAAGCAAGGAAGGTTGAGCATCTACTGCCGTCCAAATGGCTTTACGTGCAATCTCGGACTCTGAGTTGAATAAAGTTTTAATCTTATCCGCAGTCCAATTAAAGTCTGAACCAGGAATAGCTTGAGAGAGTGCTAGGGCGTAGTGGGTAACAGCCGAGTTCTTTCCTTCTAGAACTGCCATCCAATTCTTATATGCCTGCAATTGATCCGAAGAAAGCCCCGAAATGAACTCCTTTGAAATTGCGAGGTTGTGGCGCTCCTTACGAGAACCAAGTTCAACTTTACGAGACTCGCGATCGCGAATAGCTAATTCGGATTTGCGAAAAATTATGCGAGTGGTGAGTTGCTGGTATTCAAGGTAGCGCTCTTCCTCTAATTCTGTATCTTGATGCGTGGTATCCGCACCACGTAAAACGTGAGTTTTGAATCGAGTAACAACTAGAGGGTCTGCTGCTGCTTCGAGGAAGTCGAGGAAGCGCCACCCTTTGCGTAGAAGGTATTGGACTGTCTTCAACCGCGGATAGTGAAAACCATTGAGCTCTGGAAGGTGGCGTAGCTCATCCATACTCCAATCAATGGCAAATTGCGGAGATCTATTCGCATGAGAGATATATCCCTCGAGATGTCCATAACCAAAACCGATCGCAGCAGCAATATTCGATGCATACTCAGGTTTCATAGATTTAAGCTGTTGCGGAAAGGCATTCGTAACAGCTTTGAGAATAAATTTATAGGGTCCAAAGAAACCTACACGAATAGGTGCGAGCGCAAAGTAGTTAAAGAGAAGTCCGAGCTCAGAATGATTTTGGGGAAACCAACCACCTTGCAATTTATCATCAAGCTCTCGGCCAAGCGTAAAGACAAAATCAGCGGTGAATTCCTCTGGAGACTCAGTGAAATTGAGTTCTGCGAAACCAAAGGATTTAATTCCATAACTATATAAAGAGACATTCTCTGGAAGTAAGCCAGATTTTTTAGCGTTTGCCCAATCAGTTCGAATTTCACTCATCATCGCGGTGCCAGCGGAGCGCGAAGCAACATCCATGGAATACCAGGAACTATTGACACAAGCCTTGACGAAATTCTTTCCATTTTTTTCAAAGTGGACAAAGAGATTTCCTTCACCCCACGATGTGAAAATTAAAACTTCTCGAATCGAAAGCCTGTGAAATTCTTCATTGGTTGATGGGGAGGAGTTTGTTGCGGCTTTAGTGCGTTTGAAAAGTGCCACTACTCCCCCATTCAATTAAAAAGAGAAGCCGACCGCCTCTACCTCCTACCTCTTGATCGGTATTGATCACTGTAGGCATCGCGCGCACCGGGGCCACTCTCGTAGCATCGGATTCGCAAGAATCGATACAGCGATAGAAATCGGAGTGGCCCCGGTGCGCGCGATGGTAAGTGCCATCGATATCCGGTGACGATTGTCTTGCATTAGTTCAACTGCGGCGAAACACCGCAGATAGATTGCTAGAGACAATCGGCCTCTCTTATTTGAAATCTTACGTTCTTCCACTGACATCGGTCAACGGTTGGGCCTGGAATCACTAGTGGAAAGAACTAAATGTGTGGATTTGGCTTTTCTGTGTAACCCTTTTTAGTCTTTTCTCTGATCAGCTTTTCAACTTCCGCCTCAGCTTCCGCCTTACTTTCGAACTCCTTGACCTTGAGTTGGCCATCTGCCCCGATTTTTCCAAAACGAATCGTGATTTGCTTGCCAATTTGAGTTACTTCCCAAAATTTAGCAGCGCTCTCTGACTTGCGTGATAGGTCTTCACCGATAAATTCAAAATATGGCATGTAACTTCCTCCTTGGTATGGCCTCTAAGGCTAGAGATTGACTATGGCAAGTGGCAAGAGGTGCCTCTAGAGAATGTCAGGGTCCACCTCTAGGATTCCCAGCATGGCGAAAACTATTAATCTCACCTACGGCTCCGAAACGGCTATTTTTACCTACAAGCCAATCGACCGAACTGTGTTGTATGGCAAGAGGCGACGAGTTGCATTTGATCTCGACGGCAATGAATGCACCAAGGCTTCCCTTCTATCTGATGGGTCTCTACTCATCCGAAGTGGCATGACTGCTCAAGGTTATTTCACAGAAGACAACACATGGATCCCGCAATCAGAATTAGAGGCGATTAACCCCGATGGCACTCAGCCAAATCTCTATCCATCTACTGTCGGAGAAAATGTAGACGCCGAAAAAATCTCATCAATAGAAGCTCTTAATCTTAGGTTTGACACCACATATTCTCTTGAAGCAGAAGATCTTCCTTCGGGGCTAAAGGGTGAACTTGATGCAGGTTCCATCTTTAAATTCCCATTTAATCCTCGCGCCGATTACCAGATGGAAACCGGGATACTTGTGGCAAACGAGAATGGGTATTTCGCTCTAATTGGAGAGCCTGTTGAATACCAATACTCAGCTCTTTTATCTGTCGTCTCAATTATTGATGAAGCAGATTCCGATTCCAGCGATGACCTTGACTTTGAAATGTTCTAGGAGCGACCATGAAAATTCATATTTCTAATTCTGCAAATCGCGATGCCACCATTGTGGCAACTTCGATGCCAGCAAAAGAAGGTACTACGCCTGCTAAGTCTGGCAAGCCTGTGGTTTTTAAGCGTTATGTAGCAGCAGGCGAAGGGAAGTTACACGAAGCTCTTGCAGTTGAACTTAAGGATGATTTTGCACAACAGCTTGTTAAGGGTGATCCCGAAATTGACATGGAAATGGTTGGTAAAGTCATTGAAGAAACCAACACGGTATTGCTGGCTCAAGATAATCAGCCGCTCTACTGTGCTCCAGAGATTCAAGAAATCATCTACGGTCCTGATGGAAAAGAGATAGAGCGTCGAACTCCCGTAGAGGTTGCGCCAAATGTAAATGAGGAAGCGCCCGTTAAGTGGACTGGTAAGTTGATTCCAAGAGTTGATTTGATTCGCAAATATGGAATCAAGCGCACGATGCAACTTCGTCACATTGATGGCGTTACCTTCGACTTTCTATTCTCCATGGCGAAAGAACTGCATGAGAAAGATTCTGTAATGCTGTTGGCAGCAGGTGAAGGTGGCAAAGGGCCTCTAGTCCTTCAATCAAATGGGAGTCCGTATCGTGGATTTCTTGAAGGTCGCGTAGAAGGAGAAACTTTCCTGTTGCTCTTACATCTTTCATCGATGGAACTTAAGAAACCAGCACCAAAAGCTGAGAAAGGAGAGGAATAAAAATGGCCAAACTCGGTTTAGCAACTATTGATGCTCAAGGAACTTTTAAGAATCCTGAGTTAATGAATCAAATTGTTGCATATAGAAAAGTTGTGGCAACCAACTACGTACTAACAAGCCCCTCTGAAATAGAACGTCGCCTCGGTATTCCTCTTATGGTTTCGACGAAACTTGATGGTGAATTGTGGTTCTTGCTCAACGACAAGGAATGGAAGCTCGTTTCTTCCACTGGTCGAGTTATCAGTGGAGATTTAGAAATTCTTAAGGAGGCCACTGCAGCAAAACTCAATAAGAGTTCCATATATGCAGGAGAGCTTCACATTTTAGGTGAATCCCGTACTCGCATAGCCGACCTCGTATCGGCTCTTGCAGGTGGCGAAAAAGCTTCAACAAGCAAATTGGCTTTTAAGGTTTTTGATGTGGTCACTTCTCCTGAAGTTTCAGCCATTGGAACTCCATACACCACTCGCTATCAAGAAATTTCAAAACTTCCGTCAGGAAAGAATTTTGGGTTTATACCAAGCACTTCGACTAAGGCAGCGGCAGAAGTTACAGATATTTTTGAGAAAGAGGTGGGATCTCTTGGGCAAGAAGGTCTTGTTGCCCGCGCCGAAGATGGTCGCTCTTACAAAATCAAGTCAACCAAAGAACTCGATGCAGCAATATTAGGATTCACGGAACGTCGCGATGCTGACAGTTCACTAATGATCCGCTCACTTTTATTAGGAATTCTGCAAGAAGATGGAAGCTGGGTTCCACTGACTACAACTGGCAATGTCGGGGAAAACGCATTTAGAAAAGAGCTTCTAGGACTACTGAAGCCCCTTGTGCGCCCAAGTACATATCGTCGCACGAGCCAAAGTTCAGGGGTTATGTATCAGCTTGTGGAGCCAACTCTGATTGTTGAACTTAAATGTATGGACCTGCAGCTTGAAGATTTCCAGGGACGAGCTATCAAACATCCAAAGCTGAGCTTGAACTCAGAGGGTTGGAAAGTTACAGGATGGACAAATAGCGCATCGGTACACAACTCAATAGTTGTGAGATTACGAAATGATAAATCGATTACCTTTGAAGATATCGGTTGGACACAGATCACTCGAATTCTCCCTATTGATACTTCTGCAAATGAAGTTTCAATTGGAAAGAGTGAGCTCCTTCAGCGTCGAGTTTGGACAAAAGAAGGCTCAGGAAAAGTCGACGTTCGAAAGCTTGTTATGTGGAAAACCAATAAGGAGCCAGTTGGCTACCCCTCATTTGTTATCCATTGGACCGATTACTCATCGACTCGTAAGTCACCTTTAGATCGCGAAGTTCGCTTAGCACCAACTGAAAAGGAGGCGCTTAAAATTGCAGAGGCAATGATTTCCGAGAACATCAAAAAGGGGTGGAGCGAAGTAACCCAGTGAGGAAAATTGAAAATCGCTGGGTAATTTCACCAAAGGATCTTGTTGCTGAACTTGAATGCGCTCATCGACTTCAACTTGAGTGGTCGGTTCTTAATTCACTCATTGATGCACCCGAAAGTACCCAATCACCAGAGCTTGATCTTTTATCCGACATTGGTATTGAACACGAAAAAAAGATCGCAGATAAGCTAGCCGCATCAGGTAGTTTCATAAATTTGGGAGAGCCTCAATTTAACGCAACCTGGCTTCAAGCGGCTCATCAAAAAACTCTTGATGCAATCTCTTCTGGCATAGAAACAATCCATCAAGCAACATTCTTTACTGCAGATTTTCTTGGTTTTGCAGATTTTCTAATCCTTTGCAAAGACTCCGATGGCCAACCCAAGAAAAATTCGGAAGGGCTGTTTATCTACAACGCCGTAGATGCTAAGTCTGCTCGAAGCGCTAAACGAGCTGCAGTCCTTCAAGTGTCTGCATATGCAGCAGTAATGCGTGAAATCGGTTTGGCCGTGCCTGAATCTGTTCATTTGTGGCTTGGGGGCGATAAAAAATGGTCTGCACCTGCTCGCGATCTCATTGACCTTGCCGATCTTTTTATGAATCGGGTAAGAACCAAAATTGCCGCTTACGATTCTGCGCCGGATCCAGCATGGGCTCCCCCACGAGAGTCCTGCACTCGCTGCCGATGGATTAAACAATGTGAAGCAGGACGGGTGCACGATAAAGATTTATCGCTTATTCAAGGAATTAGGACGAGCACCCGATCTGTATTAGTTAGCCATGGAATCAAAACGATCGATCAATTGGCAAAGGCAACAGATGAGATGCGGCCGAAGAGCCCCAAAGAAGTTTCCAAAGAAACTTATTCACGATTGCGTGAGCAAGCGCAGATCCAAATTCAAGGACGCAACAAAACAATTCCTATCTTTGAAGTACGCGATACTGAAGTCTTCGCAATAATGCCAGCTCCATCTGTTGGTGATATCTGGTTCGACATGGAAGGTGATCCTTTTGCCAATAATGGTGAGGGCCTGGAATACATGTTTGGATACCTCTGGAGTGAAAATAGCAAATATTTATTTAATACTTTTGATGCCAGAAATACTTCAGAAGAGAAGAAAGCTTTCTCTGACTTTATACATTACGTAATTCATCGTCGCCAGCAATACCCAAATATGCACATCTATCACTATGCGTCCTATGAAGTTAGTGCGATGCTTAGGCTCGCCCAGCGCCATGGTTTGCTTGAGTTTGAAGTCGATCAACTAGTGCGCGAGGGTATTTTTATTGATCTCTACACGATCATACGAAGAGCATTTCGCTTCTCCTCTGAATCACTTTCAATCAAAAAGATTGAGCCTGTCTATTGGGATGGAAACAGAGATAAGGAAGTTGCGAGTGCTGTAGGCAGTGTTATTGAGTTTGAGAAAGCACTCGGACTACTTTCAAGAGGCGACGAGCAAGGCTTCCTCAGAATCCTTGATGAGATTAAGGCTTACAATAAGGATGACGTCGATTCAACTCGACAGCTTGACCATTGGATTAGAGAGCAAGCAAAAAATGCTGGTTTTGACACTTCTCAGAATTTAGTCAGTGCGGCTGGAATAGATTTTGACGATTCTTCTGAACTCAATCGAGAAGAGCCAATTGCTGTACAACTATTGGATGGCGTCCCTCTCGATCGGGAAGAGAGGTCTCAAGAAGAACAAGGACTTGCCTTGCTTTCAGCTGCAATATCTTTCCATCATCGCGAGGCGCGCCCCGCTTGGTGGGCAATTTTTGATCGTGCGACAAGGGATCCAGATGAACTAGAAAGCTTTAATGATGTTGTGGTGCCAACAAAAGTAGACGCTGGTATGTGGGGAATCGTTGGGCGCCAAAGAAATCACCGGCGACAAATCACAATACACACAGAAGGAATTGACCTTCGCCACATTCTTGATTACGAACATGTTCCACAAGTTCTATATGAGTTTGCTCCAGATGGATTTAAAGTAATCCAAGGAAGCGCCCGTGGCTTTGCGGATGCCTCAATCATCGAAATAAATGAAAATTCTGCGACTTTGGAAGAATCCGAGAAGAAAAGTTCCGGTGTTTGGGAATCCGTGCCTTTCGCGTTATTGCCAGGAGCCCCCATCAGGACGACTTCAATCGAAAAGATTATTCGTGATGAGCTCGGAGCATTTTGTCTTTCACAACGTGAAGCTCGATTGCCAATATTTCCAGAAAATGCGTGGGCGGATATTCTCCTTCGACGATCGCCGCGACAGTTAAAGGGCGGATTGTTGAGTACTGGCAATTCTATTCGGGACATCACAGATTCATTGCTTGATAGCAATAACAGTTACGTTGCTGTTCAAGGTCCTCCAGGGACAGGCAAAACATATGTTGGTGCACACGTGATAGCTAATCTCGTGAAAGAAGGCTGGAAGATTGGCGTGGTTGCCCAATCCCACTCAGTTGTTGAGCACCTTATGAATACTGTTGCCAAACTGAATCCAAAAATCCCACTTGCCAAAAAGGGCCAATCAGAGAATTCTCGTCCTGCTTACCATACTGATGATATTGCGAGCTGGGGTGCTGCAATGACAGATTCTGGATATCTAGTTGGCGGAACAACTTGGACATTTAGCAGACCTGATGTCCGTACTTTAGGACTTGACCTAATTGTGATTGATGAAGCTGGACAGTTCTCTCTTGCAAATTCTCTAGCGGTAACTTCTTCAGCGAAGCGGGCACTGCTACTTGGCGATCCGCAGCAACTTCCTCAAGTTAGTCAAGGTCAACATCCTGAACCTGTGAATGAATCCGTCTTGTCGCATCTGCTCGGTGAAAAGAAAACTATGCCGAAAGAACTTGGATATTTTCTTGATAAGACATTTAGACTCCACCCAAAGTTGGCTGCACCGGTATCACGTCTGCAGTATGAAGACCGACTATTTTCTGATGCCAGATGTGAGCGTCGCTCCTTAGAAGGTGTTGAGCCTGGTTTGCATATTGTCGAAGTAGAACATGACGGAAATACTGTTTCATCTATCGAGGAAGCCACTGAATTACTACTTCGGGTTCCTCAACTGATTGGTAAGGCTTGGACTGCGATCGATTCACAAGGTAATCCAACCTCTCCACAACCGCTGACACAGGCAGATATTTTGGTTGTGACTGGCTACAACGCACAGGTGAGATATCTGAAGTCACGATTACTCCAGGCAGGTTTTGATGGAATCAAAGTAGGAACTTTTGATAAATTCCAAGGCCAAGAAGCTGCCGTAGTTTTTGTGTCTATGGCTACTTCATCTAGTGAAGAACTTCCACGTGGCATTGAGTTCCTCCTCTCGCCTAACAGACTTAATGTGGCAATCTCGAGAGCTCAGTGGGCTTGTTTTGTGTTGCGGTCTCCGAAGCTTTCTATCATGGAGCCAGTAACTCCAGAGGGAATGATTATGTTGGGCAAGTTTGTCACGCTTTGCAAGTAAGTATATTCATTGAGGGTTTGATTCCCTTAAGTACTTTAGGTTACAGAATTTAAATGCAGGAAGCAACACTGCAACTCGCAAGCTTCAGCTTGCAAAGCAGAAGCTCTACCAATTGAGGTACTTTCCCAATTACTTAAGGCTTTATCCAGCCACCAAGCATCTTAATTAAGTTATCAATTTTTGATCTAATTAAGTCAAGTTGATTTTGAATTAGAATAATTTCTAACTCTGAAGCAGTTTTTCTTCCAACAATAGATATTAATTCAGACGACAATGTTTCAGACGACAATGTTTCAGATGACAATAATTTTGAAGTTTTCTGTTTAACCAATATATTGGTTGGTCTTTCATCATCATAAGATTCATTTTTCAATTTTATTTCTGAATAAGTTTTTCCAATGGTATCGTTATATGAAAAAGATCTTGAAGTAACTGGAATGCTTACTTCTGAAATAGTTGTTGTTTTGGCTTTATCATTAACTGTTACTTCAATTTCCGTGCTATTAATTCTAACATTTTCATGAACTGTGAATATTCCATTTGACTCAGTAACTCTAATACCAGCGCTTTCGTTTCCAATAAAACTGCCTTGTCCTTCAGCATTATTTGTAATTGGATTAGGCGCAATTTGTGGAACCACTCTTTCTCCACCAAAGGTTCCACCGCCACAGACAGACTGCGTACAGACGATAACATTTGTTACCGTCCCAGAACTATCGACAACGGCCCATACTCCTGCACCTTCACTTGCATTTGCGTTTTGAGATATACCCATAGAAAAAAAAGATGCTAATAAAGATAAAACTAATATTTTTACTTTTATTCTTCTATTTTGAATACTACCTGACATAGATCCCCACCATCTTCCTATTTTTGTTGTTCGGTCATTATTTGGTTTCTTTAGTCAACAATTCAATAATGCTCTGATTATTATCAAGACAACCATTAAGGTAGTCAGGTTGGTACTTGCCCTCTGTATCAGCAATTACTTGACGAAGCTCGTCTGCTTCCTCATGTAGATAATCCAATAGTTCTTGCATGTTCATGGGGTTCCCATTTCATCTAGTTCTGTTAGTTCCGCCTAATCTGTCAAGTTGTAGTACTTCCTTATTGTAGTACCGCGGACAGCCTGGACGGCGTTGGTTGGAAAGTCTCAGATGAAATCCTCACTCAGGCATTAACCAATTCTGTAATTTAGCCAGAACAATTCTGATGTTGTCTCGAAGGAAGCTTAAGTTAGCTTCGCTGATTGCACCTTCTACTTCCATTGCAGTCTTTCTATTGGCAAAGTAAATACTTTCATCAATACTGTCACTGTGGGCAGTGATGGATGCTGCTGAGTTAAATGGGAGATCAACTTCTTTTAAGAAATTTGGGTTGTACTCCTGCCCTGCTTGCACAGTATCTTCATAAGTGAATGTGTGAGCATTCGATGGGCGTGAAACTTCTACTGTGACGCCATCAATGATTTCTGTTTGAGTCACTACTCGGTTCGGAGTTTCATTCGGACCCGAGCGATCAACGGTGAAAGTTTTTGTGGCTTCGTCATAACTTCCCCAATAACCACCGCGACCAGTTGTGTCATTTGTGACAGGATTCGGGGCAGATTGTGGAACAACACGTTGTCCAGCCCATTCTCCCCCACCGCAAACAGATGCTTGGCAGACAATGTTGTTTGTAATAGTTCCGTTTGAATCGAGCATAGACCAAACACCGCATGGATCAGCAGCGCTGCATTCGGATGCATTTGCTGGTGCTGGTGCAACAATCGCTAGTGATGCCGCGAGAAAAGCAGTAGCTGTGAGTAGGGATCTGATCTTCATTTTTTCCTCATATCTCGAGTGGAACAGTAAGGATGTTACTCCTAGCCACCGACATTGAACCCTGGGTAACACAACTTTGTCAGTGCCAGGACCTAAGTTTTCAGGGGTAAGGGTTACGCGTTAATGGGCAAGCGTGGGGGTTGAAATATGGACTTTGCGATGGAACGTATTTTGAGAATGAAGCCGCATTGTGAAGATGAGGCGTATCTTCTTGAGATTGCTTGGATATATAACCGAATTGTTCTTGGTGGTTCAGAAAAACCTGTTATCGATTTGGCGTATGAGCTGGCGCTACCAGAATCATTTGTGGGTGATTGCGTGAGTAATGCAATGCACTTTGGGTTGATTAAGACTCCGCAAAAGGGATCTAACGGTGGGTTAATAAGTCAGAAGGCGCTGAAGAAACTTAAACAGGTGGGAAAACATAAGTCGTGAGACATCTTCGAGTCCTGGGTGGGATTCTGGGGTACGTCGCCATTGTTATGGCTTTGTATCGGGTACTGCCGACTTGGTTGGTGAGTGATGAGCATTATCTAAATTCGATCATTATCTACATTGTTATAAGTGTTTTGTTCTTCGTGATTATTTATCTCAAAGGTGTGGATTCACTCGAATACTTTAGGCGGCCACGATTAGGCGCTGCGTCAATTACAGCGATGGTGATAGCTGCGATGTTTGCTTCACTTGAACTCTTCTTTGGCGGCACCGAGATGAAGCCTTGGGATTATGCGATTCCGGGAGTTATCTTCTTGTTTGGAATAGGTATTAGTGAAGAGTTATTTTCACGTGGACTTGTCTTCGGCATGCTTCGTAAATATGGAGAACGTAAGGCGATTATTTTCTCATCGGCGGTCTTTGGATTGATGCACATCAATGTCTACGTTGGAGCGCGATGGGATTTATGGGACGCCTACGGTCATGTGATTTCAGCAGGAGCCTGGGGGTTCTTGGCCTGCACAGTGATGATTGCAACACGAAGTATTTGGTTTGTTGCAGTTTTTCATGCGTTAATTGATTGGGACATCGTTTTTGCAATTGAAGATGTGGCTACCGATGAATCTGAGCCACTTCCTGTGTTCTCAATGTTCGATAATTTGACTCTGCCGTTATGGGAATTAACGTTCTATGTTCCCCTTGGATTGCTAATCCTGCGCGTGAACCGCGGTGGTTGGCCAAAGTGGATGGAAAAGATTGCGCTGAAGTGGAAGTTAGTTGTTCCAGTCAGCGCACTTGATTAGCGTCGTTTCTGTAGACTTCTCGATATGGAATGGATTATTACAGCGCTGGCGATTGCGGTCATTTTTTTCTTCGCTAAAGACGGGTCTAGTAAGAGAAAATAAAGTTCTACTGCTCCCCTAGGTATGCGGGGATGACGATCTCGTTGTATTGAATGAAGCCTGGTTTAAAGGGTGGATCGAAGCGACAGATTCGAGATTCGCTAGAGAGTGCAATGTTTTCTTTGGCTGCTGCTGCGCGCAGTTGTGCAATCTTTTTATTTGATAAGGCAGCTGTTGCTCGGCCGCGGAAGGATAGGGCTACGCAGGTTTCGGAATCTAATTCACGCAAAATAACTTGTGGATCATTGGGATGTGGAAGGCGGCCAAAGGTGCTGCCTGAGGGCATAACGAATGAGACAAACCATTCATCTGCGTTGGTGCTATCTGCGCGTTGGGCTGCAATAACGGGTGCG
>Ga0114967_10001406_pt1 | contig 20175 bp, 17 predicted proteins | sample M_130628_MF_Meta_FD_92639 | JGI IMG/M metagenome (GOLD analysis project Ga0114967, IMG submission 92639) | Freshwater microbial communities from Lake Montjoie, Canada to study carbon cycling - M_130628_MF_MetaG | ecosystem: Environmental > Aquatic > Freshwater > Lake | place: Lake Montjoie... | reverse complement strand
GGACCTGTATGTTGATCCGGCGTGTCGCGGGGCAGGTGCCGGGCGCGCGCTGATCCGGGCAGTGGTGGATTTCGCCCGTGACCGCGATGCCAACCGGGTCATCTGGCTGACCAACGAGGACAATGCCACGGCGCGCACGCTCTACGACACCGTCGCGCGGACCACGGGTCTCATCCAGTACCGCATCTCGCCCCTCTGACCGGGGCATTCCCGCTCACGAATGCTCCCCGACGGGCGTGTCACAGGCAGGTGGATGCCATACCTGACTGTATGGCACGCATCCCGGACTGTTTGCCGGCATGCACCCTGCCGGGGAGAACCGCATGGCACTCATGGACCATTTCCCATCCAACATCGGCAGTTTTGGCAACCACGGAACGAACTGGCCCGACCGAGACGAGGAGCCCGATTACGATGCGCTCTCGGGCTTTGCCCACCTTGGGCGCGGGTGGGTGGACGGCCTTCTGGAACGGATTGCGCCGGAAGTGTGGGGGCCCGACGCCAAGTGGCTTGAGACCTACTGTCACGCAAACTTCACCCTTGCGATGAGGCAGGACCTCCTGCACGTCGATACGCAGATGCGCTTCGCGCTGTGGCGGGTGGGTTCACTTGCCACGGCGGATGGGCGTCCGATCTATGGGTACTTCGTCCGGAATTCCGGGATCACGCCTCCACCGTACTTCCTGGTCGGGTTCATCACCCTGGATGGCGGCATCCTGAGATACCAGGTGCCGGGCGCGGTTTGTGAACTGATCAGGATCGACTCGCCTCCGGTCTCGCCTGCGCATTTCGTGCCGCCGTTCCCACCGTTGTTGCCAAGCACGATGTGGCAACACGTCCTGGAGACCCGACGTGAACGCATCGCCGCACGCCTGCCCAAGTTGCCGGACTATTCATTGAGGTATCTGATCACGGGTGCGGTGGGGGCGGCGTACCGGGCACGAAGCCGGGCAGTGCCCGGCCTGCGTCGTGACGGGACGTACCAGTGGTTCCTTCCGATCCACATTACCTCCGCGAGTCCCAACGATGCCCCGGACTTCATCGCGCCGGTAACCATCGCCGACGATGGCCAGGGGCATGTCATCCGCACCCTTCTGGAACCACACATGGCCTATCCGCTGGCTCGCGCCGCCGATGCCGATGACGGCCGCATCCGCACATGGCGTACAAGGGCGTAGGGCCGGCCCCTCGCTGGTGACACGTCCGGCGCCTGGGTAGGCGCCGGGCGCGATCACTACGACCGGTAGAGGGTTGTCACCGCGCCGACCCGGCCATACATCCAGAACGAGATGGGGATCAGCAGGATGGTCAGCAGGCACACGTAGGCCAGGGCCATCCAGACCCCACTCAACCACCACCCGATCAGCAGGAACCAGATTGCGCGGCCAAGGAATGACCGTTGGGGTATCCCGGTCACTTGCCCGCGTGCGTTCACGTACAGGCTTGTCTCCTGGGGACGCAGGGTGATGATCGACGGCAGACGGTTGATGATCCACAGGCCGACCGGCAGGCCGATGATCGTGCAGTTCAGGACCCAGGCCAGGCCCGAGACCATCGCCCCGGCCCACCATCCGATCAACAGGAACCATATGACCCGGATGAGCAGGCCCGGGCCGGACTGGCGGTACACCATCGGTGCCTGACTGGACATCTCTTGCCTGCCCTTCTAGATCATCATGGGCGTCGTGTCATACGCACCTATTCCAAAATGATAGTCCAAGGAGTTTCCTTGCCGGGGCCGTCGCCGCCGGTGGCGGGGAGTGCCCCGGGATCATTGGTAGGATTGAAAAGGATGGGTTCTGGTTGCGGTTCCGAGGGATCGCGCTGCCACGATATCCCAGTCGCGCATCCCGCAGTGGTGGCGCCGGCACGATCAGCGCAACCAACGGACTATCAGGAAGACCCAGTGGCGACACCGACAACCCGCATGCGTGGCCTCCCGTCCAAGGGATGGGGTGCCCTGGCTGCCCTTGACCTTCACGAGGCAATTGGCCCCGGTGAAGGCGAGGTGATGCCACCGCGTGTCCGGAACGCGCCGGTTGTGGAGAGGGATGAACATCAGCCAGTTGGGCGGCCAATGCCCGCCAGGCGGTTGTTCGATGCATTGCGTGTCCCGATGGCCACAGATGATCCGCTTACTGAGACACTTGGCAAGTTCGCGCATTTTCCTGATGACTGGATCCAGAAACTCGTCGTGCGGCTGGCCCCTGAACCGTGGGGTGAGCGGGATACGTGGCTTGAGTACTACTGCCACGCCAACTTCGGTCATGCACTCCGGCAGGAACGCCTCCTGCACGATCCAGAGGGGCGCTTTGTCCTCTGGCGGGTCGGTTCACTCGAGACGACCGACGGCCGGGCCATTCATGGCTACTTTGTGCGGAACTCGCGCCGGTACGGACCGCCCTACTTCCTGGTTGGGTTTGTCACGTTGGACGACGGCATCCTGCGCTTCCAGAACCACGACCGAACGGTCATGGGGATCCGGATTGCCACGCCGCCGACCTCACCCAAGCATGTGATCCCGGCGTATCCGGACCTGCACGCGATGCCGTCGGTGAACTGGCAGCACATCCTTGAGACCCGGATTGACCGGATCCGTGCACGCGTGCCGAACCTGCCGGACAAAGCCCTGCGGTGGCTCATCACCGCGGCTGTCGCCGATGCCCACAAGTCGTCAGACCGCCGGGCCGTCCCCGGATGGTTCGATGGCGAGTACCAATGGATGCTTCCCCTGCACATCACGCAGGAGAATGTCTCGGCTGCGCCAGACTTCGTCGCGCCGGTACGTCTTGCCGATGACGGCGAGGGGTACACCATCCCGACCCTTCTGGAACCGTGGATGGCCTACCCGCTTGCCCGCGCGATCGCTCCCGACGACCGGGGCATTGCGTCGTGGGCAACGACAATCGGCTGACGCATTTCGATCATTGCCAGAACCGTGACGATGGGTCTCGGCATGGTGATGCCGTCGTGTCTTGTGTGGCGCGTTGTTTCCTGCTGCAAAGCTATTGATGCCGCGCCTCGTGCCAGATGGGAGCCCTTTCCCCGAGGGATGTCCGCACGCTATTGCCGCTTCTGCATGGATGGATCACGTTAACTGCTGCCGCCCGGGCAAGATGACGAAGATGATGGTGTCTCCTCTTTGGGAAAGCCTGATCCCGGCGGTGCGTGCGGCACGCGCACCCAGTCGGGTTCTGGAAATCCGTACGGACGATGGTCGGTGGTTTGGTCGCCACGGTTCATCCAGTGCGGATGAGAGGTTGCATGACCGATCCGGTGGCTGATCTGCCGACAGACGCCTCGGTCCGCTACCTGACTGCTTTCCGCGAAATGATTAGGGGTTGTCGTTGCGTCGCAGATGGCGATGCCCGCAACGGACGTTTCCGGGGTCGTTGACATTGTTTCCTGGATGGCTGCCAACCACCGGATTGTGGTTATTGCCTCCCCGGCTGCTTCGCTGCCACGAACCAGTCTGGCAAAGGACCTTGTCCTCGGACCCGGGGCTTAGGAAAGCGGTTCATTGCGGCACCAGTAGCGACTGGTTTCGTGATGGGCGTCAGGGAAGACGACTCGTCGCAAGAGGTTTGCGCAGTGCCTGTTGGCAGTGCCCATGCTCGTGATTGCGTTTCGAGTGTCCGGCCAGATAGGGAGATCGCGCCACCATGTCCCTCAGGATCAACTACAACCTTGCGTCGTCGTCGGCGCAACGCGGCTTGGCAAGCAGCCAAGACCTCTACTCACGGATGGCGTCACGGCTGTCAACCGGCCTGCGCATCAACCAGGCGGCCGATGACACGGCCGGGATGGCTGTTAGCGAGAAGCTGAAGAATCAGGTCCGTGGCCTCAACCAGGCCCAGCGAAACGCCCAGGACAGCGTCAGCATGTTGCAGACGGCCGAGGGCGCGCTGACCGAGACACACGGAATCCTCGCACGCATCCGGGAACTTGCGGTCCAGTCCGCGAACGACACGCTGACCGCGAGTGACCGTGCGAATCTCCAGGCCGAAGCGGACCAACTTGTCGCCGAGGTTGACCGGATTGCCTCAAGTACCCAATTCAATGGGATCACCTTGCTGAACAAGAACAGTTCGGTGTCGCTGCACAACAGTGGTCTTGGATTGACGTTCCAGATCGGCGCCAACAGCGGGAACACCTTGGGAGTGACCCTCTCCGCAGTTCGCTCCCAGGACCTGGGTGACGTCCAGACCCTGAACGCGGCGCACGCGGTCACCGGCGGGGCCAAGACGATTGACGTTGGTTCGGCGACGGCTGTCAATTACAACGCGACGGTTGACACGGCATTTGACGTGCGGGACGCCATCAATGCCGCCAATGGCAACATCACCGCATCGGTCAAGAATGGCAAGTTGCGGCTCGAGTCGAGCGCGGCTGTCGGTACGGTGTTCGCGAGCGACGGTGGAAATTTGCAATCCACGTTGTTCGGGTCAAATGCCACGGTGAACACGGTCGCCAGTTCCACGTCGCTTGAGGATCTGGGCGTGTCTGCGAGTGGCACGATGACCATCACGGCCACTTCGGGAACGATCACTGGAGCGACCACCCTTACGAACCTTGGCATCAGCAGTGGTGACACTCTGGTTCTCGGCCTCTCAAAGGCGGCCGGCACCGGCGGGGCGGCGGGAACCATGACCCTGGCCGATCTTGGGGTCTCTGCGGGAGGCACCCTGACCCTTGCGTTTGCAGATGCCGGTGTCAGCCCGACCGAAACGCGGTCCGTAGCTGTCACCTACCAAACGAGTGACACCCTGTCTGCGTTGGCCAGCCGTATAGATACCGCAGTCACAGAAGCCGCGGCGCTTACGGCAAGTGGCAATACCGGGACCGACAATCTTGCGGTCACTGTGGGTGGTTCCGCTGGTTCTGGGGCAATCACATTGACTGGAAACACCACCGCATACTCCGGTGGAACTCTGACCATCAACGCGGGCACAATTCTTACCGACCTCGCAGATAGCAACAGTGGTTCTGGTTCGCTGATTTCGAAGCTCAATCTGACGACGATCACCGGTGCGACGACCGGAACCACTAGCGCTTCCTCGGCCTCAGTCAACACGGCAGCTTTCACGGAAAGTGTCACGTACACGGTCGGATCGGAGACTGACCTCACGGCGTTCGCAGCCGGTCTCCAGACGGCGATCCAGGGGGCCGGGGCGATAGGTACAAGCACAGCATTTGATGTCACGTCCGCCACGGCGGTCATCAATGGGTCGAACCAGCTCGCCATCGATGTCTCACCGTCGTCCAACGGTGTCACGATCGCGACCATCACGGGGAGCGGAACCAACGCGTTACGGACGCTCTTCGGTCTTGGCGCCGCGCCAGCCTCGGCGACAGCCACGTCCGCAATGAATGTCGCGGCCCAGACCGAGACCGCTACCGTCTCCTACACCACGTCCGACACGCTTTCCACGATCGCGACCAAGATCGCCACTGCCGTCACTGGCATTGGCCGGGTCGGGACAAGCCTGATAGCAGGGAACGCGGGTACGGCGGCGTCGTTCAATGCGGGCACCTCGATGATCGACATCACCGGTGTCGACACGGACACGACCCTGACGTTCTCGTCCGGGGCGTTGCGCACCGCGTTGAATCTCGCTGCCCCTGATACCGCGACCGCTTCCGGGACGACCTCATCATCCGCAGCGATCGTCCAGAATGCCTATCGCCTGTCGTCCAATGCCCTGACGGGAGTCACATCAATCTCGTCGAGTTCCAGTGGATCGATCGATATCTCGACGCAGACGGCCGCATCAGCCGCGATTTCAACGCTTGACTCGGCGATCAACCAGGTCAGCACGGCACGCGCCAATATCGGTGCGATCGAGAACCGCCTGGACAGCACCTCGCGGTCGCTTGCCGTTGCTTCGGAGAACACGGCCGCGGCCAACAGCCGCATTGCCGATGCCGACATTGCTCAAAGCATGAGTGAGATGGTGCGGGCGCAGATCCTGCAACAGGCCGGCATCTCGGTGCTGGCGCAGGCGAACCAGGCACCGTCACTCGTTCTCCAGTTGCTCAGGTAGCCGGGCCACCCCGGGGTCGTCCGTGACACTGGGTGAACCTGTATCCAACACACCTGACGGAGTGGGGTTTCTTCCCCACTCCGCCTTCGTGTTGAGAGGGATTCGGGCATACCTACCCGACCAAGCTTCGGGGCGGTGCGCGGTCCCACCGGCACCGTCGCTACCAATCGGCGACCGAGCCATCCTCGTGCAGTGGTGTGGCGATGACCTTCGCGACCGGCGGGTACGCGCGCACCACGTCCATGTCCAGTTCCACCCCGATCCCCGGACGGTTGGGTACCAGAAGGTAGCCACCTTCGCGAACCAGAGGCTGCTTGAGGATGGTTGACTTCGGTGGAACGTCTTCGCCGGTGTACTCCTGCAAGGCGAAGTTCGGGATGCAGGCATCGAGTTGCACGCATGCTGCGGTGCTGACTGGCGAGAGCGGATTGTGCGGGATCACGCCAACGTGGTAGGCCTCGGCAATGGCTGCGATCTTCTTGGCGTGGGTCAGGCCACCGACCATGCAGACGTCGGGCCGGATGAACCGGCACCCACCTGCAGCCAGGAGTTCATTGAACTCCCAGATGGTGTGCAGGCGTTCGCCCGTCGCGATTGGCACCGGGATGCTTCGCTGCAGGTCACCCATCCGCTGGATGCTGTCGGGCACCAACGGGTCTTCCAGGAAATACGGCCGGTACTTCGCCAGTTCCACTGCGAGGCCCGAAGCGTGGTGCGGGTCCATGCGACGGTGGATCTCGACACACAGGTCCACGCCGTTTCCGACCGTCTCCCGGACCGCGGCGACGCGCGTGAGCATCTGTTCCAGGAGTTCGGCGTAGCGCAGTTCCGGGTAGTTGTGCGGGAAGGGTGTGAACCGGACGGCGGTGAACCCGTCCCGCACCGCCGCCGCTGCGCTTGCTGCGAGATCGTCGGCTGTCTCACCACCGACGTGCATGTAGAGGCGTATGCGGTCCCGACACTTTCCGCCCAGGAGTTGCCAAGCCGGCACCCCGAAGTGCTTGCCCGCGATGTCCCAGAGCGCGAGGTCGATCGCACTCAAGGCCGACATGATGACCGCGCCGCGAAAATGGGCATTGCGGTAGAGGAATTGCCAGTGGTGTTCGATCTGCAGCGGATCTTTCCCCAGCAAGTAGGGTTGCCACGCCTGCAGGACGCCACCGATTGCCTCGGGGTAGCCGTGGATGCCCCCCTCGCCAAGGCCAGTGATGCCCTCCTCTGTATGTATCAGGAGGTAGAACCACCGGCCGACCTGAAACCATTCCATCCCGCTGATCCGCATCCCACTCTTCCTTCCGCGTTGTTGGCGGATGGTATCCGCGGCGGGAAGGGGCACGGATCGTTACCGGTCGGTTTGTCTGGAAGGCACGCTGGTCAGGTGGTGGGGAGGCACGGCACGGTGAGTCTTTCACCGGGGTCGGGGACAGCCTAGAACGGCCACCACGGACGGCGTTTCACACCATCGTTGGATGCGGTGCCGGGCCGGGATCCACTCGAGGCCGAACTCGTCAGGTTGCCCGAGGAATCTCGGTACTGGGTGACGCCTCCGAAATTGTTTGAGGAGCCCACAGGGTTGCCCATGGCGTCGCGGTACTGGGTGATGCCACCAAGGTTGCTGGATGACCCGGTCAGGTTGCCCGAGGCGTCGCGGAACTGGGTAGTACCACCGAAGTCGATTGATGATCCGCGCGTGTTGCCCATTCCGTCGCGGAAGTGCGTGGTGTTCCCGAACACGCTCTTGGCTTCCTCGGGCTTCTTGCCAAACATGACCGTCACCTCCCGGTTCTCACTGGTAGTCGCGCGGGGCACGATTGCCCCTTGCAAACATCCTATCACTGGGTAATCAGTCATGCAATACCGCACATGATTTCAAACGGTCATGTGGCAACAATGAGAACGTGATGCGCCGAATGCCTGGCGGGTACCAGCGGTGAAGCGAGGTTGACACCGATCAGGGTCGGTGGTGTCAGGGTGAGTGACCTATCTGGGGATCAGGGGGTTCCAGACGCACGGAGGTCGGCAAGCCGGGCAATCTGCCGACCATGGTCATCGAAGTTTGCAGGAGACAACCACCGCTCGAAACCGTCCCTGATGGCTGGCCAGTCGCGGTCGATGATTGCGTACCAGGCCGTGTCCCGGTTGCGCCCCTTGTAGACGACTGCCTGCCGGAAGATGCCCTCGAAGCGGAACCCGAAGCGTTCGGCGGCGCGTCGCGAGGGGGCGTTCAAGTCGTCACACTTCCACTCGAAGCGACGGTAGCCGAGATCATCGAACGCATGGCGCATGAGGAGGAAGATTGCCTCGGTGGCGACGGGCGTCCGTTGCATCCGGGGTGAGAAATGGAGGTGGCCGATCTCGATCACGCCGTTGGCCGGATCGATGCGGAGGTACGACCCAATACCCACGGCAACTCCCCCCTTTCGCAGGGACGCCCCCACCCCCAACTCTTCCCCCAGAGGGAGAGGGGAGTGTTGGTCGACGATTGCGAAGAAGAGGGGGTCTTCGCTTGCCGTCGCCCATTCAGTCCAGGTGCGGTAGGTCGGCTCGTCGTCGAAGGGTCCGACGGGCAGGTAGGTCCACATGCGCCCGGAAGCGTCATCGGCATTCGCGGTGAAGAGGTCGTGCGCATGGCGCCCGGGATCCAGCGGTTCGAGACGGCACGTGCGCCCAGTCAGGGTGATGCGTCCGGGTCGGGGCCGAGCCGTCCATCCCGGCACGTCGAACCCGACGGGCTGTCCATCCCTGGTAGATGAGTGTGCTTCGCCGACTGGGGGGTCGTTCCCGGCTTCCATGACCGGAATGGTAGCGTCCGCGACCGTCCCGGCTATCCCCCGGCAAGTACGCGGGTGAGGGCGTGGTAGGCGGGTTTCGGGGCGTACGTGGTGTCGAAGGGCAGGGCACCGTCGGGCTTGCCGGTGAATCCGGGGATCCACGAGTGGGCGTCGGTGAATCCCCAGAAGGTGAACGAGGTGACGCCGGCCTCGATGCAGGTGCCAAGGATGTCGGCGTAGACCTGCGCCTGTTCGGCCAAGCGCTCATCGTCCGTACCGGTGCCGGTCTGGAGTTTGACGTCCATCTCGGTGACATGCACCTCCAAGCCAAGGGCACGCAGGCGGGCAATGTTGGCAGCGAGGTCGGGCTGTGACGGTGATTGCCGTGCGCCGATGCCGACATGCATCTGCAAGCCCACGCCGTGCACCGGTACGCCATCCTGGACGAGACCCCGCAGGAGAGCGTGTACGGCATCCGCCTTGCGTCCCATTCCCTCGGCACCGTAGTCGTTATAGAAGAGCCTGGCATCGGGGTCGGCCTCGTTGGCCCACCGGAAGAGATCGGCGAGGTAGCCGGGTCCAAGCGCGCGTGCCCACAGGGTGTCGCGCAGGGCACCAGTGTCGGTGATTGCTTCGTTCACCACGTCCCACGCGGGAACCGGGACGGGGCCATCGTTGCGGTAGTGCGTCAGGACGCCTGTGATGTGGTCTCGCAAGGCGGCACTGGCGTTCTCACCGGAAGCGGCGACGCGTTCAAGCCACGCCGGATTCTGGTTGTGCCAGACGAGGGTGTGACCACGAATGGTCATGGCGTGCGCAGTGGCGAAGGCCACGATGGCATCGGCTGCCTGGAAATCGAAGCGTCCCTGTGATGGTTGCAGGAAACTGGGCTTCATGACGTTCTCGCAGGTGACTGACGAGAATTCGCGGGCGAGGATTTCGCGATAGGCCGGTTCGGCAACCAATGGGCGCGAGGCAACGGCTGCACCGATGCGGATTCCCCGGGCATCGGCGAGGTCGCGCAGGCGTGAGGCGACTTGCAATCCAGGGCGATGGGGTGGTGCTGTGCCGGGGGCATGATCCTGACGGTTCATCGCTGCGGATTCTCCGACCGCGTAGGCAGTACCCGGGGCATGCAGTCCAATGAGTGATGCTCCCACCGTCAGGCTCGCACGACGGTTCAACCTGACGGGGCGCACGGCGGTCATTGGCGCACGATACATTCGCTGCCCATTGTCATGCCTGAGGTTCGCCTACGACGGGTCGTCCGGCGATGACCAGGAAGCGCAGGGGTTCGTGAGATTGCGCATGCGCGGTGGCGTTCAGGCAGTCGCCTGGGCCCAGGATCAGTCGCTGATGCGCACCGACCTCGACCCCATCCCCCAGATGGGCGCGGGCTTCACTACTTCCTGCGCCCTCCTGACCGGGATGCGCATGTTGGTGGGGTGTGCCAATGCGTCCCATTCCGGAGATGACGTAGGCCAGGCCCTGGTATCCGGCCGGGACGGGGACGGACACCGAATGGCCGGGAACCACGTGGACATCGAGGTACTGGGTGGGGTTGCGCAGGACGATCGGCGAGGCCTTGCCGGCGTACTCACCGGCCACCACGCGGACGAGGACGCCGTCGGCGGTCACCTCAGGCACGGCATCGGGCGGAAGCAACTGGAATGTCGGGTCGATGTTCCGGTCTTCGGCGGAAAGCAGGATGAACAACTGGAAACCCCGGTAAGGCACACCACCGACCGGTTGTTCGGAATGCGAGAAGCCCCGTCCGAAGAGGTTGCGTTCGACACCTCCGGCGACCACGGTGCCCGCGTTGCCAAGGGTGTCCTCGTGATAGAGGGCACCGCCGATGCCGTACGTGATGATCTCGACGCCCCGGTGCGGATGGGTCGGGAACATCACGTGGGGTGGCACGTCATCGTGCATCATGGCGATGAATGGATCGACGTGATCGACCCCTGATCCCTGGCCGATGACCAATCGGGAGTTCATGCCGGTACCGGACATGGGGCGCAGTGGTGCCGAGACGGCGGTGATGGCGCGGGCGGTGGTGGAGTTGCTTGCGGATGCGATCGTCGTCATTTGCGCAAAGCGTACGCGGTGGTTGCCGGGCAGTGGGTGAGGAGACGGCAAGCCTTGCGAACCATCCGAACCCTGGGGCAGAGGACTGCCAGACCACGGCCATGGAGTGAACGGCGCGTCCTGATTGAGGTGCCACATAGACCTATCCGGAGCGTCCGTAGGCGTCCTCCAAGCGGGTCACATCAATCTCGGAGAAGTGGCCAAAGGAGACCTCGATGAAGCGTCCGGCATCACCGGGGGCGGTGACACGGTGGGTCGAACCGGGAGGGATCCAGATCTCCTCGCCGACGGTGGCGTCCCACGAGTGCCCATCGACCTCGACAAGCAGGCCGGCATCCAGGATGATCCAGAGTTCGCCACGCTGATGGTGGTACTGGAGGCTATGCACTCCTCCGGCACGCACCATCACCAGTTTCACCGAAGCGACGGTGTTCCGCGCGTGTTGCACGGCACGGCCCCATTCACCGGCTTCGCGGATTGGGTCGGGACGGATGACCGGCCGGAAATGATCGGTGGGATCGTCTGGCAATGGCATTTCCTTGACCTGATCCCGTAGAGGAAGCGCCCCCACCCCCAACCCCTTCCCCGTTGCGACGGGAGAGGGGAGAGTGACACCGCCCACCCCCGTTGCGAGAGTAGGGTGGTCAGGCGGTCCGGCCGTAGCGATCGGAGAGACGCACGATGTCGGCCTCGTCAAAGTGACCGAAAGCGACTTCCAGCAGCCGTCCGCCATTACCGGGGGCGGTCAGGCGATGGACGGCGCCGACGGGGATCCAGATCTCCTCACCCACCTTTGCCTCCCAGGTGCGTCCATCGAGTTCGACGACGAGACCGGGGTCGAGCATCACCCACAATTCGGCGCGTTGGTGGTGGTACTGCTTGCTGAGTTCGGCACCTGCCTGCACCTCGACGATCTTGACTGAGGTCTGCGTGTTCAGGGCGTACTGGAACATCTGGCCCCACGGGCGGGTGAGATGGATGACCTCGGGCTGTTCGGCGGGGGCGAGAGGATGGCTATTCTCGGACATGGTGTGAATCCTTCGTTCGTCGGTCGGTGCGGGTAGGAATGCCCACGGACCTATTGCGGATGTCATTCCTAACGGTGGGAGGCGAGTTCCGCAAGCAGTCTCGAAAGGACGGGTTGTATCTGGTTCGCAAGTGAGCGGTTTGCGTATCCGGCCCACGCGACATCACTGATGGTGTCCAGTGGTGCATCGACCGGGTTCCCGCGACCATCATTCACGATGACCCCGGCCTCTTCGGCGATCAGGATGGTGCAGAGGTCATACGGACGACAGCAGATGCGTCGGCGTGGCGTGGTGTCGCCGGCGTCACGCGCGAGTGCCTCCAGATGGTCCATGAAGTAGGGGCGCAGGTCGGCCACGAACCGGTCGTGTCCGGCGATGAGTTCGTGCAACTGACCACCTGAAGAGATGTACTCGTCATCGAAGATGAGTGGTGCACCTCCGGGTGGGTCACCCATCACTTCGGCAAAGAGGCGTTCCTCGAGTTCCGACGCCAGGACCTTGGTGCCGGGAAAGAACTTGGAGATGGTGGCAAATCCGTGGGCGAGGTCTGTCGCGCCACTCGGTGCGGGTCGCGCCGGGATGACGGTGCCGGTGGCGAGGTCGAGGGTCTCGCCACGCACGCCGTTTCCACGGGTCGCCCACAGGGTGTCGGCGTAGCGGGCGCGGGCGGTCGGGATTTCGGCCATGACGGCGGTGTCGAGGTCGCCCAGGCGCGGAGGACGTCCGAGGATTGCGGGGCCGGGTGCCGATGCCAAAAGGGCCCAGGCACTGCGCTTGCCGTGCATCAGGCCACGCGTCCCGTCGATGGGGTCGATGATCACGACGGTACGGATGGCCTCGCGCGGGGTCCCGGCGGGGAAGCATGCCCACCCATCACCGGGTAACCCTTCGGCGATAACCGCAAATGGACCGGGTACCGGGTGTGCGGGATCGAGCATCCACGCGTGTGCCGTCTCCATGACGACTTCCTCAGCGCGGACGTCGATGCGGTAGATGGTGTCGCCTTGGTGGTCTGGGCCGTGGTCGGTGTCGGCGCGGATGACGTCGGCATCGTGGGTGGTGCCAGGGATGGTGTCCCCGACGCGCGCACGGCCAGCAAGGACGGCATCGCGGATGGCATGGCCGAGGGTGCGGAGGGCTTCGAGGAGAGGCGTTGGTTTCCCGGCCATGGACGACCCCGGGGTTTGCACGGGAGTGATGGCCGGTTGCGCCAGACCATCGGGATCACGTCTGGCCATTGGTCACCTTTCCGTGGGTTCCATGTGGGAACGGACGGAACCGATTGGTGTCGGCGGTGCGGTCGTGTGTCGGACGGGGCGACCCGCTTGGGGTGTCATCCGGTCTGGATCTGGGAGTCGGGTTGTGGGTGGTGCCAGTCACGCGCCAGTGAGGCGGACGACGCCAGACCGCGCGGCAGGTCCTGCTTCACGACACAGGTACGCGGGGCGGCTAGTTTGCGGGGGGTGAGAGGTCGGCAGTGCGGCCCCGTTCGCGGTCGAACTCCTGCAGGGCGTTGGAGATGGCCTGGGCGGCGAGGGTCAGCCACTGGACGCGGGGATCGTCCAGGTTGCCGGGTTGCGCTCCGGAGTTGTAGAGGCGCATCTCGGCCTCCATGGAGGCGATGCCGAGTTGGGTACCAGACTGGATGGCGTGGAGGGTGGTGTCGGCGAAGTGCAGCGCAAGCGGGTGGATGACGGACCAATCGGGATCCGGGGTGGCACGCGCGGTGCGGATCGCTGAAGAGGCATCGCGCCACGCGTCGCGGGCATCGAGGAAGATGTCGAAGGCGTTCCCAAGGACGGTGACCGACCGATCGAAGTCGGGATCGTGGGAAGCGTGTCTCCCCGAGATGGCTGACGGTTGCCCGGGTGTATCCGATACGTGCAGGGTGTCGATGGTATCCAAGGTGACTGCAGCCCCATGACGACGGACGGATACCCGCCTCGACGGCGATTGCGCACCGACCCGTCATATAAAGGAACGCGTGGTGTTCGGAAGCGGTGCGGAGCGGGCAGGGATGTCCGTGGACCGGGGGATAGGGTGCGCCTTGTCTTGACGCCACGGTGTACCCGCCGTACCGTGCCGGGGTGTGCCGGGCGTCACGTCCGGACGGAAGGGGTGCCGGATGTCGCTGATTGTTCATGGAACCGAGGACACGTCGACCGATCCCGTGCCGGTGACGGTTGGCAACTGGTCGTTCATGCTGATCGGCGGGGCGGTCCGCGTCATCCGCTGGCGCGGTGTCGAGGTCGTGCGAGGCATCGATTGCCCATTGCGTGACCCCAGTTGGGCGACGCTTGTGCCAGATGACGTCACGATGGCGTGGACCGACCAAGGCCACGCGCGTGTCCTGACCCGCACCTTCACCGCCGCCGACCGGGCTCTCTCCGGCACGGTCGTGGTCACGGTTGATCCTGCCGGCACCTTGGAGGCCGACCTCCGTCTGGTCGCGCACCGGGATTTCGCAACCAACCGGTCGGGGTTTACCGTCCTCCACCCCATTGATGGCATTGCCGGATCCCCCTTGACCGTGCGCCACTCCGATGGTCACTCTGAGGAAACGCACTTCCCCGAGACGATCTCGCCGTCGCAACCAGTCTTCGACATCGCCGGGTTGGCACACGAGGTCGGTGGCGTGCATGTCGACCTGTCGTTCGAGGGCGAGGTCTTCGAGATGGAGGACCAACGCAACTGGATCGACGCCTCGTACAAGACGTATTGCCGGCCCATCGCCCGACCGCTGCCCTACGTCATCCCGGCCGGCGAGACCGTCCACCACCGGATACGCCTGACGGTATCGGGGGATGCACACCCCGCCAATCCCGGAACGCGGGCGCTTGGTGGGGGAGACGACCATCCCGGCACGTTCCCGGAACTTCTGATGGCCGTCCAGGAGGGGTGGGTGCCTGATCCGGCCTCGGGTCATCCGGCCCTCGGCGTCGGCGTCGGGTCTCACCTGATCCGCATCGGGGCGCACGCAACGGGTGCCGAGGCGTGGATAGGTGCGGTCGCACGGGTTGCGTCAACCGTCGATCTCGAGGTAGTTGTGCCCGAGGCGGCCGATCCGGATGCCCACCTTGCATCGGTGGCAGCCGCGCTCCATGGGCAGGGCATCGCCCCGAGGCATGTCTTCGCGCTGCCGGAGGCATATTTGAAGTCGTACCAACCGACCGCCCAGTGGCCAACCGGTACCTCACCGGCGCAGGCGGTCGCAGCGGCCGGCCGGGCATTCCCATCAGCACGCATTGGCGTGGGAATGCTGACGAATTTCACCGAACTCAACCGGTGCCGTCCCGTCGATGCAGGGTCGTATGTGACCCACTCGACTACGGCGATCGTGCACGCGGCGGATGACCGGTCGGTCTTTGAGACCCTGGAGACACTGCCCCGGATCCTGGCCGACACGACGGGCTTTGCCCATGGTGCCGACGGGTCGCGCACGCGGTCGGTGCGGTTGGGCCTGATGTCGATCGGGATGCGGTCAAATGCCTACGGGGTGGCCGTTGCGCCCAATCCGGGACGCATCCGCAAGGCGATGGCGATGGACGACCCCCGCCAGACCGGCCTCATCGCCGCATCGTATGCCGTCGGGGTGGCATCACAGGTGGCGCGCGGCGGTGCCGAGGCATTTGCACTCTCATCGTTTGCCGGCTCGTTCGGGGTTGCCGATGCGGAGGTACGCCATCCGATCTTCCATGCGGTGCGGGTCCTGGGCCAGTTCGCCGGACACCCTTTGGTGGCATTGCCGGACCAACCCGGAGGCGTGCATGGCGTGGCGGTCACGGTTGGGTCCGGGCACGTGCGAGCCGCGATTGCCAATTGCACCGACACCACACAGCCGGTCTCCCTACCCGTCGGGGCCACGTACCGGATCCTGGACGAGACCACCGCACGTGAGGCATCGCTTGATGGGAACTGGTCGGGCACAGCACCCGCAGCGCAGGCCGGTACCGATGGTCAGGTGATGGTTGCGCGGTATGGGGTCGTGTTCGCAGAGTGGGTGTGAGCCGATTGCTTCGCCGCGCTTGACCCACACCATTGCCCTTGATTGACAGTCGCTGCGCCGGGAGACGTGCATGAAGGTACTCATCATTGGTGGGACAGGTCTGATCAGCACCCCAATCACCCGGATGCTGATCGACCGGGGCGATGAGGTCACGCTGTTCAACCGGGGACAGCGGACCGCACGCATGGCGCACTTTTCCGGACACGTGCGGGAGCTCCGCGGCGACCGGCGTGCGTTCGGGACCTTTGAGGCACAGGTACGTGAGGCCGGGATGTTCGATTGCGTCATCGACATGATCGGGTTCCACCCGGACGAGGTGGAGTCTGCCGTGCGTGCCTTCCGGGGCAGGTGTGGCCAGTACATCTTCTGTTCGACGGTCGACGTGTATGCACGCCCGTCGTTCCACCATCCCTATCGCGAAGGTGGCCCGTTGCACGCCCTCTCGGACTATGGCCGGGAGAAGATTGCGTGCGAACGCATCCTGATGGAGGCACACGATGACCGGGCGTTCCCGGTCACCCTCCTGCGTCCGGCGCATACCTACGATGACACCGGGATCATTCACCACTCACTTGGGCGAAGCACGGCGTTGCTGGACCGAATCCGCCGGGGTCGGCCGGTGATCGTGCATGGTGATGGCCAGTCGCTCTGGGTTGCCGCCCATGCGATTGATGTTGCGGGAGGGTTCGTGGGAGCGATCGGCAACACGCGTGCGTATGGACGCGGTTACCACCTGCCCGGCGAGGAGTGGCTGACGTGGGACGGCTACCACCGGGTGATCGCCGACGTGCTTGGCGTGACACTGCCCGAACTGGTGCACATCCCGACGGATCTGCTCGCGCGCCTTGCGCCGGGTCGGTCAGGCGTCTGCGAGGTGAACTTCCAGTATCCGAACATCTTTGACGTGTCGGCGGCGCGTGAGGATCTCGGGTACCGCTACACGGTTCCGGTGGCACGCGGGTTCGGGCGGATCGTGTCCCATCTGGAGGCGACTGGCGGGATCACCGACAGCGATGCCGAACCGTACTACGACCAAATCATCGACGCGTGGAGAGATCACACGCAGGCCATGATCGACCGTTTTGCGCCGATGGGACTGTAGGTGACGGTTACCCCGATGGGAGACCCATGAAGCTCAAGGAAGTCCGGGTGGTCGATGTGGCGCTGCCCCGGGTGGCATCCCGTACCCCGGCCCGTCGGCCGAGTTGGAATGACACGACGGTACGGGGCTTGCCAATGAGCAAGTATCCGGAGTTCGTGAACACGCCGGCACGGTCACCGGGTGTCGGTACGTCCGTCGGAGGTGGCACGGTTTGGGTACAGGCAATTGCCGAGGATGGCACATGGGGGATCGGACGCGTTGGCGTCGGGTTGCCGGTGGCGTCACTCGTGCGGCACCACTTCGCGCCCCTGCTTGAGGGTCGCGACTGTTTCGCCACGGAATTCCTCAACGATCTCATGTGGCGGTCGTCGCTACGTCATGGCGCCCAGGGTCTGAATGCGGTGGCCATGAGCGGGATCGATCTTGCCCTGTGGGATCTCAAGGGGAAACTCCTCGGGCAACCCGTCTGGCGGTTGCTTGGAGGCCCGTCGCGCGACCGTATTCCGTGCTACGTGACGGGTGACGATCTGGACTGGTTCCAGGAACTCGGATTCCGCGCCTTCAAGATCAGTAATCCGGTGCACTACGAACAGGGCATTGAGGGCATCAACATCGTCGAGGAGAAGATTGCCCGGGCGCGGGAGACCGTTGGGCGGGGTGTGGAACTCATGTACAACCCGGTCATGCCGTTCGACGTGGAGTTCACCATCCGCCTGGCGGAACGGTTGCGTCCGTACGAACTGCGATGGCTTGAGGAACCGCTTCCTCCGGACGATCTTGAAGGGTATGCGCAGATTGCACGGGCGGTGACGTGGATCCCGATCGCGACGGGGGAGGATCACCACACGAGATGGGCGTTCCGGCCGTTGATTGAACGTCGATGCGTCTCGGTGGTCCAACCAGATCTGCACTGGTGCGGTGGCTTGACCGAGGCGGTGCGGATCTACCACCTGGCCGAGGCGGCCGGTATCAAGACCATCCTGCACACCGGCGCGAACGTGGCTGAGGGACAGCATTTCTCATACGCGTTTCCAGAAGTGCCAATGGCTGAATACCACTGTTCATCGCCAGTCGGTGTTCCCCTTGACGAGACTCCACGCATTCCCGGCGTGCCGGTTCCCAAGGATGGGTACGTGATACCGAGTGATGCACCGGGGTTTGGGTATGAGATTGATCCGTCGTGGATCACACCGTGGCGTCCGGAATCGGCGTGGTAGGGAGTGTGGGTTCAATGAAGGCATCCATGTTTGCGGACGAAACGCAGCGAGGGAGGCCGAACATCCTCCACATCCTTTCGGATCAGCATTCGCCACTGGTCGCCGGATGCTACGGCGATCAGGTTGTGGCTACGCCTCACCTCGACCGTCTGGCGTTATCCGGTGTGGTCTTCGATGCAGCGTACTGTCCATCGCCAATATGCGTGCCGTCCCGGGCATCTATGCTCACCGGCCGGTATCCGGTACAGAACCGGTGCTGGAACAACTCGCACATCCTGGACTCGGGCATCCCGACCTTTGCGCATTCCCTCGGAGCGGCCGGTTACCGAACCTGCATCGTGGGGAGGATGCATTCGCTTGGGCCGGACCAATTGCGTGGATACCAGGAACGGCATGTCGGTGATCACTCGCCGAACTTCGAGGGTGCCCCATCTCCTACGCGAGGGTTGCTTGTTGGCACGGCCGGTCCGTCCCGGGTCAGCCTTTCCAACTCCGGACCGGGACAGGGCGGATACCAGGTGCACGATGAGGAGGTCACGGCAGCAGCCGTCGATTGGCTGGCCCGAGCGGGGATTGCCAGGCGTGCCTGCCCGCCGGGTAGCAAAGCGTCACCTTTCCTGCTGACGGTTGGCTACATGCTGCCTCACCAGCCCTTTGTGGCGCGCCGGGAAGAGTATGAGCGCTATCGCGGACGTGTTCCCGGGCCATCCACTCCCGCCGTTCCCGAGACCGACCATCCGTATCTTGCGTGGTGGCGTGCCCGAACAGGAATCGAGGCGGTCACGCCTGCGGAGGTTGACCGTGCGCGGACCGCGTACTGGGCACTGGTCGACCGCATGGACGCGATGATCGGGCAGGTGATGCGGGCCCTTGAGGAGAGTGGCCTGGCTGAGAACACGCTTGTGGTCTACACAACAGATCATGGCGAACAGGCGGGTGAACACGGTCTGTGGTGGAAGCAGACCTTCCATGAAGCGTCGGTACGAGTGCCACTGATCATGAGTTGGCCGGGTGTGATCCCAGGAGGGGGTCGATGCCCACGGGTCGTCAGCGCACTGGATGTCACGGCAACCATCATTGATGCGGCCGGTGCACCCGCGCTTCCCGTATCGCCGGGGCGGAGTCTGCTTGGCATCGTCGGTGCCGATAGTGCCTCTGTCCCCGCTCCATCAATGCCCCGTCCCGAGGCTGATGCATGGGAGGACTTGGCATTCTCGGAGTTCTGTGTGGAGGAGGGCTGGTACCAGCGCATGATCCGTTCCGGGCCGTGGAAGCTGATCGTCCACCACCACCACCGCCCCCAGCTGTTCAATATCCATGACGACCCTGCTGAACTGCACGACCGGGCGGCTGATCCGGCGTGCCGGAGGATCCTTGCCGACCTCCAAGCGCGAGTGCGGGATGGCTGGGACCCCGATGCCATCACCGAGGAAATTGCGGGACGACGGTCAGGCGAGGCACTTCTGCGCCAGTGGGCACGCGTGGCCAATCCGCCGGAACAGCACCGGTGGCTGATTACGACCGCGATGCACTGGCTTGACGTCGAGGGCGATGTCGGGCAGGCCTGATCCGGATTGATTGAGGTGCGGAGGCGTCCCCGGAGTGCCCGTCTCCGATGAGCAGCGGCGTCCATCATCGATTGTGGTGTCCGCGACCATGCCCAAGGCAGGTGCCAAGGCAGCGTTGGTTTCCTGGTCGGTATTGACTACGCCGCTGTGTCCCGTAAAAAATACTTGACAAATCTACTTGAGATACTTTACAAATACGCCTAGGGCAGCGACGATGACCGTGCCCGAGGAGCCAACTGAATGAGCGCAATCCTGTCCGAAGTCATTCATGCGAATGACGCCTACGTATCCAGCTTCGACAAGGGCCATCTGCCCCTGCCTCCGGCACGCCACTTCGCCATCCTGACCTGC
>Ga0114967_10001404_pt1 | contig 20196 bp, 10 predicted proteins | sample M_130628_MF_Meta_FD_92639 | JGI IMG/M metagenome (GOLD analysis project Ga0114967, IMG submission 92639) | Freshwater microbial communities from Lake Montjoie, Canada to study carbon cycling - M_130628_MF_MetaG | ecosystem: Environmental > Aquatic > Freshwater > Lake | place: Lake Montjoie... | reverse complement strand
GACATCACCAACGCCTGCATCGGATTCAGCGACGGCATGATCATGCTCTCGCACCTCATCGAGGCGGGCACCGTGAAGGCGGGGATCATCTGTTCGGGCGAGAACGTCTCCAAGGTGGTCCACACCACCTGCGACCAGCTGCTCGGCGATCCGCAGGTCACCCGCGAGAAGATCCTGCAGATGCTCCCCACGCTGACCCTCGGCTGCGGGGCGGTGGCGGCGGTGCTCTGCCACGACAGTATCTCGAACGGCGGCCACAAGTTTGTCGGCGGCGTGGCCCGATCGGCCTCGCAGCACCACGAGCTGTGCATCGGCAACGGCGACTTCAGCAACAGCCAGTATGAGGTGGTCACGCCGATCATGACCTCCGACGCGGCGCAGCTCATGGCCGCGGCCGCCAAGCTCGGCGGGCGGGCCTTCCCCGACGTCACCGCGGCGCTCGGCTGGTCGAAGGATCACGTTGACCACGTCTTCTGCCACCAGGTGGGCCGGCAGGTCAACGAGGCCTTTTACGCCGAGATGGGCCTCGACTTCGACAAGGACTTCGCGATCTACAACCGCTACGGCAACATGGTGTCGGCAGCGCTGCCAGCGGCGCTGGCGATCGGCGCGGAGGAGAAGAACATCCAGCCGGGCGAGAAGGTGCTGCTGACCGCGTTCGGCAGCGGGCTCAACGCCCGGTTTCTCGGATTCGAGTGGTAGCCTTCGGCACGGGCCCATGATCTCCCCATGACCTCGACATGACCCTCGCCCCATCCATCGACCGCGACTCACCGCGTCCCTACGGGCCGCTCTATCCATTCCGGTCGCGGTTTGTCACGGTGGGCCGCGGCACGGCCACCGGCGGCACGCGGGGCCACCGCATGCACTATGTGGACGAAGGCAGCGGCCCCGTGGTTGTCTGCCTCCACGGCAATCCCACCTGGGGATTCCTGTTCCGAAACCTGATCGCCGCCCTGCGGGACGACTTCCGCGTGATCGTGCCCGATCACGTCGGCTGCGGCCTCTCGCAACAGCCCGGCGACGTCTGCTTCCGGGCCGGTGACCGCCTCGGCCACCTCGAAGACCTGCTCGCGGAACTCGGCATCGGCCGGTTCTCGCTCGTGATGCACGACTGGGGTGGCCCGCTCGGCACGGGCCTCGCCGTGCGGCGGCCCGCCGACGTCGAGCGGCTCGTCTACTTCAACACCACCCTTGCCGAGATGGCACTCCTCCCCGGCATGATCCGCCGCGCGGCGGCGCCGGTCATCGGCCGGCTGCTCACGCAGGACACGATGCAGTTTCTGAAACTGCTGACGTCGTTCGGCGTCGTGCAGGCCATGCCCGAGGAGGTGAGGCGGGCCTATCTGCGGCCCTACCGCACCCGCGCGGGCCGACGGGCCATCTGGGGCTTCGTCCAGGACATTCCGTTTTCGCCGTCCCACCCCACGGCGCCGCTGATGGACGACATGGTGGCCCGGCTGCCGACGCTCGCCGACACCCCGGTGAAGATCATCTGGGGAATGAAAGACCCCTGCTTTCATCCCGGGATCCTCCGCCAAGTCGCCGCGAGGTTTCCGCAGGCCGACGTGGTGCGTGTTCCCGACGCCTCGCATCTCGTGCTGGAAGACGCGCCCGGCCGCTCAATCGCCGCCGTCCGCGAGTTCCTCGGTCCGGCGCCGGTCGTCGCTCCAGCCGCGACCGCGCCGCCGCCGCCCACGGCAGCCGCCTCCCGGTTACCGGCCGGCGGGCTCTACGAGGCGCTGCGATCCGCGGCCACGGCGATGCCGTGGGTGTCGGCGGTGACGAAGGTCTCGTTTCCGCGCTGGCGGGCAGCACCGCAATACGACACGCTCGACTTCGGGTCGCTCGCGGCTCGGATCGACGCCTACGAGCACGGCCTCATGGAGGCCGGCCTGCGGGCGGCCGAGCGCGTGATCATGCTCGTGACGCCGGGCGCCGACTTCCTGGCGCTCAGCTACGCGGTGATGGGCCGCGGCGCGGTACCCGTGTTCATCGATCCCGGGATGGGCGTGGACGCGGTCGTGGCCTGCATGCGGGAGGCCGAGCCAAGCGGCTTCATCGGCGTGCCCCGCGCTCACCTCCTCCGCCTCAAGGCCGGCGAACTTTTTCGCTCGCTGCGGTTCTCGGTCGTCGCCGGCCGGTTTCCGCCGTGCGGCGCAATGCGGCTGTGCGACCTGCGTCGGCCTTCCGCCGCGCCCCCAACCCCGGTTCCCCGCGCCGACGCCGACCCGGCACTCGTAGCCTTCACCTCGGGGGCCACGGGCCGACCCAAGGGCGTCGTCTTCACCAACCGGATGCTCAGCGAGCAGTTGGCGGTGTTTCGTGGGCAGTTTGGCTTCCGCGGCGGCGATCAGGATCTGCCGCTGCTACCGGTCTTCAGCCTGTTCACCGCGGCGCTGGGCGTAGGCAGCATCTTTCCGCCGCTCGACCCGAGCCGGCCACTGTCGCTCGTCCCGTCGCAGATCATTCGCGTGATGCGCGACCTCGGCAACCAGACGTCGTTCGGGTCGCCGGCGCTTTGGTCGAAGATCGGCGAATACTGCCGGCAGACCGGTGCGACGCTGCCGCAGCTCCGCCGCGTGTTCATGGCCGGCGCGCCGGTGTCGCAGACCACGATCGACCTGGTGAAGGCTGCCTGCCCGCAGGCGGAGAGCTTCACGCCCTACGGCGCCACTGAGGCCCTGCCGGTGACGATCGCGTCGGCTGACGAGCTGTGGCAGGATCGGCCCGTGCTCGCGGTGACCGGCGAACAGGGAACACCGGTGGGCCGCGCCATTGAGGGAGTAGCGCTGCGCGTCGTTGAGCCGCTCACCGGCCAACCGGCTGTGCCGCTTGTCGATTGCCCTGAACGAGTGATCGGCGAGATCGTGGTTAGTGGCGACACCGTGAGCCGCGAGTATCTCTGCCGGCCCGAGGCCACCGCCACCAGCAAGATTCACGACGGCGATCGCGTCTGGCACCGCATGGGCGACATGGGCTACCTCGACGCCGACGGCCAGCTCTACTTCTGCGGCCGCAAGGCCCACGTGGTGGCCGCGCCCAACCACACGTTCCACAGTGTGCCAGTGGAAAACATCTTCAATCGTCATCCGCAGATCCGCCGCACGGCCCTCATCGAGGTCGCCGGCGGGCCGGCCCTTGCGGTCGAGCCTGCCTCGTGGCCCCTCACGCCGCAGGCCCGCCAGACGCTCGCAGCCGAACTACGGGCGGTCGGCGTAAGTGATCCGGTCACAGCTGCGATCCGGCGATTTTATTTCCACCAGTCGTTTCCCGTCGATGCCCGGCACAACGCCAAGATCTTTCGCGATCGCCTCGGTGCCTGGGCCGCCACCCAGACCGCCATCGCGTTTCCGGAGGCTGCCGCGGCGGTGACGGCATGAAGGCGGTTGTCACCGGTGGCGGCGGCTTCGTCGGTGCCGCGCTCTGCCGGCGGCTCCGTGATCTTGGCCACGACGTTACGTCGCTGGGCCGCAGGCCCCACGCGGAACTGGCCGCGGAGGGAATCCGTACGGCGATCCAGGATCTTGCGGCGCCGCAGGCCGAGGCAGGGCTCGCCGCGGTGTTTTCCGGCGCCCAGTGCGTGTTCCACACCGCGGCCCACGTGAAGATGTGGGGCCCGCGCGAGGCATTCGTCCGCGGGAATCTCCTCGCCACGCAGAATGTGATCGCCGCCTGCCGGGCGGCGGGCGTGGCGAAACTCGTGTTTACCAGTTCGCCGAGCGTGGTGGCCACCGATCACAACCTGCGGGGCATCGACGAGTCGCAGCCGTACCCCGCGCACTACAAGGCGTTCTATCCCGAAACGAAGGCGGCCGCCGAGCGGGCTGTGCTCGACGCCCACGGCCACGGGCTGAAGACGCTCGCCCTGAGGCCGCACCTCATCTTCGGCCCCGGAGACACGAACCTCGTACCCACGATTCTCAAGCGGGCCCGTGCCGGCCGGCTTGTGCAGGTGGGCGACGGCACGAACCTCGTTGATCTCACATTCATCCACGACTGCGTGGCGGCCCACGTGCTAGCAGCGGAGGCACTCGACGCCCGACCGACGGCCGGCGGGCGAGCGTATTTCATCAGCCAGGGCACGCCCGTGCGGCTCTGGGAATGGATCGGCCGCGTGCTGGCCCTGCACGGACTGCCGCCGGTGCGGCGGCGGCTGTCGGCGGCCACGGCCCAGGTCCTGGCGACGGTGGCCGAAGGGGCATGGCGGACGTGTGGCTTTGCCTCGGATCCTCCGCTGACGCGGTTCCTTACCGAAGAGATGGCGACCGACCATTACTTCGACATCTCCGCCGCGCGGCGCGAACTCGGATATGCACCAAGCTGCACGGCATGGGAGGCAACGGAGCGGACGTTCGCTCCACGACCAGAAAGCCAAATCGCGTAAGCAAAGGGGATACAGCGCTCGGGCCTGCCCACGCCCCGGTTCACCCCACGCCTCACGGCGTTGGGCTTGTACCGCGCATCGTGAAAGCCGACCGGCCGTAAGGCCGCGGGCACTTCGAGTCACACCGCCGGCTACAATCGGGCCATGAGCCCTCACCCCGATCCGCTGTTTGCCGACTGCCCCGATCGCTACGGCACCGGATCGGAAAAGTGGGACCGCTACGCGGGCCGCGACGTGCTACCCGTCTGGGTGGCCGACATGGATCTTTCTGCGCCGGATGAGGTGCTGGCGGCGATCCACGGCCGCGTCGATCACGGTGTGTTTGGCTACACGCACGAGCCACCGGGGTTTCGCGATGCGCTCGCCGCGCATCTTGAGCGGCGGCACGGCTGGCAGGTCGATCCAGACCGGATCGTGGGCACGCCAGGCGTGGTGACGGGGCTCGCCCTCACGGCAAGGCTGCTTGCCGACCCCGACGCCGAGATCCTCACGTTCACGCCCGTCTATGCGCCGTTCCTGTCGCTGCCGGGCCTTGCGGACCGACGGTGCGTGCGCGTGCCGCTCGTCCAACAGGCCGAGGCATGGACGATCGACTTCGACGCACTCGAAGCCGCCGCCTCTCCGAAATCAAAACTCCTCTGGCTCTGCCATCCGCACAATCCCACGGGCACGGTGTTTGGCCGCGCAGACCTGCTGAAGCTTGCCGACTTCGCGGCGCGGCACGGGATCACGGTGGTGAGCGACGAGATCTGGTCGGATCTCCTTCTCGACGAGGATCACGGCAGCGAGCGGCACGTGCCCTTCGCGAGCCTCGATCATCCCGCCGCCCGCGCGGCCGTCACGCTGGTGGCGGCATCAAAAACCTGGAACCTCGCAGGCCTCGGCTGCGCCGCGGCGATCCTGCCCGCGGCCGAGATGCGCCGCCGCTGGCGGATCGCCGGCGGCGGGCTCGTGCCGATGATCAACCCGCTCGGCTATACGGCGTCCATCGCCGCCTGGACGCACGGCGATCCCTGGCGACGGCGGCTCGTCGAGTTACTTCGCCACCACCGCGGCCTCGTGCAGGAATCTGTCGCCGCGACGCCGGGGCTTTCCTGTGTGCCTGCGGAAGCGACGTATCTCGCCTGGATCGACTGCCGCGGCACGGGCTGCGAGGATCCGCAGGCGGCCTGCGAGGCGGCGGGGCTTGGGCCGTCCGACGGCCGCGAGTTTGGTGCCCCGGGCTTCGTCCGCATCAACACCGGCTGCCCAACGCCGAGGCTCGAGGAGGCGCTTCGTCGCCTGCGGCGGGCGTTTGGGATGCTCGCCTGCATGGCCTTGATGGTTGTCGGCCTGCTGCCGGCCGCCCGCGCCGCCGAGAAGAACGTGCTCTTCATCGCGGTCGATGACCTCAAGCCCGCGCTTGGCTGCTACGGCGACCCGCACGCCAAGACGCCGGCCATCGACCGGCTCGCGGCCCGGGGCACCGTCTTCGAGCGGGCCTACTGCATGCAGGCAGTCTGCGCACCCTCCCGCAACGCGGTGCTCACCGGCCTGCGGCCGGAGACGCTCGGCATCTATGACCTCGGCACCAACTTCCGCCTCCGCGCACCAACCGTGAAGACGCTGCCGGGGTGGTTCAAGGAGCACGGCCACGCCAGCCACGGCATCGGCAAGATCTTTCACGTCGGCCACGGCAACCGCGAGGATCCACTCTCGTGGAGCGTGCCGCATGTGCAGGAGCAGTCGATCGAATACGTCCTGCCGGAGTCCCGCGCGGCGACCACGCGGGAGGAGTCGCTTTTCGCCAACGCTCCGGGCGACGCAAAGAGCCTCGACAAGGGGGCCTCCTTCGAACGGGCCGACGTGCCCGACGACGCCTACGCAGATGGCCGAATCGCGGCGGCTGCGATCGAGCGGCTCCGCGGCTTCAAAAAGACGGGTGAGCGGTTCTTCCTGGCCGCGGGGTTTCTGAAGCCGCACCTCCCGTTTTGTGCGCCGGCCCGCTACTGGGATCTCCATGATCCAGCCACGCTGCCGCTGGCCGACACCCGCGTGCCGCCGCAGGCCGCGCCGCCGTTCGCCCCGCAGTTCGGCAACGAACTCCGCAACTACGCTGGTATCCCCGAGCGCGGCGACCTGCCGGAGTCGCTCGAGCGCTCGCTCGTGCACGGCTACTACGCGGCGGCGAGTTTCATGGACGCCCAGGTCGGCAGGCTGCTCGACGAACTCGACGCCCTCGGGCTCGCCGACGACACGATCATCGTCCTCTGGGGCGACCACGGCTGGCACCTCGGCGACCATGGGATGTGGTGCAAGCACACGAACTACGAGCAGGCGACGCGGGCCCCGCTGATCGTCGTGGCGCCGGGCCGGCGCGGCGGCCAGCGATCCGCGGCGATCGTTGAGTTCGTCGATATCTATCCCACGCTCTGCGATCTCGCGGGCATCCCGCGGCCGGCGCACCTGCAGGGCGAGAGCCTCGTGCCGCTGCTCGACGACCCGGCGTCGCCGACCCGAAAGCCCGCCTTCCAGGTCTACCCGCGAAAAGTCAAAAACCTCGGTCCACTTCTTGGCCACGCCGTGCGGACTGACCGCTGGCGCTACGTCGAGTGGCGGCAGAACGACGGCGGCATCGCGGCCCGCGAACTCTACGACATGCGGGAGGATCCACTCGAGACGGTGAACGTCGCTGGCGACGCCCACCGCGAGGACGTCATCGGGGAGCACGCGGCCCTGCTCGCCGCGCGACTGGCCGTGCTGCCGCCAGCCGGATTGGAACTTCGCGACCTCGCGACTCCGCCGCACACCGTCGCCGAGGCGAAGGCCATCGCCTCGCGCCTGGCCAATGCCGCGGGGGCGGGCGGCCATGCGGAACTCGCCCTTCAGGCCGATCGCATCGCCCTGATACCCGCCGACTGGCTTATCGCCTGCCTCCAACCCATGGGAACCGCCACGCCCGGCGGCGCCAACTGGCTCCGCAGCGGCCTCGATCGGGCCGTCGCCAGGCTCGGCGACGCAGTCCCCGTCGCTGACCTTGCCGCCGTTGTCACAGATATCGCCCAGCCGCCTCGAGTACGCAGCCTGGCGTATCTCTGGCTGAGCGACCAAGACGCCCCGCGGGCTGCGGCCATGCTCGAGACAATGCTCGATGATCCTGCGTCTGAACTCCGTCGCCAGGCCGTCGAGAAGCTGCTTGCCGCCGCAGACGCAGCCGGTGATGCAACGCGAAAGGACGCCTATCGTCGGGCGCTCGCCGCCGCTCGGGACGTCGATCAGATCGAGCGGATCGTGACGTGGCTGTCCGAGCATGGTGAGCCGATCAATCTCGCCGACGTGCTCGGGTTCGTGCGGACGTGGCGAGTGAGTGAGACCTTCGACAACACGAGAGGCGACGCGGCCACGCCCGTCGGCTTTGCGAAGGCATATCCGCCCGAGACGGGCGATCCCGCGCTGCCCGACACCAGGAGTTGGAAGGCCGTCACCTCGACCGACAAGCAAGGGGTAATCGACCTCAACGCCGCGATCGAGACCAAAAAGGAAGTCCTCGCCTATGCCGTCGCCACGGTGGAGATGCCCGGGGGTCCGGCGGAGGTCCGCATCGGAAGCCCGTGCGCCGTCGCCGTGTGGATCAACGGTAGGCCGTTGATGGCGCACGAGATCTACCACGCGTCGGAGGCGATCGATCAGTACGTCGCCACTGCCGATTTTCGCGTGGGCACCAACACCGTGATGGTGAAGTGCTGCCAGAATGAGCAGACGGAGCCGTGGGCTGTCGATTGGCGGTTTCGGCTCCGGATCTGCGATCCGCTCGGCAAGCCGCTGGCGACACAGGCGGAACCTGTGACATCGAAGACCACACCCGGAAAGGCCGACGATGTACGCACGCCTTAAACTGCCGCGCTGGCCGGCAGCGCCTCGCCGTGCGTTCTGCGCGGCCGTCGCATGCTCGACTGCCCTCTGCCTGGCGGCATCAGCGGACGCCGCCGATTGGCTGGAGTTTCGAGGCCCACAGGGCCGGGCCATTGCCGCCGATCAGCCGATTCGCACCCGCTGGAGCGTGGATGACGGGATCGCCTGGAAGGCCGACCTCCCGGGCCGAGCCGCGTCGAGCCCGATCGTGGTGGGCGACCTCGTGGTGGTCACCGCTTCGAGCGGTGCGCGGCAGGACCGTCTGCACATTCTGGCACTCGACAGGAACACGGGCCTCATGCGCTGGCACCGCACGTTCTGGGCCACTGGCCGCACGCTCTGCCATCCCACAAGCGCGATCGCCGCCGGCACCCCCGCCAGCGACGGCACGCGGATCGTCGCCCTCTATTCCTCGTGCGACCTGATCGCAGTCGATCTCGACGGGCGACTGCTCTGGCAGCGGAATCTCGCCGTCGAGCATCCAAAAAGCGGCAACGACGTCGGCATGGCGTCGAGTCCGCGGATCATCAACGGCACAGTGGTCGTGCAAATCGACTGCCAAGGAGATGCCTTTGCGTCGGGAATCGACGCCGTCAGCGGAGAAGACCGCTGGAGCGTGTCGCGGGAGAGGCTCGGCTGTTGGTCGACCCCGCTGGCCATCGACACAGCGTCGCATGGCGCCTGCGTCCTCCTGCAAAACGCCGCCGGCGTCGAGTTGCGGCGGATCGCCGACGGAACAATCGTGTGGTCGTGGAAGGCGCGGTGTGCGGAGATTCCCACCACCACCGAAGCGGCCGGACGGCTCTACGTGCCGAGCGATGGCATCGCAGCCTTGTCACCCGGGCTCCCGGCGGGCGGTGCCGAGGATGCGGTGAAGCCGGAGTGGCGATCGACCAAACTCTCGTGTGGAATGGCCAGCCCCGTCGCCTGGGGCGACTCGATCGCGGCGATCAACCGGGCCGGAGTGCTTTCCATCGGCAGCACCACCGACGGCGTCATCCGAGCGCAGGTGCGGCTGGCCGGATCGTTCTGGGCCAGTCCACTGCTCGTGGGAACCATGCTCGTGGCGGCCAACACGGAGGGAAAGACGTTTCTCGTCTCCACCGATGGCGAGCCGAAGATCATCGCGGAGAACGAACTGCCCGGCACGTTCACCGCCACACCCGCCGTGGCTGAGGGCAGCGTGTATCTCCGCAGCGAAACGGCGCTCTGGAAGGTGGCGGCGCCGTAAGGGAAACGTTCAGCCGGGCCAGACCACCGGATTGATCGGGCTGGCCGCGACGTCGCCCGCCTGCAGGCCAGGCAGCCACTTCTTCAGGTCATTCTCGCGGCTGGGGTGATCGGGTTCGCTGACCACCGCATCAGCCTCCATGTAGATCACCGTCATCACGGAGCGAACGTCGCCCGAGGTATTGGCCTGCGCGCCGTGGATGCACCAGCCATCGTGAAAGGTCGCGTCACCGGCCCGCATGTCGCCCGCCTCGGTGATAGGGTGGCCGTGTTCGGCGATCAACCGCTTGAGGCGTTCCTCGCTCCTGTCGGAGATGTCGAGCGGGCCGAGGTAGCCAAGCTGTTGGCTGCCGGAAGCAAATCGCATCGTGCCCATCGCCTGTGGGCAATCGATCAGCGGCATCCACATGGTGACGCAGCGGGCCCCGTCGAGCGGCCAATACTGCTGGTCCTGGTGCCACGGCGTCAGGCCGCCGCCAGCCTCCTTGAAGAGCGCCTGGTCGTGGTAGATCCGCACAGCGGGCACGCCCATCAACTCCGCGGCGATCTTCGCAAACCGTGGTGCGAGGCTGAACGGCCGCACGTCGTCGTGCGCCGCCCAGAGATTCGTGTACTGGATGAAGGCCTTGCCGTAGGTGTCACGCTGCTCGAGCGGGGCCAGCCCGGAGGCGAAGCCGATCGTGTGGCTGCTGATGGCCTCGCGGAACGGAGCCAGGTCAGGCAGCGGCATGACGCCGTCGAGCCGCACCCAGCCATCGCGCTGATACGACGCGATCTTGTCTCGCGGCACGTCGTACGGGGTGGTGAGGATCGGGATGGTCGGACTCGCGGTCATGGGGCGGTATTGGGCCAGAAGAGCCCGATTGAGTCAATGGAACGACAGCCGGTTCCAACAAGCACGCACCAAGAGCCCGCCAGCGACGGCGACGATGGCGGCCGCGCCGCCCTCCGCGACCCGTCCGTAGAGGAGCAGGCCCATGGCGAACAGCGCCGCCCAGGTGCCGATTGTCGAGGCGACGGTCGCCACCAGCGCCGTCCACAGGTCGCCATCGTCGGCGGGCCTGCTGGCTGCCGGCATTCGGTCGGTCACCGCCCGCCAGCCCGGTCCGCCGGGCCGCACTCGCGCGACGAACGCCTCGAGCGTCGCCCGGTTGGTCGACGGCGCGAGAAAGGTGACCGCAAGCCAGGCGACGGTGGTGGCCGCCACGCCAACGAGCATCTGCTGCCAGACGGGCGGCACCGCGGCAGGATCGACCTGCGCCCAGGCGAAGAACGCGGCCGCCACCCCGAACGAGACCACCATCGCGGCGATCTCCGCCGCCGCGTTGATCCGCCACCAGAACCAGCGGACCATGAAGAGCAGGCCGGTTCCCGCACCGACCTGCATCACGAGTTGGAACGTGCTGAGGGCATCCCGCATCTGGAGCGCGAGCCCGCAGCCGAGCACCAAGAGCGCGGCGGTGGCCAGGCGGCCCACGAGCACCTGGCGAGCCGGACTCGCCTGCGGATCGATGAACCGCAAATAAAGATCGTTGACGACAATGCTCGAGCCCCAGTTCATCTGCGTGGAGATCGTGCTCATGTAGGCGGCGATCAGCGAGGTGACTACCAAACCGAGCAGCCCCGGCGGCAGGCGGGCGAGCATCGCCGGATAGGCCAGGTCATGCTGCACGTACCGGGGATCCATTCCCGGATAGGCCTGGCGAAGAGATTCCACGGTGGGAAACACCACCAGCGACGCGAAGCCAACGAGGATCCAGGGCCAGGGCCGCACGGCGTAGTGCATGACATTGAACAGGAGCGTGGCGCCGGCCGCATGCCGTTCGTCGCGGGCCGCGAGGATCCGCTGCACCACGTATCCGCCGCCGCCCGGCTCGGCGCCGGGGTAGTAGGCCGACCACCACTGCACGCCGAGCGGCAGCAGGAAGGCCGTAAGCAGCGCGTCGAAGGGAACGGTGGCCGGATCGGGAAGGAGCTGCATCTGCGGAACAACCTCAGGCCGGACCACAAGCGCCGCCAGCCCACCCACCTCGGGCAGGCCGACGAGGTAGGCCGCCGCGGCTGCCGATCCGACCATCGCCACCGCGAACTGCACGAGGTCGGTGAGTAGCACGCCGGTGAGACCGCCCACCATGGAATACGCCAGCGTGATGCCCGCAGCCGTGGCCACCGTGACGAGCGGCGAGAGGCCGAGCAGCACGCCGCCGATCTTGATCGCGGCGAGCGTGACGTTGGCCATGATCAGCACGTTGAACAGCACGCCAAGATAGGCGGCCCGAAACCCGCGGAGCCAGGCGGCGGGGGCGCCTGAGTAGCGGAGTTCGTAGAACTCGACGTCGGTCCGCACGCCGCTCCGCCTCCAGAGGCGGGCGAAGAAGAAGGTGGTCACGCTTCCGGAGAGCAGGAACGCCCACCAGAGCCAGTTTCCAAACACGCCATACTCACGAACGATGCCCGCCACGAGGTTGGGCGTGTCGGTCGCGAAGGTGGTGGCCACCATCGATATGCCCAACAGCCACCATGGCTGGCCGCGGCCCCCGAGGAAGTAGTCCTCATAGCCGCCACCAGCGGTGCGGCCGGCCCAGAGGCCGACGGCGAGGTAGACGGCGAACGCGGCGGCCACGATCGCCCAGTCGAGCAGCGTGAGTTGCATCGTCGGCCTCCGCCCCGAAGTCCAATGAGATGACGCACACGACGGCAGGCTCCGCCGCGGTTCGACGGCAGGGTAGCATGAGGATCACAGGACCGTCGCGTTGGAACAACGGAGGCGCGTTGGGGCATGGGCGCGGCAGGGAATCATTCGATGAGGCAGTTCAGCATCTGGTGCACGGCGTGGACCGCGGGGATGCTCGTCGCCACGGCGGCGATCGGCCCCGCTCACGGCAGCCCGCCTTGCCCCAACGTCGTCGTGATCCTCGTGGACGACCTGGGCGTGGGCGACTGCGGATTTTCCGGCGGCACCGACATCCCTACACCCCACCTCGACCGGCTCGCCCACGAGGGGACGGTGTGCACGCAGGCCTACGCCACGCCCAGTTGCTCACCCACGCGAGCCGCCCTGCTCACCGGCCGCTACCCGAGCCGGTTTGGCATCGAGGACAACCGGCCGCTCGATGGGCCGACGGCGGCGATGGACCTCCGCGAAGTGCTGCTGCCGCAGCTGCTGCGCGAACAGGGCTATGAAACGGCCCTGATCGGGAAGTGGCACCTCGGCCAGGGCGACTACGGGCCGCTCGCCCGCGGTTTTGATTCGTTCTGCGGCTGGATCGGGGCGTCGGGGAAATACATCGATCCGCCGCTCACCACGGGCACGGAGCGGTCGGTGCATGCCGGCTGGGTGGACGACGTGCTCGCCGATCGCGCCGCGGCGTTCATCGCCAGCCATGCCGGCAAGCCGTTTTTCCTCCACGTCGCCTTCATGGCGGCGCACCTCAAGCAGGAGGCCGAGCAGGCCGATCTCGACCGCTTCACCCACCTCGACGGCAAACGGCGGATGGCGGCGGCGCTCATCAGCCGACTCGACACCGCGGTGGGCCGCGTGATGGACGCGATCAAGACCGCCGGCATCGACGACCGCACGCTCGTGTTTTTTCTGAGCGATAACGGCGGCGAGCCGCCGGTGCTGGGGACGTCGAATGGTCCGCACCGGGGGCAGAAGTTCGACGTGCTCGAGGGGGGCATCCGCGTGCCCTTCGTCGTCCGCTGGCCGGGCGTGGTGCCGGCCGGAAAGCATTTCGAGCCGACGGTTCACTGCATGGACGTGTGTGCCACGGCAGCGACAGCGGCGGGCGCTGCTCCACCGCAGCCGCTCGACGGCGTGAATCTGATTCCCTACCTCCGCGGCGACTCCGCGGGCATGCCGCACGAGCGGCTCTTCTGGGTCTACAACCTCCACGCCGACTGGCGGCGGACCGATCGGGACACGAATCTCGCCCGTCGGCTCGGCGCGGTCCGCGAGGGCGACTGGAAGCTCGTGCTGGAGGGGAGCAATCCGCCGCGGCTCTATCACGTCACCGACGATCCGGCAGAGGCCAACGATCTGGCTGATGAGATGCCGGATCGGGCCACCGCACTCGCCCGCAGCTTTCGCGCGTGGGATGCGGGTATGGTGCGGCAGGTGATCCCGCCGGATCACCCGATCTATGGCCGAAGCCGCGGTGGGGCAGGGCGATGACCGACGCTGGGAGTGCGTCGGTTACGATGGATCTTTTCCAGCGACCGCCCGACACTGGCAGCCGTACCTGACGACGGGGCGATGAACGCATGCGATCCACAAAGATTCGCGTCGAGCCGGCGCTGCTCCGCCGGATCAACGAGCGCCGGCTCCTCGAGTTTCTGCAAATCAGCGGCCCCTCGTCGCGGGCCAGGCTGCGAAAGATTTCTGGCCTCACCGCCCCGACGGTGTCGAAGGTTGTGGATTCGCTGCTCGAACAAGGGCTCCTCGAGGAGATCGACCCGGTGCGACCAGCCATGGGACGCCCGGGCCGCCTGGTGAGGATGGCCAGCGCCACGGCACTCGTCCTCGGCGTGCTGGTCGATGCCGAGCGTTGCACGATCGTGGTTGCGGGTCTCGACGGCAGAATCGACGACCACCGCACGCGGCACGTCACCACACCCGCGACGTATCAGGGGCTGATCGAAGCCCTCGACCGGGAATGCCGGGCGGCGCTTGCCGGTCTGGCCGGCGCTCCGCAGGGCATCGGCGTCGTAGTCGATGGCCTGATCAACGACCGCGAACAGGAGGTGGTGTGCTGCGCCAACCTCCACCTGCTCGATCGCCGCAATCCGGCCCGCGACTTGGAGGCGCGAATCGGGGTGCGGTGCCGGCTGCTCAAGGGTACCTCGGCACTGTGCCTGAGTGAGCGGGCCTGCAGCGACGCCAGCGGCCGCGATGACTTCTGCGTCTTCGACATCACTACGGGCCTAGGCCTCGGGGTGATGAGCGGCGGGACGCTCGTCGCGGGCCACAGTGGCATGGCAGGCGAGATCGGTCACGTGGTCATCGATCCCGATGGAAACCTGTGCGGTTGCGGCAACCGTGGCTGCCTGGAAACGCTCGCCACCGACGCGGCAATCGTGCGGTTCGTATCGGCGAAGGCGGGCAAGACGCTCGCGCCTGACGAGGTCGCACGTCTGCTCGACGAACGGCCGGCGGAGTTTGCCTCCGAAATCGAAACCGTCGCGAACCGACTCGCCCTGGCGGCTTCCATGGCGATCAACATCTTCAACCCCACCCAGTTGCTGATTCACAGCCGAGTGTTTCTCGTGTCAAACGCCCGATTCGACGCGGTGCGGGCCTCGCTCGATCGGCTGGGACTCGCCGCCTCCGTGGCCGACTGCCGGGTCGAACGAACGCAGTCGAGCAAGAAACAGGCCGCCGTAGCCGGCATCATTCACGAGATCACGCAGACCTGGGCGCCCGCCCTCAGGTAGCCCCAGATTCCTTCAAAAACAGTGTCGACCGATCTCTTGACACTTCCCGGAAACAAAGTAAACAATGTTTCTTTACTCGCCTGCGGGGGCCGGGGTTTACTGCCGCCGCATCGTTCGTTTCACCGCTGCGTTCGCTGGCACAAGGAGTTGAATCATGAGCCGAGGTGATCTGCGGATGGTTGTCGTGGCCTTGGGGCTCGTGACCTTTGGGTACGCCGGTGACCGTGCCGACGCTCAAACCTGGACGGGAGGAGGCGGGAACAACCTCTGGAGCACGAGCGGCAACTGGAGCTCCCTGCCCAACACGACTGTGAGCGGGTCGCTCACGTTTTCGGGAACCACCAACACGTCATCAGTCAACGACCGCGTGACGAGCGTCGGGGCTATTTACTTCGGCAACACGACGAGCGGCTCGACCTCGAACTTCGTGCTGTCGGGAAGCGCCATCACGCTCACGGCCGCGACCGGCCTCGCCGTCGGCCAGAACAGTACCGGCACGATCACCGATGAAATCGCGATGAACGTGAAGATGACCAACGCGACGACGACGCTCCAGACCCAGAGCCTCAGTGCCGGCGTCCACAACGTGATCATGAGCGGCACCATCAGCGAAACCACGGCCGCGACGATCCTGCAGAAGGGGGGCGCGGGGGGCTACATGACGCTCAGCGCCAACAACACCTTCAGCGGCCAGATGCGGATCCAGACCGGCGGTGTGATCATTCCGAGGTTTGGCAATGTCGGTGAAGCGAGCCCGATGGGCATGAGCCTCACGGCGCCCCGCGTCGGGAACGGTACCGCCGACGGCGAGATCATTTACACCGGAAGCGGCGAGACGACGAATCGTCAGTTCCAACTTGGCTCCAACACCGCCAGTAACGGCGGCGGCTCGAAGGTCACCAACAATGGCTCGGGAGCGGTGGTCTTTTCGTCTGGCACGTTCAACCTCGCAGGCTGGACGAACGTAAACACAGCCCGCTACCTCACGCTCTCCGGGTCGAACACCGGCGACAACCGCATCAACGGCGTGATCCAAGACAATAACGGTACGGCTGGGGCCATCGCGGTGAAGAAGGTCGGCTCCGGCAAGTGGATTCTCGCCGGCTCGAACACCTACACCGGCGGCACCGAGGTGAATGCCGGCACGCTCCTCGTGACCGGGACGCTCTCGGCGACCGGCAATCCGGTCCAGGTGCTCGCCGGGGCCACGCTGGGCGGCACCGGCTTGATCGGCTCCGCGGCAACGGTGTCTGGCATCGTCGCCCCGGGCAACGGCGGCATCGGCACGCTGACGTTCTCGAGCGGCGTCACGTGGAACGGCGGTGCCACGGCCGCATCGACGACCGACTGGTTGTTCGACCTCGGCACCAGCAATACCTCGGATCTCGCCAGCATCACCGGCAACTTCACCAAGGGCTCTGGTCCGGTGTTCCGCTTCGATCTCGGCAACGCCACGACGCAGGGCATCTACACCCTTGCCTCGTGGACGGGTTCCACGACCTTCTCGGCCGGCGATTTCAGCTACACGAACCTCGGCGGTGGCAACACCGGCACCTTCGATATCCAGGGTAGCTCGCTGGTGCTCACGATCGTGCCCGAGCCAACGACAACCGTGGGTCTGATCGCATCGGGAGTGGCCGGGCTCTTCGCGGCACGGCGAGGTCGCCGACGGAACGGCTGACAACAAGGGCTAAGGAGGATGATCATGAGATCGCCGGGCTGGCTCTGGACCCCCGTGTTGGTAGTGGCCGTGCTGTTGTCCGCACGTCTGGCGGAGGCCCAGACCACCACATGGACGGGCGGGGGGACCACGACCTTCTGGTCGGATGCGGCCAACTGGTCCACGCCGCCATTGTCGTCCGGGACCTACACGATCAGCTTCTCGGGCACCACCAAGACCTCGTCGTTCAACAACTCGGTCACGGCCGTGAAGTCGAACATCATCGGCAACTCGGCCGGGATCCAGTTCACCAACGACGGCACGGCTGGAAAGAATGGCCAGTTCGTGCTCTCGGGCAGTGCGATCACGCTCTATGGCGACATCAGGCTCACGAACCCAGCGGCCTCGAACGCGATCAGCATGACCGACGAGATCAAGAACGATCTCAGGCTCACGTCGGCCGCCAGCACGCTCGCCTACACCGCCAGCTACGGATCCCTGTCGCACAACCTGATCCTCAGCGGCGCGATCAGCGAGGCTTCGTCGGGGCTCGTTTTTCGCAAGAGCGGTTCGGGAGGCACGTTGTTCCTGAGCGGCGAGAACACCTTCACCGGCATGATGCAGATTTACTACGGTCCGGTGTCGGTCGATCGCTTTGAGAACATCGGGGCCCCGAGTCCACTCGGTGCCGGAAACCTGCCAATCCAGGTGGGCAACGGCAACCTGTCAGCCTCGATCATCTACACGGGCTCCGGCGAAACCACCAACCGCTACATCACCGTCGGCGCCGGACCGGCCAACACGGCCATCGGCGGCGCCACCATCACCAACAACGGCAGCGGCCCGCTGATCTTCGACGCCGCCAACCGCTCGGCGGCTGGAGCGAATCCCTATGACAACGGCCGCTTCAACACCAACTACCAAGGCGACAACACCGCCCCTTCGCGAACGCTCACGCTCAGCGGCACAAACGTCACCGACAGCGAGATTCGCTCCGTCATCGCCGATCAGACATACGCCAGCGTGACCACCTCGATCCCTCTCACCAAAACCGGCTCTGGCAAGTGGATTCTCTCCGGGGCCAACACCTACTCCGGCACCACAGCGATCAGCGGCGGCACGCTTCAGGTCGGCAACAGCGGGACGACCGGCAACCTCGGCGCCGGGCCGGTGGTCAACAACGCCACGCTCGTGTTCAAGCGATCCGACGACATCGCCTACGACCTTGACATCACCGGCACGGGAACGCTCGTCAAGGCCGGGGCCGGCGTGCTCACCTTTGGCACAGCCCAGTCATACACGGGCGCCACCTCGATCGAAGCCGGCACGCTGTCGCTTGGTGAAGCCGGATCGATCGCCGCCTCGTCGCGGATCACGATCGGGGCGGGCGCGTCGTTCAGCGTTGCGGACGTGCTCATGGGAGCCTACGCCGTGCCGGCGACCCAGACGCTCGGCGGCGACGGCACGGTCGTCGGCGGCATAACGCTCAGTGGCGGGGCGACGCTCGCGCCTGGCGCCGGCCCAGGCACCCTCTCCGTAACCGACGCCGTCACCTGGAACTCCGGCGGCAACTACAACTGGCAGATGCTCTCGGCGACCGGTACCGCCGGTTCGACGGGATCGTGGGACCTACTCAGCGCCGGCGGCAGTCTGACGATCGCCTCGACAAGCGCCGACCCGTTCAAGGTCAACCTCTGGACGCTCTCGGGCGTGGTCCCCGAGGTAAGCGGCTCCGCGGCCAACTTCAACCCGGCGCAGAACTACACTTGGAAGATCGCCAGCGCTGGTGGCGGGATCAGCGGCTTCGCCGCCAACAAGTTCCTGATCTCCACCAGTGCCACCAACGGCACTGGCGGCTTTGCCAACAGCCTGGGTGGCGGCACGTTTTCGATCTCGCAGAGTGGTAATAACCTGAACCTCGTGTTCACGGCCATGGCGCCGAGCGTGATCACGATCAACGTGGCCAGCGGCACACAGACCCAAGCCCAGGCAGGCTATCCAACGCTCTCGGGTACGGTGCCGGTCGTGAAGACAGGTAGCGGCACGCTGGTGGTCAACGCCGCCAATACCCTCACGGGGAGCACGACCGTGCAGGGCGGACGACTCCAACTCGCCAACCCATCAGCCCTCGGCGCAAGCAAGGTCGTGCCCCTCACCGGCGGCACTGTGTCGCTCGCGCCCTATCTGCAGACCACGGTGGGCGGCCTGGCCCCCAACGCCGGCGGCCTCGTGGACCTGGGCAACGGCCTGGTGACGGTGGCGAGCGGCCTGACTCCCACCGAACTCGTGACGGCGATCCTGGCGGGCCGAGGCGACGGCTCCTGGACCGGCACGACTGGCATCACCTCGAGCGTAGCGGCCTCTGATTTGGCCTCCGGCATCCCGCGGGCCGTCGGCTGGCTCGACAACGGTGACGGCTCGGTGACGGCGGCCTTTGCGGCGCCCGGCGACACCAACCTCGACTGGGTGGTCGACGTCCTCGACGCGGGTAACTTCCTCACGTTCGGCAAGTACGACACCGGGCTTCCAGCGACCTGGCTGGAGGGCGACTTCAACTACGACGGCGTGGTGGACGTCCTCGACGCCTCCGAGTTCTTCGGTACGGGCCTCTACGACACCGGAAACTACAACACGCCAGCCGGAATCGCGGGAGCCGTGGCTGCGGTGCCGGAGCCCAGCACGTGGCTCATGACACTCGTCAGCCTCGGCACCGTTGGCTGGCTGGCCTCTGCGCGGCGGCGTTTCCCCCGCGGGTAATTGTCGTGAACAAGACCTCGATTCGACTGACGGACATGCGTCGCCTTGCAACCCTGCGCCCCAGCGAGCCGCGTCCCATCCTGGGTTTTACACTCGTGGAACTCTTGGTCGTGATCGCCATCATCGCGACCCTCATCGGCCTGCTACTGCCGGCCGTGCAGTCGGCGCGCGAAGCCGCCCGTCGAACGCAGTGCCTCAACAACCTGCGGCAGATCGGAATCGGCGGGCACACCTTCGCCAGTGCCAAGCGGTATCTCGTGCCGGCATACCTGGGCAACAACGATTACATCAACCAGCAGGGAGGCCGGAACTCGTGGCCCACCTGGGCCGCGCTTCTGCTCCCCTTCATCGAGGAGAAGAACGTCGCGGATCTCTGGGATCTCACTCGGCTGTCGGCTGCCCAAACGCCCGCTGCCTACCAGACGCAGATCAACACCTATCTCTGCGCCTCGCGCCCGGCAGCCGTCTTGAGCCAGGGCGACTTCGCCACACCGGGGGGCGCGCTTTCCGACTACGCATCCAGTTTTGGCACGCTGGTGCCCCTGGCCACCGATACCACCTTCAGCACCTGCACGGGAGCGGTGGTGCCGGCGATCTCGGTGATTTCCCCTGATCCCGGCGATAACAGGGGCCCGACCATCAAGTCGTATCGACTCCAGGTGAGCGTGGCGAGCGTGAAAGACGGTACGAGCAAGACGGCATTCTTCGGTGAGAAGTGGATCGACCCGACGTTGCCGCGAGGCTCCTTCGACGCAGACCGCAGTGTCTACGGAGGATTCCGGGCCACGCAGCGGCGACTGATGGGCTACGACACCTCGAAATCTGTCGGCAGGCCACT